>Ga0099364_10013735_pt1 | contig 10842 bp, 7 predicted proteins | sample TergutTh196P3_FD_73070 | JGI IMG/M metagenome (GOLD analysis project Ga0099364, IMG submission 73070) | Microcerotermes parvus P3 segment gut microbial communities from Pointe-Noire, Republic of the Congo - Th196 P3 | ecosystem: Host-associated > Arthropoda: Insects > Digestive system > Gut ... | reverse complement strand
TAAGGACAATAATTCTAATCGGTTTTTCAAAACCTGAGTTTATCTGGACTTCTTCAATAGAATTTGCCGAATACTGGTGAATATGACCTGTCTTACGGGTTAAACCAATGGTTATGGGAATTCTAGCCCTGCCTTTAGTCATATCGCAGCCGTCTGCAATCTGTACAATGCCTGCTTCAAGCGAATGAATCGTTCTGGTTCCCATGTGGCCGATAATCCCTTCAATAGCCAGCGATCGGATAATTACCTGTTTTTGTATATTATCACTGTATACTTTCTTAAGCACCCTGTTGATAATAGGCATTGCAAGAATAGCGCTAATAAAATCATGATCCTGCCGCCCGACACACATTCCCAGATCATGCAGCATGGCAGCCAAAATTACAGCAATAAGGCTGTCTTCAAAATCACCGGCTCCGTCTGTTTCAAGGCTGGTCTTTACTCTTGCCTGCCTTAATAGCCGCAGCATTCTTATTGCATTTAATGTAACTGTCCTCATGTGAACAGGCCCATGGTCGTTGTACCCCAGCCTGACTATTGATACTGTATTGGCATACTCCTGGCCTATCTGCATCTCCTCATCCGAGAGAAGAAGTTTCATTGTTTTTTCCGCTTTTCCCGAGAGGTTTAACGCTTTCACTTTACTTAATAATAAATTATCCAGCGTGTTTTCTTTTTCTGATCTCATAATAATACTTAATTATATTATATAATTAACCGATAATATAAGATATGGGTAAGTCCCTTTTTTATCTTTTTTTCAGCTTCTGTTTTTTCGTTATTATGCCAATTTTGGGGTTTGCCCAGGATTTGAGCCTTTCATCAGATGATTTACTGATTGAAATAAATGATGACGGGAATTATAATCTGTATATTCGAAGCAAACCTGACATAAGTTCGGTGCTGCTAACCGAAACTACAAAAGACGAACAAAAAAGGGCTGATACCGATAACTATGCATACCGTTCCCTTGAAAAGAATGAAATAAACGGAGATGAAATTCGCTTAATTATGGGCTATCCAATTCCCCAGGAGAGCGGAATATACTCTTTGATTTCTTCAACTCCAATATGGCATCCCGAATTGGGCTGGTCATATCACATATACATACCAAATACCCTTGTTTATGGTTATGAAGGCGTGCGAAACGGGCAAATTGAGGTAGGAAACGGAACCTTTTTTAATATAAGAACCTTTTACTATGCCTACGCCGATTACCGCGGGCCTTTTATAGATAATCCTTTCCTTCTGGAATTGGAATCTCCGCCGAAGGAAGAAATCCAGCAAGATGAAACCCCGCAAGAAGATGAAGTTGCGTATTTAAAAGAAACTGTGCTTGCTTTTACTGAAATTGCCGGAGAAAATGTTGTTTATTTAAAGAGCCCGGATGAATTGACTGATCATATAAAAAGGATTCTTTTAAGTGAAAAAGGCAGGGATATTGATGTTGTTATCTGCCTTGATGCTACAGGTTCTATGAAACCTTATATGGATGCAATACGGGCAGATCTTATCCCAATGCTCAGCGAGATTGTTGAAGATTATGATTCTTTCAGAATAGGAATGGTTTTTTTCAAAGACTATTATGATGATTTTATGACAAGGGTTTTTCCTTTTACAAATAACTTTAATGTGCTGCAGCGTAACTTAAACACTATAAGGCCAAGCGGAGGCGGCGATATTCCGGAAGCCGTTTACGAAGCCCTTCATTCCGGTGCAATTGGTTTTCCATGGGAAGCAGAATCAAGGATTATGGTGCTGATAGGCGATGCGCCCCCTCATCCGTTTCCCCGCGGCAAAATTACCAAGCAAATGGTAGAAAAAGAAATAATGGAACGTGCTGTCAAGGTGCATGCCATAATTTTACCAGACCCCAAAAACCCTCCCCAAGAAACTAAGTAACTCACCCACCCGCGATTCAAACCTTCACAAAGATTCAATTTTCAGGTAAAATAATCTCATGACAGAACAACAAACAACGGATAATCAGGCAACTATGGAAAAAATCACTTCGCTTGCAAAGCGTCGGGGTTTTGTGTTTCAATCTTCGGAAATTTACGGCGGGCAGAACGGGGCCTGGGATTACGGGCCTTTGGGCATTGAATTGAAAAACCGCATTGCGCAGGCATGGTGGAAGGAAATGACCCAGCTTAATGATGACATTGTCGGTATCGATGCTGCAATTTTAATGCATCCGCGAACATGGGAAGCATCCGGCCATGTGGAGAATTTTACCGATCCTTTGGTGGATTGCAAAAAGTGCAAGTCCCGTTTCCGTGCGGATCAAATCCCTGAGGAAAATTTATTGACAAAGAAATGTCCGGGTTCAGACGGGAAGTTCTGCGATGGAGAGTTAACCGACACCAGGAAATTTAACCTGATGTTTAAAACCCACATAGGGCCGGCGGAAGATACAGCCAGCATCATTTACCTTCGCCCTGAAACTGCTCAGGGAATTTATATCAATTATAAAAATATTATTCAGTCAAGCCGGATGAAAATACCATTCGGTATTGCCCAAATAGGAAAGGCATTCCGTAATGAAATTGTTACCAAAAATTTTATTTTTCGCACCTGTGAATTTGAGCAGATGGAAATGCAGTTTTTTGTAAAACCGGGTACTGATGAACAATGGTTCAATGAATGGCGTAAACGGCGCTGGGCATTTTATGAAAAGCTTGGAGTCAAAATGGATCATTTGCGCTGGCATCAGCATGGGCCTGGCGAGCTTGCCCATTATGCGAAAGACGCTTATGACATTGAATACCTGTTTCCCATGGGCTGGCGTGAACTGGAAGGCGTACACAACCGTTCTGATTACGATTTGAGCCGCCATGCCCAATACTCGGGCAAGGATATGCAGTACATCGATCAGGAGAACAATAATGCAGGGACTTCAGTTCCCCGTTATACGCCTTTTATTATCGAGACTTCGGCAGGCTTAACAAGGACTCTTTTAATGATCCTCTGCGACGCCTACGACGAAGAGAAGGTATCTGGCGAGGCAGGTTCGGCAGAGGATTGGAGAACTGTGCTGCGTTTCCACCCAAGCCTTGCTCCTGTTACCGTTGCTGTGCTGCCCTTGATGAAAAAAGACGGTCTTGCGGAAATGGCGAAGGATATACAGAAAGTATTAAAAGAAGACTTTGCCACAGATTATGATCAGGGCGGTGCTATAGGACGTCGTTACCGCCGTCAGGACGAAGCAGGGACGCCGTTTTGTATTACCATTGATTATCAGTCCAAAGAAGACGGCACGGTGACATTGCGTTTTAGAGATTCCATGGAACAAGTACGCATACCAAAAGATGAAATTGCATCTCGTATACGTCAAGAAATAAAAACCTACAAACGATCTAGTTCCTGACCTCATATACTGATGAAGCGGTAAGCCAATGACGGTGCGATACAAAAGTTATAGGGTCAAAAGGCGTACCATAAGGATTTGCCGGCATCCATTCAATAGTATTAGCTATAAGGGTCTGTGTCTGGGGATTTTTAAGCCAGTCAATAGTCTCTTTAAGGTCATTATCATCATTTAAAGGAAGAGCCCAAAATAACGAAGCATGGAGGCTGTAACTGCTGCCTGTTTCCCGTTCGGGAAAGGGAACAGCTTCGAGAATTGATTTTCTGGGATTATGGTAACTGCGGATTTCACTTAACGGAGCGTAAACCCAGGCAATTTCATGCCCCATCAGCCTGATAAAAACATCCGCCCAGGTATAAGTCTCTGAACCTCTGGGGAAACGGCTGTTTTGGAACAGACTTTGTTCTGTTTCCTGCCAAGTCTTTCCGTCTTCTAACAGCCTTGCAGTCCAGGCATTGACCGAACGGGTATCTTGGCCAGGGATAAGCAGCACTCCATCTCCCCCGAGGCCTGAATAGATACGGCCTGAGCTTATATCCGGGTTTCTGTATTTTCGAAAAATCATCCATGGATCAAGGGCTAAAAGAATTGCTCCCTGAAATTCAAGCTCATAGGGCAGCCGGCTGTATACTGTGACTTTTTCCTTCGCTGGCCTGGGTTTAGAGGCAATTAGTATGCCCTGACCCTCAGGTATTTCCCCGCCTTCCCAGACCTTTATTTCCTTAAAATTTCCTGGCGGGCTGGCTTCACGAATAATACGTTCCCATGCTTTTTCAAATTCAGGTTCGACATACCATGTATATGACTTTTTGCAACTGGCAAAAATCAACCCTAAAACGATAATGAAGATGCAGAAAATTGTTTTACGCATTATTTTCTCCTTTTCTTAATTGGAAAATTAAGCCTTGCTTCGGTTCCGTAAAATTCTATTGCCTTTTTATCATATACCAATGCAGCTTCTTTTTCAGTTTTATAATTTCCCAGAGAATATTGTTTTTTGCGGAAATTTATTGTGGCCCTCCAGCAGTTTTTATAACCTTTTTTTCTGCAAACACCGACATACTTAGATGTTTTGGTTATATTGTTAAATAATCTTCCCTGTTTGTGCTTTGAAAAATGATCCTCAAAAATTACGGCATCTTCTGCCTTAATCTTTACCAGCCTTTCAGTTAATTCTTCTAATGATAAATCAGGAAAGTTAACAGTCGCATCCGGGCCGTAAAGTTCCAATGCTTTTTTATCATAAGCCATCCCTGCGTATTCTTCTTTTGTATAGCTGCCCAGATGGAATTGTTTCCAGTTTTGCTTTATTACACTGTACCATGGATGCAGATTTTTTGGTTCGTAGCGTACGCCGATATACTTTGAATTTTTTTTTGTGCTTCCTGTCTGACCCTGCACCGCCTTTGATGTTTTTATATTAAATTCTGTTTGCTCTTTTTTATATATTTTTCCCATTACACTGATATATTCGCTTTTGGTGTCAAAAACCATAATATTTTTTTTTCTTAAATCGAGAGGATTATTATTAATAAACAGCGACATTTTTGATTTCAACCCCAGAATTAAATTTTTGTAAGAGTCCTTTACCTTGCCTTGGCCGTTTTTATATGAGTATGCGTAAACATAGCGGTATTTGTCATAAGTTTTTATTGACCATTTGAATTTTTTTGCAGCCTCATAATCTTCATCGTCAATCAGTATGGTTTCACCATTAAATGCTTTTATCTTTTTCATGCTTTTACCTTCAAATAAAATCCGAAGAATCCGTATAAGCTTCGCTTGATTTAATTTTTGCAATATCTTCAAGGTATTTTCGGCGGGAATTTACCAAATCTTGCAGCTCTCTAAACATATCTTTACTTACCAAATCGGCAATGGGGTAAATATATTTTTCCGTTTCATCGGTATAACGCTTGACAAATTCGGATGTATTAACGAACCCCAGAGAAATCATATTGGAAATCCTGTCGGCAACCTTAAGAATTTTTGCGTTCCATGAACCGATTTCCAAAATTCGTGTAAGAAAATCTCCTTTGGTTTCTCCCTGTTTTTTTGTTACCTCACGTACAAGTTCATAGACCAGATGGCTTTCATAGTCGATGCCAAGAATTATGTTATGGTTAAAATCGGGGATATCTTCCAGAACATCGTGAATAAGTGATGCTTTTAACAAAATTGAATTTATATACCCGTAATCGACTAGAATTGCCATTGTATCAAGCTGATGCCTGAACATATTGCCGCCGCCCATTCTGTTTTTCCCGATAAGAACTGTGGCAACATGAATGTATGGCGCTATGCGGGTACCGCTCAGCCTTTGCATTTCTTCATTAGTCATAGCCTATAACCCCAAAAGATAAGATTCTATCTTAGCTGTACGCGCCATAGCCTCGGAAAGTTTGACTCTTTCAGCGGCAACCAGTTCGGGCGGCGCATTTTTTATAAATTGTTCATTTGCCAGTTTAGTTTGCAGATTTTTAATATAGGAATGATCTTTTTCAATATCCTTTTTAAATTTTTGAATAAGGACAGGGATATCAACGGCTTCTGCTATAAAAACAAAAACTTCAAAACCCGAACCAGCAAGACCTATGGCCCCAGCCGGACGCTTGCCTGCTGTCTCGTTAGCTGTTTTAATCTCCAGCGTCTCTATGCCGGCAAGGAGTTTTACCAACTCTGCATTGTCCCGTAACACCTGTTCCTGCTGTCCTTCCAAACCGGCAGTGACACGGAGTTTCCTGTCAGGATGAATCGTACATTCGCTTCGCAGGGTGCGGATTATGCGGACAAATTCCTGAAGAAAACTAAATTGCCCTTCCTCTTCAGGGAAGCAGCGTTCTTTTTTAAATTGCGGGTAAGGAGCAGTGATTAACAGTTCAGTCTCCCCTTGCTGAGTCCTGATATTTGGCAGCTTGCCGTAAATTTCTTCTGTTACAAAAGGCAAAAGGGGATGGAGCAGCCGCAGGGATTCTGCCAGGACATCAAGCAGAACAGTAACTGCACGGTCTTTTTCGCCGTTATCTTCGGATTTGATTGATAATTTGGCAGCTTCAACATACCAGTCGCAAAAATCATTCCAAAAAAATTCATAAGCTGTTTGAGCTGCATCGTTAAAATTATAGGAAAGAAAAGCTTCTTCCATAGTTTTAGCGGCATTATTCAGCCTTGAATAAATCCATTTGTCAACAGGCAGGAGTTCTGGTTTATCGGTTAAATTTCTGCCTTCCAGATTCATCAAAATAAAGCGGCTTGCATTCCAGACCTTGTTGGCAAATTTTGAACCCATCTTGAAAGAATCTTTATCAACTAACACATCCTGCCCTTGGGCGCACATGAAGGCAAGGGTAAATTTAAGCGCATCCGCTCCAAATTCGTCCACCAACTCCAGCGGATCAAGGCCGTTACCCAAGCTTTTGCTCATCTTGCGGCCCTGTTTGTCCCGGACCAAGCCGTGGATATAAATGTCACGGAAGGGCGCCTTGCCTGTAAACTCAAGCCCGGCCATTATCATACGCGCCACCCAGAAAAAGATAATGTCATAAGCGGTAACAAGGGCGGTAGTTGGATAAAAATGACTAAAGTCATTTTTATCTTGCAGTTCGCTTTGCGAACTGCACGGAACAAAATGCTCGAAATCGGGGATCGGGGATTTTGAAAGTGAGGAGTTAGGAGTTAGGAGTGAGGTAGCTTTATTCCTAATTCCTAACTCCTCATTCCTAATTCCTAACTTTTCCCTGATCCCTGATCCCTGATCCCTGTTCCCTGCACCTGTCCAGCCTAAAGTGCTGAAGGGCCAGAGCCAGCTGGAAAACCATGTGTCAAGGACGTCGGGGTCTTGTTCAATGTTATGCGAGCCGCAGTGCAGGCAAACGGAAAGATCGTTACGTGAAACTATGGTTTTGCCGCAATCACCGCAGTACCATGCAGGGATACGGTGCCCCCACCAAAGCTGTCGGCTAACGCACCAGTCACGGATATTTTCCATCCAGTGACGGTAGGTATGTTCCCATTTTTTCGGATAAAAAATGATTTCGCCATTACGCCAGCTTGCAAGTGCCTTTTCCGCCAGAGGTTTCATTCTGACAAACCACTGTTCAGAAAGGAAGGGTTCTATGATAGTATTACACCTATAGCAATGCCCCACCGAATGTTTAATGTCTTCTTCTTTTATATACCAGCCGCCGGATTTAAGGTCTTCCAGCACGGCAGAGCGGGCCTGTTTAACCTTCATCCCCCTGTATTTTTCGGGAACTTCATCATTCAGGGTTCCGTCCGGGTTAAGGATATTTATTACAGGAAGATCATGGCGTTTGGCAATATCCCAGTCATTCGGATCATGCGCCGGAGTTATTTTTACAACACCGGTTCCGAAAGCACGGTCAACATAAGTATCAAAAACAACGGGTATGTCGCGCTCTGCAAGGGGCAGCCTTACAGATTTTCCCTTAAGGCCGGAATAACGTTCGTCTTCGGGGTGAACGGCAACAGCGGTGTCGCCTAACAGCGTTTCCGGTCTTGTTGTAGCAAGCTCTACACATCTGTCGCTTCCATCTGCAAGGTAATACCTAAGGTGGTACATTTTCCCGGCAGTTTCTTCATGATCAACTTCGTCATCGGCTAAGGCAGTGCCGCATACTGTACACCAGTTTACAAGATAATTTCCCTTATACAATAAATCACGTTCATACAGGCTAACAAACACTTCTCTTACGGCCTGGGCAAGCCCTTCATCGAGGGTAAATCTTTCCCTGTCCCAGTCAACGCTTGCCCCGATTTTTGCAAGCTGTTTGGTAATAATTGCATGATGCTCGTGTTTAACCTTCCATGTCTCTTCTACAAATTTTTCCCTGCCCAGTTCGCGGCGGCTTTTTCCCTGCTCTTTTAGTTTGCGCTCAACTACATGCTGCGTTGCAATTCCTGCATGATCGGTGCCTGGCACCCAAAGAGTCGGCTCTCCGCGCATACGGTGGTAGCGGACAACAATGTCCTGCAGGCTATTGTTCAGCCCGTGCCCCAGGTGCAGTACGCCGGTAACATTGGGCGGGGGAATCACCACGACAAAGGGGCGCTTGTCTCCGTCTTTTGCTGATTCTGGCTTAAACACACCCTGCTCTTTCCAGAGATCGTATATCCGGCTTTCAAAGGTTTTAGGATCATACGCTTTTGCCAGTTCAATCGCCTTCAATAGAGTCTCCTTGGGTAGCGGCTAGTGGTGAGAGACAAGCCAGCCATGCCTCAAATATAGCTATTTTTTTAAAACGATTCAATAATAATCAACAGAATCCCCTGTGCCTCTGGCCTTCCCTTGGAAGGCACTGCCTCCTGTGGTATAATCGGGGATAACTTGCCACTTGAGGAGGAAACATGAAAACAGCGGTGGTGTATTTTTCCACTAACGGAAACTGTGCCTTTGTAGCAAAGGAGCTAATAAATGTGCTTGATGCGGATCTGATCCGCTTGCATGCAGCCGATGAAAAACCCCGAAAAAGCGCTGCGCATTTTTTCTGGGGCTGCAAGCTGAGGCTCTCAAGAAAAAACCCTCCCCTCCAGCCCTACAGCTTTAACCCGGAGGCGTATGATTTGATTATCATTGGAGCGCCGATCTGGGCGGGCTCTCCCGCGCCGCCGGTACGCACATTTATTGCCGAGACAGGCATAACCGGCAAAAAGGTCGCCCTTTTTATCACCCACACCGGGGGCAAGAGAAAGTCCCTGATAAAGTTCCGGGCCCTGCTGGCCGGCAACGACATAGCGGCCGAAGCGGACTTTAACAGCCCACTTAAAAACATCGAAGAGACAAAACAGCGCATTGCCGCCTGGATGAAACAGGTAAAAAGCGAGTAGGGGCTTTTCTGGTCCGACAGGCTCCTAGCCTGCGTCTTCAATAAGGTTTTTCATTATATATTCCCGGCGCTCGGGGGTGTTCTTGCCCATGTAGAATGTCAGAACCTGGGGAACAGCTTTGAGGGTGTTTATTGCCACCGGCACGAGGCGGATGTTTTTCCCGATAAACTGGCCGAACTCCCTGGGGCTGATCTCGCCGAGGCCCTTGAAGCGGGTTACCTCGTTCTGGCTGCCCAGGGCGGCCATTGCCTCGTCGCGCTCCTTTTCCGAGTAGCAGTAGCGGGTTTCCTTTTTGGTGCGCACGCGGAACAGCGGCGTCTCCAGGATGAACAGTCGCCCGCCAGTTACCAGCTCCTCGAAATAGGATAGGAAGAAGGTCAGGAGGAGGTTGCGGATGTGAAAGCCGTCAAAGTCAGCATCGGTGGCAATGACGATTCGTGCGTAACGCAGGCCTGAAACGTCGTTTTCAATGCCCAGCGCCATCATCATGTTAAACAGTTCCTCGTTTTTATAAATGGCAGTACGCTTCTTGCCGTACATATTCTCGACCTTGCCGCGCAGGGCAAAGATCGCCTGGGTCATCACATCGCGGCTGGAGACAATGGAACCTGCGGCGGAATCCCCCTCGGTGATGAATATCGTCGATTCAGCGCCGTGTTTGCCGTCCTCAAGATGGTACTTGCAGTCCTTGAGTTTGGGGATTTTCAGGGCGACCTTTTTTGCAGCCTCCCGCGCTTCTTTTTTTACCGCGTTAAGCTCGGTGCGGAGGCTTTCATTGGCAAGGATCTTCCGCTCCAGCTTTTTTCCCGCCTCGGGGTTCTTGTGCAGCCAGTCCTCGACGGCGTTGCGGGTCTCCGCCACAATCCATGACCGTATCTCCGAATTGCCCAGCTTGTTTTTTGTCTGGCTTTCAAACACCGGGTTCTTGAGCTTGATGGCAATGGCAGCAACAGACCCTTCACGGATGTCCTCGCTGCGGTAGTCTTTTTTGAAGAAGGTCTGAATCCCCTTGAGGAAACCCTCCTTGAAGGCGGACAGGTGGGTCCCGCCGTCCGAGGTAAACTGGCCGTTGACAAAGGAGAAGTACTCCTCGCCGTAGTTGTTCGTGTGGGTAAAGGCAAACTCAAGCTGCCCTTGTGAAGAAGGCTGCTCACCGGGGGACATAGTCCCTTTGTAGTAGCCCAGGGAATACAGGCACTCGTCGCCGGTCTGCTCATGCAACAGGTCGTACAGACCCCGCTTTGACACAAACTGCTTGCCGTTAAAGGACAGCGACAGGCCGGCATTGAGGTAGGCGTAGTTCTGTATGCGCTTTTCGATAAATTCCAGGTTGAACAGGTAGTCGGGAAATATGTCAGGGTCAGGGGTAAACTCGACATAGGTTCCGTCCTTCTGTTTTTCCTTAAGCTTGCCCTTGCGCTCGTTTTTCAACTTGCCCCGCTCAAAGACCACTTCGGCATACTCGCCGCCCCGGATTGCCACCACCCTGAAAAAGACCGACAGCGCGTTTACTGCCTTTGTCCCCACGCCGTTAAGCCCCACGGAAAACTGGAACACATCGTCGTTAAATTTAGCGCCGGTATTTATCACCGAGACGCACTCCGCCAGCTTCCCCAGCGGGATGCCAC
>Ga0099364_10013734_pt1 | contig 10842 bp, 10 predicted proteins | sample TergutTh196P3_FD_73070 | JGI IMG/M metagenome (GOLD analysis project Ga0099364, IMG submission 73070) | Microcerotermes parvus P3 segment gut microbial communities from Pointe-Noire, Republic of the Congo - Th196 P3 | ecosystem: Host-associated > Arthropoda: Insects > Digestive system > Gut ... | reverse complement strand
CAGCTAAAGGATTATCTGAAAAGTTACATTCACAGGGAAATGGATTTTACCAAGGTTTTAAATGAAGCCGTCAGAATGTCAACAACTATTGATATGGAAATCTACAGTGAGCTGTGCTGTATTTTGTCCGGCGTTCAAGAAGAAATCTTCCGCGTTAAGCAAATCTATGAACGGCTGGAGCTTGGCGGCTGGAGCGGCCACGATATTATGGTTGTATCGAGATTGCTTCACAAGCACCACGAAAGCCACGACAATATGGATTATACCCTCTCGTAGCCATGAACTTCGAGTTACAGCGGCGTATGGACGCATTGCAAGCCGGACAGGTAATCTATGTCGATTTTGATGATACCCTCTTCACGCGCGATACCGGGACGCCAAACGCGCCGCTTATAGAAGCTTTACAGGCGGCGCGGCGGCGGGGTATTCTGGTTCACCTTTGGACACACGCCGACTTTGCCGAAACAATCAATCGAGTGGAGATTATGCGCGGCTATGGGCTTGTCTTCGATGATGTGCATTGCGGCGTTAAAAAAGGTGATTTGATTATCGACAACTTAGCAATCAGCCCATAAAGGTAGGGGTTATTTTGAACAAGAAGCAAAAATCAGAGCTTATGGACAGCGCGGCATCCACCATTGATGAACTGGAGAAAAAGCGCGGCGGCTTTTCGCGCGAAGAAGCTATCCTGTACGGTTCTATGCTGGGTGCCTTAGACCATGAGCGCATAGATGCGATTGAACGGGAGCTTTCCCAGATGAAAATATCGCCAAACCCAGAACCGGGAAACCGTATTGCACAGCCTGAAATTACCGCAGCAGCTCCGCAACCCCTGCTTGACACATCCGCCGTCCCCGGCATTGGTTTTCTCTCCGGAATCAAGGATGAGCTTTCGGATGCGGAGAAATACCTAAATTGGTATCACCAGACGAAAAACACAAAATACCTCGAAATCAGCAAGCAGGAAATGGAACACGCTGAAATACTTTTTACCGAGGCCCGGGGGCATGGTGTGCCTGACGCGGAGCTTCGCCCGCTTGTGAGGCTGCACAATGTATTGCTGGCGAAGTTTTGATTTTAGTTCCGGGATATGCGGATAAAATAAAGTAGGCCGTTGCCGTTTTTCATTGCCGTTTTAGCTTAATTTTTCTTATTTTTAATTATTTTTACTTAATCGCAGTTAAAAATATTTAATTAGAAAAGCGCACAACAAAAGCAAAAACCGCCCAATCCTGATGTCTAGGCGGTTTTCTGTTTTACGGAGAAGGAGGGACTCGAACCCTCGCGCCGGTTACCCGACCTACGCCCTTAGCAGGGGCGCCCCGTCACCAACTTGGGTACTTCTCCTAAAGTGAGATTGTTTGTGCCGCCCATGCCGACAAAATCAATTATATATCCCTTACAGGGAAATGTCAACAACTTAAATAATTCATAATGCATAATTAAAAACAGCACAAAAAATTTCTTCCCTTCCTAAATCCCGGGTCCTAAAACCTTAATCCTGCCGAAGGCACAAAATCCGTCATCAAATTACAGACCCGCAGCAGCGATATCCGCTCGCGCACAAACGGGGCGAGGTACTTGCTGGGCGCCATAACCGCATTGTCCAGCCCGATCTGCTCCGGCTGCGTAGTGATACCGGCTTTGTCCATTTCTTCCTTCAGCTGGGCGGAGTCAGGCATTTCGGCTAAAATCGCGCGTATGCCTTTTTCCTGCGCGGCAATCCCCTCCGGCGACAAAGCTATCATGGGGTCGGGTGTGTTTGCTTTTTCAACGTCCGGGTAGAGCTTCCCGAATTTCTCCCTGAGAAGCCCCGCCGGGAAGCCCTTGTACGGGAATGTGTGCCTTGCCCAGTCTTTTTCCCCCGCAAGCCGGTTGTAAAGCGGCAGCAGCCCACACAGCGCAACGCCGACTTTTTCGCCGTGCAATGCCTGTGTCTGCGGCGTGATGACCCCCATCTCCCAAAAATGCGCGATGTGATGCTCGCTGCAGGATGCCGGGCGCGAATTGCCCCACATCTGCATCGCAAGCCCGGACAGCAGCAGCGCGTACATCAGGGCTTCCATCGCGCTTTCGTCGCCGGCCTTGATCCCGGGGAGCGCGGCGCGGACATTGTCCACGGCTTCGCGCTCCATTTCTGCGATGCGCGCACAGTAATCCTCGCCGATTAGAAGATTGGCGATTTTCCAATCCGCCAGCGCGGTGTATTTGCCCAGCACATCCGCCGCCCCCGACGCGGTCAGCCTATACGGCGCTTTCGCGAAAACATCGGTATCGGCAAGTACGGCGGCAGGCGCGTCGCCGAAAGTCGTGATCTTGTATCCGTTCCAGGTCATCGCGCACACAATCGAAAGGAAACCGTCCACGCTTGCCGCCGTGGGGAAGGATATATACGGCAGGCCCCGCTCATACGCCGCGTAGCGCACCGTGTCCGTGATCGTCCCGGAGCCTACAGCCAAAAGCCAGCCCGTGTCTATGGGAAGCTGTGCGAGGACTTTGCCGACTGCCTGCTCGTCCGCGTGCAGCCCATCGGAGTTCAGCACAATCACTGGCCTGAGCGGATGCAGTAAATCCGCCATCCCGCTAATTACATCTTCGGCGATGCCTTTGGTGTTGCAGTCGCATACGGCGGTAAAGCGCTTTGGCATACCCAGCCTCTCCGCAAGCCCGGGCAGCATCGCCGCCGCGCCCTTTTCGATTATAACCTCTTTGGTGGTGATGCCGTGTTCCCTGCCGCACCCGCAAATCCCGCGGTAACGGTTAAGCTGCATAATCATCGCGCGGCCCCCTTTTCCCTACCTGTAATAACTATCAATCGTAGCTTCAACTGTCTGCACCCAGGAAATTAAGTTTTGCGGCTTGTAGGAAACCGTGCTGATATCCTTCAGCACAAACTCATACGCACAGCCGTATTTCAGGCAAAGCTCCACGGTTTTTTTCGTTTCGGCGCGGACAGCTTCCTCGTTAAAATCCCCGGCGGCAAAGGCGGGGTTCGGCTTGCGGGCGTAGACAAATTTACCGCCCAGCCGCTCGGCGTTGCGCGCTTCATCCGACCAGGGGCTTACGCCGATTTTCCGCATATTCGGGATCGCCGCAAGTATGTCCAAAACATTGTCCAGCGGCTCGCAGCAGCCGTAATACGCCAGCCCGCACCGGTCCATAATCGGGCGCATATAATCAATGTCAAACTCCTTGTGGGCGGCGGGGGACACGGTGGAAAACATCTGCGCCATCCCCCTGAACCATACATCGCCCATACGCACGCTGCCGCTGTAATCCCGCGCGGGCAGCTCATCCGCGTAAGGGGGCGTGCAGTGGATGTCGGACAGGTCAAAATCCAAAAGCCCCTGCTCCTCCATTTGCGAATACTGCGCAATGCCCATCTCCATGAATTTCCTGCGCAGTGCGTGGAGATGCTCCGGGCGCTCAATCATATCTATCAGAATAGGCTCCACGCCGCGGTAGCGGTTGATGATATCCCACGGCGCGTGGTAGATGCCGTGACCGCGAAGCCGCACAGGCAAAATCCCATCCAAAACCTCACTCGCGTCATCGACTCGGGCGCGGTCAAGCTCCGGCCGCGCTGTCACAACAGGCATCTGCAAAGCTTCAACCTGCTCCGGGGTTTCAAGGATGTCTTTGTAGCTGTGGGATACGATATGGTTGTTTTTATCCGCCGCAATTATATCCTCGCGCACGTCAATGCCGATCCCGGTCATATCAAACGCCTTTTCGATATAATAGGCATCCTCGGCTACCATGTCCGCCTGTATGTATTTCCAGCGGTAGAGCATACGGCGGAAAAACTGCTCCATCTCGCGGGGAAACGCGCCCTCACAGCGAAGCGCAAGCTCCCCGCCGATATCCATTTCATGCCACGGGATTTCGTCCAACCATACAAGCGGCCGCCCGTGGCGCAGGCTGTTTGCGTCCTTCCCTCGCCTAAAGCGCTCCTTGTTTACGGGATTCGCGGCGATTTCACTGTACCGCTTCGCCAGCTCACGGAGGATTTCACGGTCTTTCGCAGATATCATTTACAGCACGCTCCTTTATTTATCAATCACTTTCCCCAACAACCCTCACAACCCGCCTTATCCGCTGCGCCCTTTCCCGGGCATTCTCTGCCGTATCGCCGAGAACCGTAAAATGCCCCATCTTCCTTCCGGTTTTGGACTGTGTTTTGCCGTAGAAATGCACGCGTACATTGGGTTCGCGGTAAGCTTCTCTCAGCCCTTCAAGCGTTGCGGGGCCGTCGCTTTCGCCCAAAAGGTTTACCATAACGGCGGGCGATACCAGCACCGCGTTTCCGAGCGGCAGCCCCGTAACCGCGCGGATATGGTTCTCGAACTGATTGGCAAAGCACGCCTCTATGGTGTAATGCCCGGAATTGTGGGGGCGCGGCGCAACCTCGTTTACATAGATTTCCCCGCCCGCCGTCAAAAACATCTCCACGCAGAATGTGCCTACGCCTTCAAAGGCCTCCATGACCCTGTCGGCGATTTCCGCGGCCTTTTTTTTATTGTCCTCGCTGATTCCCGCCGGGGCTATTGTTGTGTCCAGAATACTGTTTATGTGAATGTTTTCGGCTGCAGGGTAAGTTACCCTTGCACCATCGGCACCACGGCATACGATGATGGAAATCTCTTTTTCAAAATCCACGAACTGCTCCGCCATCAGCTCCCCGCCGCCTAGCTGCCTGTACGCGCCTTCGGCCCCGCTTTTGTCATAAATTGGCGCGTTGCCTTTGCCGTCGTACCCGCCTGTAGCGGATTTGAGCATCATGGGATAACCGAAGCCATTGTCCCCAAGCGCGAGGATTTCTTCCACTCCCGAAACTTTAGCAAAGCGCGGGACCGGTATGCCCGCTTTTTCAAGCGCGAGCTTTTGCGTGTACTTGTTTTGTATTGTCTTAAGGCTCGCCACTGACGGGTAAATGACAGCACCGTCCCGCTCCAGCGCTTCCAGCGCCTTCACGCTGATATGCTCGTACTCATATGTGATCACGTCAGCAAGCCCCGCAAGCTCGCGGTAAGCGCCGTCGTCATCGAAGCCGGCGGCGATATGCCTATCACTTATGCTGTGCGCGGGGCAGTCGGGCGCGGGATCCAAAACTGCTGTGAACAAGCCGAGCCGCTTTGCCTCTAATATCATCATCTTACCGAGCTGGCCGCCGCCGATTATTCCGACCCTCTTTTGTATAATATTCATTTATCTCCCATTTCCGCCAAGTAACCGCCGTACCCGAGCCGCTCCAGTTTTTCCGCCTTGCCCAAAACCATGTCGGCAAGGCTTTTTTTATAAGCGCGCAGTTTTTCCGCTATACCTTCATCGCAAACAGACAATATAGACGCCGCGAGTATGCCCGCGTTTTTCGCGCCGCCAACCGCAACCGCCGCCACCGGGATGCCCGCGGGCATTTGCACGATGGAATACAGGGAATCAACGCCGCCCAGCGCCTTTGTTTGGATCGGCACGCCGATTACCGGCAGCGTTGTAAGGGACGCCGCCATCCCCGGCAGGTGCGCGGCACCGCCCGCCCCCGCGATAATTACGCCGATGCCCCTCTCTGCGGCGGACTGCGCGTATTCATAGAGCCTTTTGGGCGTCCTGTGTACGGATACGATTGTCAGCTCATACGGTATTCCCATTTCGTCAAGGAACTCAGCCGCTTCCTTCATCACAGGCAGGTCGGAGTCGCTGCCCATTATAATCCCGACTTTCATCATGTAAACATCCTTTATATTTTTATCGTCTTCCACTTACCGCCCCTGTAGCGGAAATAGATTATAACCGCCCTGGCTGTCTGGTCAACCAGCCAGCAAAGCCACGCGCCCGCTATCCCCCAGCCGAACAGGACAATAAATACATACCCCAAAACCATCCTGCCGCCCAGCACGCCTGTCATGGTGGAGATCAGCGGCCACTTTGTATCGCCGCCGCCGCGCAGCCCGCCGCATATTGAGATCTGCAGTATCTGTGTTGTGGTGAAAAACGCCAGTATCCTCAGCGCGGTGACGATATTCGCGATAACATCAGGCTCCCGCGTGAAAAGCAGCGCAATCTGCCCGGGGAATACAAGAAGCGGCACGCTCAAGAAGACCGAGAGTATAACGCACATTTTTATGGATGTGCTGAAATACTGCTCCGCGATATCGGGCCGCTTTGCGCCGAGGTTCTGCCCGACGACCGATACAAGCGCCATGCCTACGGCCGAGCCGAAGTTTACAACAAAGCCATGGAGCGTCCCCGCGATATTATGCGCGGCGTACTCCGCCGTCCCCAGGTTTATGACAAAAATCGTGAAAGCGATTAGCCCCACGCGAAGCGCAAGCTGTTCCGCGGCGGAGGATGTACCAATCCTGCAAATACGTTTGATCATAGCGATATCCGGCTTAAATATGCCTTTTAAAGAAGGGCATACGGGAAGATGCGCGTAAGTGAACAGGATATACAAAGACATCGCGCATCCGATAATCTTCGCCGCGAGCTGTGCTATCGCCGCGCCCAATATCCCCAGCGCGGGGATAAACCAAAACCCGTTTATTAAAACAAGCCCCAACAGGACATTGGCGATATTCGCCGCCACGCTGAAATACATGGACAGCCGCGTCTGCCCCGCACTGCGGAGCATACACGCAACCGTAGATGAAATAGACTGGAACACCACGCCAACCGCGCTGTAGCGCATATAAAGCTCAGCCATGCCGTAGTAATCCGGGGTCGCGCCCATCCAAAGAAGGATCCGACCGCCCCATATATACAGAACAAGCCCCGCGGTTATGCTGAATATAAGCGAGAGTAGCATTGTCTGCTCACACGCGTTGCGCGCCGTATTCGGGCTGCCCTGCCCTATCGCGCGCGCCACCAGCGCCATGCCGCCCACGCTGAAGGCCTGGATCGCGACCCACGGGATCATGATCGGCTGCCCGGTTATGCCAACCGCGCTCACCGCTTCCTTCCCGATAGATGATACGAGGATCATCGTCGCCATACCGATCAGCGAGCCGAGCGTCAGCTCCACCGCCCCCGGCCAGGACAGGCGCAATAAAACAGCCCACCGTTCCTTTTCGGAAGGGACAGGGCGCGCTTCGGCTTCTTCTGCAAGTCCCGGCACATGACCCCTCCTCAGTATAGTAGCTAGGAAATAGGAATTAGGAATTAGTAAGGGAAGGAATTTCTCGCTTCGTTCTTTACCTGAAACACAAATCCTGCCGAAGACAAAACACCCGGCGCAAAGCGATAAATCGCTTCGCGCCACCCTCTTTAAAAAAGAGGGTACGTCCTACGGTTGCTTTGCGATTTATATGTGAAAGAATAAATCTTGTTGTAACCTTACCCTCTTTTTTAAAGAGGGTGGCGCCGTGACGACTTGTTCGTCGCGGTGACGGGTGTTTTGCCTTTCGGCAGGTTTTAGGATTTAGGTTATAGGTTTTAGGTAGGGTTGGAGTTACGCGCCAAATCACGCGGTCAAAAAATAATTGCCATGCCCGGGAATTATAATATCCGCGGTGTTTGCCAGCATTTCGATTGAACGCGCGGAGCTTATAAAATCCGCGCTGTTGTAATAGCCCTGCCGCCCGTCAAAGAAATCGCGCGTCATTACGGCATCCCCGGCAACCGCGGTCACCCCGTCCCTGCTCTCAAACACAAGCCCGGCAAGCCCGGGTGTATGCCCCGGCAGCGCGATCAGCTTTACACCGGGCGCGATCTCATCCGGCGCGGCCCCGATTTTACCGGCGGCTTCGGGATTATTTGCGAAGGCGGCTTTTACAGCGCCGATTTCGCCCGGGGCGCAAAGCCACTGCGCGCCCCAAAAACCTAAAAGCCCGGCGTAGTGGTCGCCGTGGCTGTGCGTGATGTATACGATATCAATCTGCTGCGGTTTCAGCCCGGATGCCCCGTCCAGCGCGCTGTACATACACTCGCCGGGTAAAGCGGGATCCACCAAAATATTGCATCCGCCCGCCCTGATAAGCGTGGATGTACATACCGCGCTTCGGTAGGATTTATCGTCATCCTCGCCCCAATAACGGTTGCGGCTGAAGCAGCCGAGTGTCAGCACAGCCCAACTAATCATAATCCGCCGCCTTTCGGTGATCTTTTTTAATAATACGCCTGATCGCGCGATATGTCAACTGCGCCGCGAAGCGGCGCAGCCTTCGGCAGGATTGAGGTTTTAGGAATTAGGATTTAGGAAGGGAAGAAATTTATTGTTCCGCCCTTCTCCTAAAACCTACAACCTAAATCCTAAATCCTGCGGCGCTCCGCGCCGCTGTTGACAAATCCACGTTTTTCTGTAAAATTTACATTAGAGGGGGGGCGGGATATATGAACAGCGCCAACAGGGCAGACGCGGAGATTCGGCAAATTGCCGAGCGCATCCGTGAGCTTAGGGAGATTTTCGGGCTTACACAGGAGGAAATGGCACAGTCGGCGGGGGTTTCGATTGAAGCCTATCGGGAGTATGAGTTGCGGGGCGAGAACATCCCCATCAGCGTGCTATATCACATAGCCCAAAAGTTCGAGGTTGACATGGGCGAGATACTCACGGGCAAAAAGGGCCACCTGCATACCTACGCGATATGCAGGCGCGGCAAAGGGAAAGCAGTCAGCCGGTATCCGGGGTATATGTTCGAGAGCCTTGCGCACAGGTTTGTCGGAAAACTCATGGAACCGCTGCTGGTAACGCTCAACCCGTCGGATGAGCGCGCCGCGCCGGTGACGCACAACGGGCAGGAGTTCAATATGGTATTGGAAGGCACGGTTATTTTAACCTACGACGGCAAGGAGCATATCCTCGAAGAGGGCGACGCCGTTTATTTCGACCCGGCGCATCCCCACGGCCAGCACGCGGCAGGTAACACAAAAGCGCGGTTCCTGACCGTTATTATAGAATAGGGGGATGAAAATGCTGGAAAAATACCTGCCCCGCGCAGAGTTTAGCTCTTACGAGGATTTTATCGCCAATTATAAGCTGAACATCCCCGAAAGCTTCAACTTCGGGTTTGATATAGTAGACGAATGGGCACAGCGCGAGCCGGACAAGCTTGCCTTGGTTTGGTGCGACGGCAGCGGCAATGAGCGCAGCTTTACCTTCTCCGAAATATCCCGCCTGTCAGCCCGCGCGGCGAATTTCTTCAGCGGCATCGGCGTTTCCAAGGGCGATGTGGTAATGTGCGTTTTGCGACAGCGGTTTGAGTATTGGATCACGGCGGTGGCACTATGTAAATTGGGCGCGGTGATAATCCCGGCTAATATGCAGCTCACCGCGAAGGATATCGAATACCGCGCCAACGCCGCGAAAATCAAAGCGGTGGTGTGCTGTGAGGACAGTTATGTCATCTCGCAGATGGAACAGGCGCTGCCGCGTTGCCCCACCGTCACGCAGAAAATCATCACACCGGGCAGCAGGGAGGGCTGGACCTGCTTTACCTCGGAAATCGCCGCCATGCCGGATGATTTTGCGCGCCCCCGCAATATAAAAAACACCGACCCCATGCTGATCTACTTCACGTCCGGCACTACCGGTATGCCAAAGATGGCGCTGCACGATTTCACGCACCCGCTCGGGCATATTGTAACCGCTAAATATTGGCAGCAGGTGCGCGAAAACAAGCTGCATCTTTCCTGGTCTGATTCAGGCTGGGCGAAATTCGGCTGGGGGAAAATCTACGGCCAGTGGATCTGCGGCACTGTAGTTTTCGCAACGGACCTGGACAGGTTCGCGCCCCAAAAAATGCTGGAGCTTCTTGAAAAATACAAGGTCACTACCTTTTGCGCGCCGCCGACCATGTACAGGATTATGCTGGCGGAGGGCATGGACACATACGACCTGTCTTCAATCGAGCATCTCGGGAACGCGGGCGAGCCACTCAGCCCTGATGTTTTTGGTCATGTAAAGGGCATACTCGGGCTTGATATGTCGGAGGGCTTCGGGCAATCGGAATCATCTGTGCTTATCGCGAATTTCCCGTGGTTTGCGCCGCGCCCGGGTTCTATGGGAAAACCCGCGCCGCTCTATGGCATCGATTTGATAAACTCCGACGGCAATCCCTGCGACGACGGCGAGGAAGGCACGATCGTCATCCGCAACACAAACGCGACAGGGCTGTTTAAGGGCTATTATCTGGACGATGAGCTGTCCGCAAAAGCCTTCGCGGGCGGGATTTACAACACAGGCGACGTGGCGTGGCGCGACCATGACGGTTACTACTGGTTTGTCGGGCGGGACGACGATGTGATAAAATGCTCCGGCTACAGGATCGGCCCGTTTGAGGTGGAAAGCGCGCTGTGTGAGCATGAAGCCGTGCTTGAGTGCGCCGTCACCGCCGCGCCTGACCCAAAACGCGGGCAGGTGGTAAAGGCAACCGTAGTGCTGAACAAGGGCTTTGCCGGTTCCGATGAGCTTATATCAGAGCTGCAGGCCCATGTAAAAAAGCTGACCGCGCCTTATAAATACCCGCGGATAATCGAGTTTACGGATGAGCTGCCAAAGACGATCAGCGGGAAGATTAAACGCGCGCAGCTACGCAGGGAAAGCGCGGGGGAATGAGAAGCTGTGTTCATAGCTCAAAGACCGTAACAGCGGCGGATTTACCGCCGTACTGTGTTAAATTTCCTTGGAATACATGGAGTATTCCTGCGAAAATTTGCCTTGTCCGGCAAAAAATCCGCTCGCCGTTCCGGCACATTTCGCTTATGAACACAACTTCTAAAAAGCTGACATATTCACAAAAGGGGGACTCTTATGAACAGGGTGATCTATTACTCTAGGGGCGGCAACACAGAAAAGCTTGCCCATGCCATCGCCAAGGGCGCAAAGGCGGATGCCGAGCGCGTATC
>Ga0099364_10013733_pt1 | contig 10842 bp, 8 predicted proteins | sample TergutTh196P3_FD_73070 | JGI IMG/M metagenome (GOLD analysis project Ga0099364, IMG submission 73070) | Microcerotermes parvus P3 segment gut microbial communities from Pointe-Noire, Republic of the Congo - Th196 P3 | ecosystem: Host-associated > Arthropoda: Insects > Digestive system > Gut ... | reverse complement strand
AAAGGGGGGGGGAGGGAGCTTGCTCATCGCGCCTTCCCCTCGGGACTTAGGCCTCGCCCGCCTCGACCTCATGCCCAAGCGGAGCGGAGGGAATGAAGAAAAAGCATGCTTTTTCTTCATTCATGGAGCGTAGTGCAGGCAAGCTTTAGCTTGCCTCAATTGAAACCGGTCTGGAGAATCAAATCAGTTCTAAGTAAAAACGGTCCAGGGCAAATTGGACTCCGAAAATGCATCGGCCAATGCCGCACTCACGCGCAAAGACAAGGGGCTCTCTGTTATAACCGCAATGTCGAGATCTGAATATTGTTTGGCCGTCCATTTCGCGCGAGAGCCGAAGGCCCAGACTTCGTGCTGGGGGACGTGCCTGCTCAAAATGTCCTTCACAATCCGCCAGTGAGCGGGGCTAAGCTCAATGTTCGGCACCTCAGGCATTGCGCGCTTCCAGGTTGCGAAGCAGCTCTCTGGCACCGTCAATAAACTCCAGGGTCCCCTCGTATAGCTGACGCGCTTTCCCGCGATCATCCGTATGCGAGCTAATGTTGCGCATTTCGCGGTAGCGAAACCAGGCTTCCACGTCCGCAATAAGGCCTTTTTTGGCAGCCATGCGCCACACTTCCCGAAAATGGGTTTTTTCCACTTTGCGGCTTATTGTGCATGAGTTCGCCCCTGACGCGAAAAAAGTCACCACGGCCTACCAAGTTTGGCAACAAGCCATGGGCAGCGGTGAGCAATGGCAAGCGGAAGCAGCTTTGCGCACGGCATTGCGTTCGCCGCGCCTGCGCATTTTGACGCAATTCAACGCCTTGCCTCAGGGCGTCAAATTTCTGGTCAACCTGCGCTCTGACTTAATGCGCTATATGGAGGATGATCCGGCGCTGCGCTCCTTGGACCGTGAGCTTGAGCACCAGTTGGGCTCCTGGTTTGATGTCGGCTTTCTCGAGTTGCAGCAGATTACGTGGCACTCATCGGCAGCCTTGCTGGAAACGCTCATTCGCTATGAAGCTGTCCACGAAATCCGCTCCTGGGCAGATCTCAAAAACCGCTTGGACTCAGATCGACGTTGCTATGCCTTCTTCCACCCGCGCATGCCTGAAGAGCCTTTAATTTTCGTTGAAGTTGCTCTCATCAACCGCCTTGCCGACAACGTTCAAACCATTCTCGACGAGCATGCACCATTGTTCGACGAAACACGTGCCGACACGGCCATCTTCTATTCTATTTCCAACACGCAAACGGGGCTGCGCGGCGTCAGTTTCGGGAATTTTCTGCTCAAGCGCGTCATTGATGACTTAAAACACCACTTCCCCCGCTTAACAACCTTTGCCACTTTGTCGCCTTTGCCCTTGCTTCGCCGCTGGGCGCAAAGCAACGACGACGCGTGGACATATGCCTTCACCCAAAATGATCTCAACAACATCAGCAAAGCAGGCTCTATTGAAAACTCACGCGCCGCCGTTCGACAATTGCTTGACGACAAACGTTGGACGGATGACAAACGCCTTGCGCCACTTCTGCAAGCACCACTCACCCGCCTCGCCGCACGCTATCTCCTCAACGCCAAACAACCCGGAAATGCCCCCCCTCAAACGTCCTGTGGATCCGGTTGCCAGCTTTCACTTAGGCAACGGCGCACGCATTGAACGCCTCAACCACTTGGGCGATCATTCCGAAAAAGGCTTCACGCAGTCCTATGGCATGATGGTTAACTATTTGTATAACCCCGACACCATTGAAACCAATGTTGAAGCTCTGCTGCGCAAGGGCAAAATAGACGCCGCATCCAACATCCACAACATGGCCAAAATAATGGACACCAAATAGCTGGAGCTGCTGGGCCTTAGGTTATGCACGGAGGGAAAACCGGGCTGAGGAGGGCTCAAGGTTTTGGAGTTGTCATCCGCGGTGCCGTGCAACAGCAACAATGGAATGGGCGCAAGCGCGGCAATGAAGCGTTCCGCACTATAGTCATGCGGTGACAAAAAACGTCCATTGCGGCAGCTTTTCAAAATGCCCACTAAATTTCAAGGCTCCTCCTCCTCTTTGGGGGCTTCGCCCTCGCCCTTAAGCTCAGCAACTTTGCGGTAGAGAGTGCGGCGATCGACGCCTAAAATTTTGGCGGCTTTGCCTTTATGCCCCATGGTTTTTTGCAAAATACGACGAATATAAACACGCTCCAACTCCTCAAGTGACAGCTCTGCATAGGCCGCCTGCTCAACAAAGCTGCCTTCACTCTCGTGCTGCAAAGCAAAGTCTTCCAAGGTCAGCACCTCATTCTCCGTGAGGGCGGCAGCGCGCTCAATGGCGTTTATCAGCTCGCGCACATTTCCTGGCCACTCTTGGCTGCGCAACCAGCGTATGGCTTCCATAGAAATGCCCAGGGGCGCACTTGAGGAGCGTTTCGCCATGGTTTGCAGCACCTGCTCAATAATCAGCTCAATGTCCTCAAGGCGCTCGCGCAAGGGCGGAATTTCAAGACGCACCACATTCAAACGGTGGTATAAGTCCGGACGAAAACGGCGCTCGCGCAAGGCATCTTCCAAGGGACGGTTGGTGGCGGCCACAATGCGTACATCCGCAGCAAGCTCAACAGCGCTCCCAAGCGGGCGCACACGGTTGGACTCAAGGGCTTGGAGGAGTTTGGGTTGCAGCTCCATGGACAGCTCGCCTATTTCGTCGAGAAATAAAGTGCCGTGGTGTGCTTGCTCAAAAACACCCGCTCTGTCTTCTTTGGCATCCGTAAAAGCACCTCGGCGCACACCAAACAACTCGGCTTCCGCAATGCCAGTGGGGAGCGCGGCACAGTTGAGTTGCACAAAGTTGCCGGCCTTGCGCTCACTGGCTTTGTGGATGAGGCGGGCCAGGGCACCTTTTCCAACCCCGCTCTCGCCTGTAAGCAGCACAGGCAAATGGCTTTTGGCAACACGGCGGGCCAATTCCAGCATCCGTTGCATGGCAATGCTTTGCGCAGCCATGCCCGCGGGCGCTTCGCCTATGGCCACTTTGCGCAGGCGGATAATTTCTCGGCGCATCTGCCGCTCGCGCAAAGCCCGTTTAATGGCAAGCACGAGGGCTTCAATGCGAAAAGGCTTGGCCAAAAAGTCAACGGCGCCAGCGCGTACAGCTTCCATGGCCAAGTCAATGGAGCCAAAGGCCGTAATAAGCAAAACCATCTGCCCAGGGTGCTTTTCCAAAATGGCGCGCAAAAGCTCCAACCCCCGCATTTCCGGCATTTCAATGTCGGAAATAACAAGCTCAAAGGCCTTCTCTTGCAAAAGCTGCAGCGCGCTTGGGGCGGAGGTTTCACCCACCACTAAAAAACCTTCCTCGGAAAGCGAATCCACCAGCCAGGAGACGACGCCTGAGTCGTCATCAATGACAAGAAGCTTCGGTGAGTGGCTCATAATAACACTCCTGTCTCAACGCTTTGCTGCGCTCACAATGAAGTCGGTTTTGCATGCTCAACGCTCATGTCGCGGCAAAGTGACGCGCACCACACAGCCTGGGGAGCTGCTCATGACAAACTCCACTTTGCCGCCATTCTCCTGTACCAATGACTTGACGACAGAAAGCCCCAAACCGCTGCCGCCACTCTCCGCTTTGGTGGTGAAAAAAGCCTCAAAAAGATGTGGACGTTCAGCCTCGGGAATGCCAGGGCCTTCATCCGAAATTTCTAAAACAAACCATTCCTTATCGCCCCCCAAGTCCACATGCACGGTGGAGTTGGGGGGCGAAGCATCCAGCGCATTGCGAATGAGGTTGAGTGAAATTTGTTGGAGCTGGTCTGCATCGACAAAGGCTTGGGCTTCATCACGACAACGCACACAAATGTGCACTTGGCGGCGACGTGCTTCCAATTCCAATAAGGCAACAACCGCAAGCACAGAAGCATGGGCATCCACCAAAGCTCGTACGGTGGGCGGACGCTTGGCGATGGAGCGCATCTGCAAAATAATGCGTGTAATTCTCTCGGTTTGCGCCACAAGCATGGCGGCAACGCGACGCGTGGCCACAGCGTCATCGGCATGTTTCTCCAGGGCGCGGGCGCGGCCTTCGAGAATTTGCAAGGGCGATCCAATTTCATGGGCCATCACCGCTGAGAGATGGCCCAGAGCAATGAGTTTTTCAGCATTTTGCAAAGCACGCTCCATGCGGCGGCGAGCTTCGAATTCTTGGGTTGCGTGCGCTCTGGCGGCCCCTAGATCTTCCACCAAGCGCTCAAACTCCTTTTGCGCCTCCCCTACCTCGTCCCCTGTGGAGCTTACTGGGCTGATGCTTAAGTCCCCGGCCCGTACACGCTTCATATTGGAAACCATGCGCCACAAAGGCAAGCCCACATAACGACGTACCAAAATAAAGGTGAGCGAAGCTGTGGCCAACACATATAACAAGGTGGTTAACCAAATATTGCGCCTTGTTACCGATAAGTCCCTTTGCAATTCAACAAGTGTTTTTTCGAGCACCACCAAGGGAGTGTGCGGGGCGTCAAACACATTTTCGACGGTTAAATGGAGACCCAGGCACAATATTTTGGGAGCATTCTCAGGCACAAATTCAATGACAGGCTCCTGGCTTTCTCTGGCCCGCTTTTCCACCTTAAGCGTGCATTGCGAGGGCTTGCCATGTTGTGAAGCCCCCATCTGCTGGCCCTGTGCATTATAAACAAATACCGCTACAGAAGCGTCGACCTGCGCGAGATCTTCCAATGTCTCCTTCACATCCTCCAGCTGATGATCCCTCAGGGCATTCTCAAAAGCCGTCTGCAAACTCCGCCCCAAAAGAAGCATTTCATTCTGCGCAACAGCCCTTAAGTCCCTCTCCTCATTATTGAGCTGCACCCACCCAACTCCGCCAAAAAACACCAGGGCACAACCACCCAACGCAAGGGTTATACGCGTGGCAAGTTTCATAGTCGTCGTTTAGGACTTTAATGTCACAAAAAATGACTTTGCCAACAAGTAGAGGCTGATTTTTTTCATTTTTATCGCTGGCATAACTCTTGCTTAAATGGCCTGCAGAGCTGCGGTGGCCAAATGCCACGTTTCACGCGGAAGCTTTAGTTGTTTGTCAGGTTGAACAAGGAAGCAATTTCTCGCCCATAGCTTGGAAGCGGAACTTTTAAAAAATGAAAAAATATATGGCGCTCATATTGAATGTCTTCCTGCTCCAGAGCTCCTTTTCCGAGGAATTGCAAAAACAAACACTCACTCCTGGCGAAATTGAAACCCTCTTCCTCAAACAAAACCTGCAACTCATTGCCGAAAAAATGAATGTTGCGCTTGTGGATGCAGAAATGATTCAAGCCAAATTGTGGGACAACCCCACTTTTTCCATTGGTGAATTTAGCGCGTGGAGCACCCGAGGGCAACGCGAAGGAAAAAGGGAAAGCGTCCCTCCCTTGTTTGGTTCCTTTGGCAAAAATACACAATTCACCGCAGAACTCAGCCAACGGATTCAAATTTCAGGAAAACGACAAAAACGCATCCAACGCGAAAAAGTTTCAAAAGAAATTGCCATTCAAGAGTTTGAAGAGCTGCTTCGTGACTTAAAGTTGGAGCTGAGAAAATCCATCCATGAAACCATTTATATCCAGTCATATCAAAAAATTCTTGAAAAGCAAATAGATGCATTCTCTCGACTCGTGGAACGATCTGAAAATCAACTTATGCAAAAAAATATTGCAAAACATGAATTGCTCAGACTTCAAGCATCGCTTTTTGAGCTTGGAAATGAATTCCAAGAAACTCAGATGAGCTTGAATGAACATCTGAAGGAGATAAAAGCATTGCTTGGATTTGAGCCAACAACACTCCTTGAAATAAAAGATAGCCCTCGAACAATTCCTCCCCCTCAAAGCACGAGTCTGAATAATCTAATCGAAACTGCTTTGGAAAATAGACCTGACATAAAATTGTCAAACTTTCAGACGCAATATTTCGAAAAGTCATTGAGCTATGAAAAAGCACAACGCATTCCAGATCTAACTCTCAGCCTTGTGTATGATCGCTATGGCAGCACATGGAAAGACTTTTGGGGCTTTGGATTTAGCGTTGAGCTGCCCATTTTAGATAGAAACCAAGGTAATATAAAAACAGCTCAAATAAACCAACAAAAAAGCCAATATGTTGCAGAGCAACAACAAAACAAAGCCCGACATGAGGTGGTGGAAGTTTTCGAAAATTATTCGCAGGCTTATCACTTTTATAACAAAATAGACAACAGCAGTTTGTCGACAGAATTCGAGAATATGCTTGAAATATATGCAAAAAACTTTCTAAACAGAAACATCAGCATGCTTGAATATATTGACTTCATGGATGCTTATAAATCCAACAAAAAAATATTGTTGTCGGCAAAAAAAAACCTAAGCCTTCAGTTCGAAGAATTGCAACACAAAATTGGTTTGGATATTAGACAATGAAACCCTCACGAGACAAAACTTTCCTCTTTTTTGTTGCCACCTTCTCAGTTGTCGCCACTTTTTCACCCTCCTGCTCCCAGAATGTGGCCAAACAAACTTTAGCAGAAGAAGCAATAAGCCCCTCCTTTCTTCAAAACATACAAACGACAAAAGCAAAACTGAGCAATCGGGAAGATGAGTTGATCCTCACAGGGAAAGTAGAATTCAACCCTGATAAAACAATTCATTATGTGCCGTTAATCAGTGGAATTGTCGATCGCGCATATTTCTCTCTTGGGGACAAAGTGCAAAAAGGACAAACATTGCTTGACATTCGAAGTGCAGAGCTGAGTGCGTTGCAATCAGAATATATCTCCCTGGAAACAGAAGAACAAACAGCTCAGCGTGGATTGAGAGCTGCGCAAGCAATGTATGACGACAATATGTTGTCTGAAACGGAACTGCTCGAAGCTAAAGGCAAACTAAGGCAAATCCAGGCAACTCTAAAAAAAATCAAAACAACTATGGCTGTATTCGGAGTCAACAATGGCAATGGTTCTTTCTCTATAAAATCTCCCATGACAGGGCATGTTGTGCACAGAAGAGTATCCTCAGGAACCACCATTTCTGCAGACAGTGAGCCTTTATTTTCTGTTTCCAATTTAGAAACGGTTTGGATTAGTGCCAATATTTATGCCAGCAGTCTTCTTTTTGTCAAAGAAGGCATGGATGCAGAAATAACGACATTGTCCTATCCTGGTGAAATATTTCACGGGAAAATCAACTTCTTGTCACAAATTTTTGAGCCTGAAGAAAAAGTGCTCAAAGCGCGAATTGTCATGGAAAACAAAGAATTAAAATTCAAACCTGAAATGTTTGTGGCCGTAAAACTCAAAAACGAAACAAACAAACCATTTGTTTCTATCCCGTCAAATGCCCTTATTTTCGATAAAAACCGTTATTTTGTCGTTGCAGTGGACTCCGCAAAAGACTTTTTAATTAAAGAAGTTTTTCTGGAAGGAGCCCATGGAGAAACCACATACATTTCTCAAGGGCTATCTGAAGGAGAGGAAATTATTATTAAAAATCAGCTGCTTATTTATTCCGAATTAAACAAAAATTAACCTCATGCATAAGCTCGCAGAGAAGATTATTGCACTTTCGCTTCGCAACCATGTGCTTGTCTTGTTTTTGACAGGCGTATTATTTGTCGCTGGACTGGTTTGCTGGAAAAACACCCCCATTGAGGCCTACCCCGACGTCACCAACACCCGGGCGAGAATTATTAGTCAATGGCCCGGACGCAGCGCTGAAGAGGTAGAAAAATTTGTCACTCTGCCCATCATGCGTGAAATGAATACCATTCCAAACAAAACAGATGTCCGTTCAATATCTCTGTTTGGATTATCTGTCGTCACTGTCATATTTGAAGACCATGTGGATGACTTTTTTGCCCAACAATATGCCTCAAACCGAATGCAAGGGCTTGAATTGCCTGAAGGAGCTTCGACTTCGATTGAACCACCTTCAGGCGCCACCGGGGAAATTTATCGTTATGTGTTAGAGAGTAGTTTGCCAATTCGAGAACAATCCGCAATCAATGAGTGGGTTATAGAGAGAGAATTGCTATCCGTCCCGGGGGTGGCAAGCATTGTCAGTTTTGGTGGTGAAGAAAAAATATTTGAAATCCGAATCAACCCCATTGAGCTGGTGAATTATAACCTGTCACCCCTGAAAGTTTATGAAGCTATATCCAACAGCAATATTAACGTTGGCGGCGACGTTATTCAAAAAGGGAGCCAAGCTTTTGTCGTCAGAGGCATTGGTTTGCTTGAAAGCACAGAAGATATTGAAAATATATTGATTGAGGTTAAAGGTGGAACGCCCATTCGCATAAAACAAGTCGCTTCTGTGAGTGTTTCATCCAACCCGCGTTTGGGTCAAGTCGGGCTTGATGACGATGACGATCTTGTTCAAGGGATTGTGATCATGCTGCGAGGGCAAAATCCCGGGGAAGTCATTGCTCGCCTAAAAGAAAAAATAGCAGAACTCAACGACAGAATATTGCCAGAAAATGTCAAAATTAAACCCTTCCTGGACCGAACAACTTTGGTCAATTCCACTGTGCAGACTGTGCTGAAAAATTTGCTGGAAGGAATTCTCCTGGTTTCTTTGGTAGTCTTTATTTTTCTTTATAACTGGCGAACTTCGTTTATTGTTGCCTCTGTAATTCCACTGTCATTTTTATTCGCCATAATTATGTTAAGAATACAGGGGTTGCCTGCCAATTTAATCTCCATGGGGGCCTTGGACTTTGGGCTCTTGCTCGAAGGGGCGCTTGTTATTACTGAAATTATATTCGTGGCAATGGAAAAACGCTCTTCTGAGCTGGGCGAACGTTTCTCTGAAGTCCTTAAGGGTGGACTTATTAAAAAAAGCGCCGGCACTGTAGCTTCAAATATTTTCTTTGCTCAACTTATCCTCGTCGTGGCCTTGTTCCCCATCCTCTCTTTTCAAAAAGTAGAAGGGAAAATGTTTTCCCCATTGGCTTTTACTCTGGGCTATGCACTGCTGGGCTCCCTCATTTTGGCCCTCACCTATGTCCCCGTTATGTGCAAATTGCTTCTGACAAAACCCATTATAGAGAAAAGCAATTGTATCCGCCGGACATTTATATCAACGCTTTATACAATATATTCGTTTAGCTCCAAATATAGGAAAGGAACCATTTTTGTTTTTCTTGTGCTGGTTTCCGTGTGCACTTTGCGTTTTAGCTTTTGGGGAACTGAATTTATTCCAAACATGAATGAAGGTGCTGTTTATATTAGGGCTACATTGCCAAACAGTGTTAATTTGGACGAGTCTGTAAAGCTCACAAAACACATGAAGCAAAAGCTTCGCGAGTTTGATGAAGTACAGTTTGTGCTCTCACAAACAGGCCGTCCTAATGATGGGACAGATCCTACAGGTTTTTTCAACATAGAATTTCATGTGCAATTAAAGCCAGAGAAAGAATGGAAAAGAAAAACAAAAAAAGACTTCCTGATTAGCGAAATGCAAAATGCTTTAGAGCTATATCCCGGAATCATATTTGCTTTCAGCCAGCCTATACAGGATAACGTTGAAGAATATGTTGCTGGAGTCAAAAGTGCACTTGTCATTAAAATATTTGGAGACAATCTCCATCAATTGGAAGAGCTTGCAGCCCAAACAGCCACGGCAATTTCCAGTGTGCGAGGGGTGGAGGACGTCAATGTTTTTCGAAGCATAGGGTTGCCAGAATTGCAAATAAAGCTCGAAGAGTCACGCATGGCTCAATATGCAGTCTCTATGGCGGATGCCCAAGCCGTTATCCAAATGGCCATAGGCGGAAAAGCGGTTTCAAAGTTTTATGAAGGGGAGAGAACTTTTGACATTAAAGTGCGCTTCCAAAAAGAGTTTAGAGACAGCGAAGACAAAATTGGAAATATTCTCATTCCAACCATGGATGACAAATATGTTCCATTGAAAGAAATAGCAGACATTTATTTTATTACGGGCCCAACATTTATATATCGCGAAGGCAGCAGTCGCTATATTGGAATCGGCTTTAGTGTGCGCAACAGAGACTTGGGCTCAACAATTGCGGAAGCAAAGAAAGAAGTTGCTGAACATGCTCAACTCAAACCCGAAAACAAAATGGTTTGGGCAGGAGAGTTTGAAAGTCAACAACGGGCAACGGAACGCTTAATGGCCATTGTTCCTGCTGTTATTATTATCATATTGCTGTTGTTATATCTGAATTTTGGAAACCTGAAGGACACGTTAATCGCCGCCAGCGCCATGCCTTATGCTTTCATTGGTGGATTTATCTCGTTATGGGTTACAGGCACTGCTTTTGGTATATCTGCCGGCGTTGGTTTCATTATTTTATTTGGAATAACGGCTATAGGCAGCATATTGCTGATAACATCCATGCGGCATACCATGCAACGCAGCCACAACCTGCGAATAGCTATTGACAATGCCGTTCGGCAAAGGATGCGGCCTGTGTTGATGATAGCGCTCATGGGCTCTGTGGGCTTGCTTCCTGCGGCCTTGTCTCAAGGCATGGGTTCAGAAATTCAAAAACCTCTGGCCATTATGATCGTTGGAGGCATTCTCATCTGCTTGCTGCTCTCATTCACTGTTTTGCCGCAAGTCTTTTATTTCGCACACAGGCATGACAAAAAATAAAACTCTATCCGAAAAAAGGCATGCGCCATGCGAATGTATTGGCGTGCGCTTGTTATAAAATTGTCGTCAACCAGGAGCGCCCTCCACCACCCCTCAACCACTTTGCGGCGAAAGGCCACGCAGCCAGGTGGCAAAGGTTTCTTTGTCTGCCGCTTCAAAGTCGGCATCATGGTTTTGGAGGTGCGTTATTTGGAGCGTCGCCAGCCCGTGCACGAGGGCCCATGCGCCAT
>Ga0099364_10013732_pt1 | contig 10843 bp, 7 predicted proteins | sample TergutTh196P3_FD_73070 | JGI IMG/M metagenome (GOLD analysis project Ga0099364, IMG submission 73070) | Microcerotermes parvus P3 segment gut microbial communities from Pointe-Noire, Republic of the Congo - Th196 P3 | ecosystem: Host-associated > Arthropoda: Insects > Digestive system > Gut ... | reverse complement strand
TCATACCCCCTGTTTTTTCCCCTCGTGTAGGGGTACGATTTGGGTTGCTAACTTTGGCGTTTTTTGGCTTTTTGATGGCTTTTATCGAAGTCAAAAAACTGACCTTTTTTCGCTCAAATCGTTGCTACAGTATGATTTGGCTTACCTCTGTCGCACTTTGTCTGCATGTCAAAATGCAGGGGTCGAGAGAGAGAGAGAGAGAGAGAGAGAGAGAGAGAGAGAGAGAGAGCAGTAAATTAGCATTAAACAGTAATGAACAAAATAGCTGCAACGTTTTATTACGTTGCGGCTATTTGCGTTCTAATCCGTCCGATTTTAATTTTTAGTTTTAATAGTTTTATTGTCAAATTTTATTTTATTAACAAATGAAGAAGTATAAGTTTTTTTGTAAAAGAGCGTGGTTGCCGGTAATTCCGGCATTAGCTCTGATTTTTGCGATTTCGTTTGCATCTTGCGATGAAAATGAAACAACAACAGCAAAGGAAGTAGTTCTGCACGACCCGAATGCGCCTATTGTGCTGACAAACTTCGAGCCGCGCCACGGGCGCATAAGAGAGATGGTATTGCTTAGAGGCAGCAACTTCGGAACAGACCATTCTATCATTAGGGTGTTCTTTAACGATGCCGAAGCAAAAGTAGTTGGGAGCACTGATGACCGTATTCTAGCGCTCGTTCCGCGAATGCCCGGACCGGAATCGGTAATCAGAGTACAAATAGGGGAAAGGAGCGAATCATACCCTGTTGACGAAACTTTTGAGTATCACATGGCTGCATCGGTTACAACTCTTGCAGGTAATGGAGAAACAACGCGTGTTTTCGACCAAGGGTTAGACAGAGCGCAGTTGATACCGGTGTACATAGGCGCAGACATGGAAGGAAATGTTTTTGTTACCGACCAAAGCGATGTATTGATACGTATTAACGAGAGGTTGAACATTTTTCAGGTAGTTGCCAGAGGTGTTAATCACCGTAGCCAGCCATACGTCAACCCGCACACAAACGTTATTCAGATGGCGGATGAAGGCGCCGGCAGTCGCGACCGTTTCTTCTTTCTTGACCCCGCAGATGGATGGGCGCCAAAGCCTAAATACATCAGAACATGGGATGAAAACGGGTATGCGCGTCCTACCGGAGGCGGTAGTGGAAATAGGAGCTACGAATCTCGTTGGCATCTATTTGATGTAAAAATTAACGACCCCGTAACAGGAGTAGAAAGAGACATGTATGTTACCCGTTATGCCGGCGGTCACATAGTATTAATTGACCCTATTACGTGGAACGCAAAAATAATAGGTTTGACGCCTCCCGGAGTAGCTTATGGCGCAGCAATGCATCCGCAAAAACCCACTGAAATGTGGTTTGCAATTCAGGAATATTCAGAAAATGGCGATTGGCGCAACGGTATTTATACGGTTGATATACTTGACGAAACCGTAGGAGAAGTAGGAGAACATACGCCAAACGTCGCTTATTTAGCTTCGTTCAGAATAATGCAGCGTTTTACTGCCGGAGGACATAGAGACGGACCATTAGCAAGCGCTCAATTTCGTGGAGTGCGCATGATAAATTTCGATACTGATGGTAATCTTTTTGTTGGCGACAATCACAACCATTGTATTCGTATGATTAATACCAGCACAATGATGGTAGAAACTCTCATAGGAATACCCGAACAGCGCGGATGGGTAGACGGAGCAAGGGAAACAGCACAATTCGCTGAAGTGCACGGAATTGTTACAGACCCCGATAATGTGATCTATGCAGCTGATTTTGCTAATAGAAGAGTTAGACGAATTGCTGTAGAATAGTACTAATATTAAAATGTATAAAAAGATGAACAATTTAAATAAATTTATTTTTTCTGCGTTCTTTTTGGTTGCTGCATGGTGTTTTCCGCTTACGGCGCAACAGACTCCGTCTCTTGTAATTGAAGGAACGGTTATTGAAGCGGGTACAAATGAAACTCTACCCGGCGTTACTGTTATAGTAAGAGGTAGATTTGGCGGTACTTCCACTGATGTTAATGGAAATTTCTCTATCAGAGCCAATCGAGGTGAATGGATAGAATTTACATTTGTAGGTTTCGAAACATTCGAATACTTGGTTACAGATGCAGTTAGCAACCTTAGGGTAACGATGCAAGAGAGCGCCCAACAGATGGAAGACATAGTGGTTACGGGCGTTGGAAGGCAGCGCAGAATTTCTACGCTGGCAGCCGTAGCCTCGGTTGATGCCGCCGAATTAAGAGCGCCAGCTACATCGGTGGCAAACCTTATAGGCGGTAGAGTTTCAGGAGTTTTTACCCAACAAGCAAGCGGTGAACCGGGTAAAAACTTAGCAGAATTTTGGGTTAGAGGAGTTAGTACTTTTGGAGCAAACTCGGCGGCATTAGTGCTAATAGATGGTATAGAAGGAGATATTAACGCTATTGACCCTGCAGACATAGAAAGCTTTTCTGTTTTGAAAGACGCTTCGGCAACTGCTATTTATGGGGTAAGAGGTGCAAACGGAGTAGTGCTTATCACTACCAAGCGCGGACAGTCCGGTAGACTATCTATAACCGGAAGAATAAACTACTCTATATCGCAAGTGCGACGACTGCCGGATTATCTGCGAGCCTATGACTATGCTATAATGGCAAACGAAGCCCGCGAAATGCGTGGTGAAGCGCCTTTATACAGAAATGTTGAGTTAGAAGTAATTAAATACGGATTAGACCCTGATTTTTTTCCCGACATAAGCTGGCAAGACGAAATGATTAGACCTATATCATTCAGACAATCGTATTATGTGAGCGGTAGAGGCGGAGCAGATGTGGCAAGATACTTTATAAGTCTCGGCGGCACAAGCGAGCAAGCGGCATACAAATACGAAAAAGACAATCCATTCGCTTCAAATGCAGGATTTAATACTTATTCGTTTCGTCTGAACTTGGACATCAATCTCTCGCCAACTACCGAGTTGAAATTTAACTCCGATGGTTACATGTCTATAAACGACCGTCCCGGCGATGTTTCCTCTACCGATTATATATGGCAGTCGCAGGCAATGTTAACGCCGCTGTTGTTTCCGCTGCGACTGTCTAACGGACAGTTTCCAACGACAATAATTCCCGGATTTCCCGGCGCGGGCATTTCGCCATACGTTGTGATAAATCATACTGGCAATACTAAGCTTACGGAATACAGGTCAAAATTTACGGTAGCTCTTGAGCAGGATTTTAGTTTTATTACGGAAGGACTTAGAGCAAGCATATTAGGTTCATATGACCGAAACGGCGGCTACACCGAACTTCGCTACAGGCAGCCGGCGATGTATCAACTGCAAGGGAGAACTAATAGAGGCGAATTGGTGACAAGGGAAGTTATTCCGGCGTCAACGCAAGATTTCTACATCACATATTTAAATCATGACCGTCAATATAGAAGATTTTTGATAGAAACACGCTTAAATTATGACCGCATTGTTGCCGAAAATCATCGCGTTGGAGGATTAGTAATGTTTTTTGCCGAAGATGATTTTGCTACAAATCAATTCTTAGACGGTGAAATGGGAGGATTGCCGATGAGTTTAGCTCAAATTCCAAGAAGATATATGCGAGTTACCGGACGCGTTGGCTATGGCTACAGAGACACATACATGATAGATTTAAACTTTGGATATACAGGCACTGAAAATTTCCAACCCGGACGACAGTTCGGTTTCTTCCCGTCGATTGCATTGGGATGGGTGCCGTCAAGTTATGACTGGACTAAAGATAATCTGCCATGGGTTAGCCTGTTCAAAATTAGAGGTTCGTACGGAACAGTAGGAAATGATAGAATTGGACATGCGCGTTTCCCGTATTTAGACAGAGTACAAAGTTCCAGAGGTACTGTATTTGGCGGAATGCAGACATTAGATAAAATATCGATTATTCGTGTAGGAGCTGACAATCTTGTTTGGGAAAGAGCTATTAAATCAAATATCGGTATAGATGCAAGCTTTTTCGACGAATCAGTGTCATTCACCGTTGATTTCTTCCACGACAAACGCGATGGTATTTTTCAGCCGCGTGTGCAAGTGCCCGATTTTGCAGGCTTAACGACTGACCCGTTTGGAAACGTGGGAAGCATGGAAAGTTGGGGTACGGATGGTAATGTTGCATATACATTCTTGATTAATAGAAACTCAACGTTCACCATTCGCGGAAATTATACATACGCTCAAAACAAGGTAATCAATTATGAGAGAATACACCAGCCATATCCATACAGAGAGTGGGCAGGAATGCCGGAAGCGATGATTTTTGGATTTCAGCATCTTGGATTTTTCGAAAATGAAGCAGATATTGCCAATAGCCCAAGTCAAAGCTTCTTTGGCGGCTCTGTTTTACCCGGCGACCTGAAATACAAGGATGTCAACGGAGATGGAGTAATTAACGAAGATGACATGGTGCCAATAGATTACAGAAATATGAGACCACGAGTTACATACGGATTTGGCGGTACATACATGTATAAAAATCTTTCTATTGGAGTATTGTTTCAAGGGGTTGGAAATCAATCGTATATGAGAAACAGTTTTGGATATATACCATTTCATGGCGAAGGAACCGGTAATGTATTAAGAGAATTTAACGACCCTTCAACGCGATGGATTCCAAGATGGTATGCCGAAGAAAAAGGAATGCCGCTTGAATTAGCTGAAAATCCAAACGCACAGTTGCCAAGACTGCAATACGGACACAATAGCAATAATGCTCAAAATTCAACTTTTTGGTTAGGAAACGCACGTTTTCTCAGGCTAAAGGAAGTTACCTTAAATTACAATATGAGAAATGATTTCATCAGAAGAATTGGAATAACATCAATTGATTTTCAATTGGTTGGCAATAATCTTTATGTGTGGGACAAGGTAAAAGTTTTTGACCCGGAGCAAGCTCATAGAAACGGAATGGTATATCCAATACCGGCTATGTATTCATTCCAAATGTACATCAATTTATAACTAAAAATAATTAATGCAATGACTAAAAATAATAATTTTATAGGACAAATTCAAAAGAGTATAGCTGTATTTTGTATAATTCTTATAGCTTCATGCGATTTTTTGAGCATCGAAAACTATACAGACAACGAATTGGCTATTGACAGTATCTTTACCCGTCAACGCTATCTTGAAGCATTTATGTGGGGGGTTGCTGATTGGTTTCCGGATGAAGGCGAGCGATTTCGTGGAGGTGGTATCTACACTCCCGGACCGATGGCAAGCGATGAAGCGTTCTGTTTATTTGCTACAGACCAATTTCAAGGAATGGCTTACGTACTGGGAGAGCGTAGCGCACAAAACCTCGGCAGTCTCGACAAATGGAAACAAATGTATCAAGTCATCAGACAATGCAATACCATTTTGGCGCGCATGAACGAATGTGTTGACTGCACTATAGAAGCCAACAATCGTATTAGAGCCTACACCCGTTTTTTCAGAGCTTACGCTTATTACAATCTTCTTATGAATCACGGACCGGTGATACTGCTTGGCGACGAGGTTGTCAGCAACAACGAAGACATGGCTTATTATGACCGTCCAAGAAATTTGTACGATGAATGTGTAAACTACATTTGCGATGAATTTGAAAATGCAGCGCTGCATTTGCCAACAAGAATTTATGCCATCGACGAATTTGGCAGACCAACAAGAGGCGCCGCATTAGGATTGGTGGCAAGGCTGCGCTTGCAACACGCCAGCGATTTGTATAACGGAGGGCGTTCAGCGCGTATTTACTTTGGTTCGTGGGTAAGAGCCGACGGGCAACACTATATTCAACAGAACTACGACCCGCGTAGATGGGCGGTTGCGGCAGCGGCAGCAAAAAGAGTAATAGATTTGAGAGATGATGGAGGACTGAGAATGTATGCACTACACACGGTAATAGCAGATAACGAAACACCGGAATTGCCAGCAGATTTAGATGATACAAAATACTATGAAGACTGGGACGATAACGGAAATGGCGGAGCAGCAGCTATTGACCCCTATTTGTCATATCTAAACATGTTCAATGGCGAAACTGTTATGACCGTGAACAGAGAATTTGTCTGGGCAAGAGCCTCATCGGTAATGGCAACATATACCCGACATTCATTTCCGGCATCGTATAGCGGATATAACGGCATGGCGGTTACTCAAAAAGTTGTAGACGCATACGAAATGATAGACGGAACGCCAATTACAACTTCTGACCTGTATTCAGAATCGGGTTTTACTACTTCATGGAATAACAGTGTTTTCAGTGGATATAGATTACCGGCAGGCGTTAGCAACATGTATGTAAACCGCGAAGCGCGTTTCTACGCTTCAATAGGTTTCAGCGGAGCGCTTTGGACTATGCATTCTGTTACCGAAAACAGTAACAGAGACCAAATAGTTCAATACTATTCTGATTCGCCAAACGGTAGAGATGGAGCCCCAAATCCAAATGACCATCCAGCAACGGGATACGTTATCAGAAAATTTATTCACCCCATAGACGCCTGGCAAGGTACTGGAAATCGCGTACTCGGAAAGCCGTACCCAATTATTCGCTATGCCGAAATATTGTTGGCTTACGCCGAAGCGCTTAATCAACTTGGCGACAATAGTTTTGATATAGATGTAAACGGCGATTTGATTAACTTCAGACGCAATACTGAAGAAATAAGATGGGCATACAATCAAGTTCGCTATCGCGCGGGTTTACCCGGATTGACGAACGCAGAACTTGCAAACGCCGAAACTGTGATGAACAAAATTAAGCGAGAACGAATGGTAGAATTTTTATACGAAAATCATCGCTATTTTGACGTGCGCAGGTGGGGCGATTACGAAGAATCAGAAGGTACTCCAATTATGGGGATGAATACCTCGGCTACAAGAGACGCTTACTATCAACGTGTTGTGCCGGCAAGCGCCCGCATTGCAAGAAGAGTATTCGACAGAAAAATGATTTTTGTGCCAATACCTCACGATGAAGTTAGACGATTACCGCAACTCGACCAAAACCCGGGATGGTAAAAATGAATTGAAAATTTATAAAATTTATAAATATGAAAAATATAAAAATAATAATTGTATCGGTTCTTGTGCTTACAGTAAGCGCCTGCAACCCATACGAAATGTTCGAAAGAGAACAGTACAAGCACGTTATTTCGCTGCTTAGTTCAGGCGCCTTCAATGTATTTGCCCAAGAACACGACCTTGCCGGAGCCGACGCAAATGGATTTACAAACGGCTCTATTGCTGCCTCTGTAGGAGGTACCGGGCTCACAAAACAGGCAATAAGCCTTGCAATAATAGAAGACGAAGAACTGCTTAGAGTGTACAATAACACAAACTATTCGTTAGAATCTTTCAGATATGCAAAATGGCTGTCTGCTGACAGATATATTGTCGACCAACTCAGTATAAACATTCCTGCCGGCGAACGTTCAGGTATAATGAATATAAGAGTGCGCGCAGGAGGATTATCGCCAGATTCGGTGTACTATATCCCATTCAATGCGGTTAGTACATCAGCGTATGAACTTAATCAAAACAAAAATACTGTTTTGTATCGCGTGCATATTTCAAACTTTTGGTCTTCAACAGTATCGGTGCCTCAATATAGCCATAGAGGGTTAAGAACGCAAGTAGTTGACTTGCCCGAAGGAGCTACCCCGCCGGCTACGGTTACCACTGTAGCTCAAAAGCATGTTCATCCAGTATCAGCAAACAGTGTAAGAACATTTGCCGGAAACAGGTCGTTTGAACCAAATCATTCTCTCATTACGCAATGGGGTATTTTGTTGACAATAGATGCAGATAACAAAGTTAATATCACACCATGGGACCCCGCTTACGGAATAGAAATATATCCAGTAAATGACCCAGACGACGATATATATACAAATACTTTTGAACTGTTTGACGATGGCTTTGGGAGACTTTTCAGAATATTTTGGCTGAACTACAATTATGTAGACCCTGTATCTTCTGTTACCTTCAATATGAAAGAAGAGTTGAGAATTCAACATGTTATCGAAATTAAAAATTAATTAAAATTAATATTTAACAAAATGAAAACATTAAAGTATTTAATTGTTATCGGTTTAGTAATAAGCGGATGTAATCGTTTTGAAGCTCCTCAAATTACTGATAAACCATTTGTAAGCCATACGGCAATCGAATTGTTCGTTGGCGACGACGTTCCTGCAGGTCGTAACACATTGCAAGTGACAAGCAGTCCTGCTAACACGCAGTACACATGGACAAGCTTAGACCCTGAAGTAGCTACGGTATCTCAAACCGGATTAGTAACGGCGCATGCCGAAGGTTTGTCAATGATTACCGTTGCCTCAGCTAATGACCATGTGAACATAAATGTACGGGTGCGCAACTGGGTGCCGCTTAAAGATATGGAAATAACAGGTAATCCCACTTCGTTAGTGAGATTTGTTTTGGATAGATTTCAATTGTTTGCTGTTACAGAGCCATTAAATGCTTCGGAAGCAAATATACAGTGGACTTCATCTGACCCGAACGTTGCTTCTACGCTCGGAAACGGATGGATATTAACCAATAATCCGGGAACAACTGTAATTACTGCATCTGTGCAAACAGACGATGGCGTGATTGAAAGAAAAATAGAGTTGCAAGTTGTTACTGTTGTCAGAGAAAGACTTCCCTCTGACAAATGGACTTTTCCCGGGTATAACCATAGTAGTCTTGATAGAACAATAGGCTACAGTTCGCATCATCCGAACGATGGTGGTGGTCAAAACAATACTGTAAATGGTTTTACCGACGTTAGAGGCAGAGTTATTGCCATGCTCGACCCAGACCCCGCATCTCACTGGCATTCTCGTTACTCGGGCGATGGTCAGGGATACCCACATTGGTTTATCATTGATTTAGGCGAAACAGCAGTATTGTCGGGATTAGTATTGCAGCGTAGAACAAGCAATATGTCGGCAACGGTTAGAAGTTTCCAGTTTTACACCTCAACTCACGAAGCTCCAAACCAGCAAGAACCTCATGACGGCTATGATTGGCAACTGCAGGGAAGTTTCAGATTTGATGATACAACCCATGATTTGCAACAGTTTATTATAACGGTTCCGGCGAGAGCCAGATACATAAGAATGTATTTCCCCGGCGGCGACTCCGGTAATGGAACTCATGCAATGCTATCGACCTTTGGACTTCTTGGCGAAATTTTTGAAGAATAGTTAAAAAAACTTCAAAAAAAAGCCACAATAATTTATAAATCAGAAGGGAACACAAAAGATGTTTCCTTCTGATTTTTTTTTGTAAATTTGAAAAAAAATAAAGGTTCTACGACTTTTTGTGTGGAATTAAAAAAAAAGTAGTACTTTTGTCATATTGAAAAAGTAGAAGAAATTATCAACAAAATGCGTTTTATTCCCTTTCCCTTGCATACCAACACTTCCCCCAACCTCATGTCCTCCACAGGTAATGCTTTAGAAACTACCGATTGACTTTCGTTGGCTTTGGTTTTCCATTGTTTCAAATAACGCGGGGCAAAGATAATGCTTTTTTCAACAACTACAAAAAAAATCACTCCAAATCGAAAAAATATTTGCACGTCCCCCAAAAAAATACTACTTTTGCGGCGATTTTAATTCAAGAAATTTACCATGGATAAAGATGTTTCATAGGAGCCAGAAAACAGCGGCAGGTGGCTGTTGAGTTTGAAGAAGTGTAAAATTTGACCTTTGCCGCGAAACTTTTTTCAAAAATATTTGCAAGTCCCCCAAAAAAACATTACCTTTGTGCCGAAAAATTTCATGAATTGATATGACAGAACAAAAGAAGGACATAATCATCGCCAATCCCATGTATGACGTGGTGTTCAAGACGCTGATGCAGGAAAACTTGGACTTCGCGAGGTATTTCGTGGGTACCATTTTGGGCGTTGAGATAGTAGATATTATCTTCGCACCCACCGAACGTACCTACCCAAAGGAAGTAAAAACGAACAATATAATCCAAAAAATAAAGGTTATACGGTTAGATTTTGTTGCTACTATACGCACCAAAGAAGGCGACGAGAAAAAGTGTTGATAGAAATTCAGCAAACAGAAAAACCGTTAAACGAACTGCGTTTTAGCGGGTATATTGGCAAACACTATATTGAACGCAATCTTGAAGTAAAAGGCGAAGAAAAAAAAGAAGAAGACGTGAAGACGTTGCCTATCGTTGTTATCTACCTGTTGGGATACAAAATGCAGTCAAACCCGAATATAGCAGTAAGGATAGACCATACCAGCAAAAATATACTTACCGGCAAAAGAGTAAAAATCAAAGAGCAAATAGTAGAAATACTAACTCACGACATAGTTTTCATACAGGTGGCGCGCATCAGGCGAAGTATGTACAAAAACTGGGACAAATGCAGCGAATTGATGAAACTGTTAAGCCTGTTTGAGCAGAACTATTTTGTTGACAAAAAGCACACTAAAAAATATCTATATAACATAAATCCCGAAACCGATAAAATCTTATATAAAATGATAAAAGCATTAGAACGTATAGCAGCCGACCCATACATCAGAAGTATTATGGAAGACCAGGAAATTGACGAGATGGAATTGAACTTGTTGAAGAATACCAATACGTCGCTAAAAAACACTGTTGTTACCCTCCAAGCCCAACTCGCCGAGTATCAGCAACGTTTTGGAATACTAACCCCATCACCTAATTGACGTATGATAAAAGCATTAGAACGTATAGCAGCCGACCCATACATCAGAAGTATTATGGAAGACCAGGAAATTGACGAGATGGAATTGAACTTATTTAAAAATAGCAATACATCGTTGAA
>Ga0099364_10013731_pt1 | contig 10843 bp, 8 predicted proteins | sample TergutTh196P3_FD_73070 | JGI IMG/M metagenome (GOLD analysis project Ga0099364, IMG submission 73070) | Microcerotermes parvus P3 segment gut microbial communities from Pointe-Noire, Republic of the Congo - Th196 P3 | ecosystem: Host-associated > Arthropoda: Insects > Digestive system > Gut ... | reverse complement strand
ATCATATCTACCTTTTCATCAGGAATTTGAGGTGCAAATTCTTTTTCGGGCGGACAGGCAAGGTAAGTAATCTTACGCCCTTCCATCACATTAGTATCCACATAAACAGGATAGACAGGATCGCTCACAGCCGCAATATTATTGGCTGAAAAAATATCGCCGAAATGTCCAAGTGAAGATTTTGCGCCGTCGTTGATAAAAATTTCATCACTCGACAATGAAATGCCACGAGCGAGATAATCGTTTTCGAGAATGGCATTTTTCAAAAAATCGTAACCGCATTCGGGCGCGTAACCTCTGAAAGTTGCACGGTCTGCCATTTCATCGACCGCCGTATGCAAAGCTTGAATTACACTTTCGGAAAGCGGTTCGGTAACATCGCCGATGCCGAGCGAAATAACTTCTGCTTCGGGATTGTGTGCTTTGTAATCTGCCACCTTTCGGGCAATTTCGCTGAAAAGATAGTTTTCATTCAGCAATTTGAAGTTTTCGTTAACCTGTATCATATTTTAACGTTTTTTATTTGATTAACAGCAGGCTTGAACCTGTGGAGATTTTAATCCGATAATAAAAATTCCGTTTTCGTCCGCTTTTTTAATTACAGCATCTTTTTCTATCAGCAGGATACCGCCGGCTTCCACAGCAATGCCGCCTATGCCGTATTTTATAAATAAATCCATCGTTTGCAATCCGATAGCAGGCAGGTCGACCCGCATATCCTGTCCCGGTTTGAGCACTTTTACCATAATGGGAGCTTTGCCCGGTTTGCGCAGTTGTGCCGCACGCGAAAGTACCATATCTGTTCCTTCAATGGCTTCCATTGCCAATATCAGACCTTCCTGTATCACTACTGCCTGACCGACATCTACCGCACCAATGGCTTTTGCTACCGTCCAACCACGCTCTATATCATTCATATCTTCCTTGCTTGGCTTTACTTTGCCGTACACTCCTTCCCGGAAAAGCATTTCGGGAACCACCTCTTCGATACCGACAATTTTGAAACCGCGATTTTCGATTTCGTCCATCACGGCACGGAAAAGATTGTCGTCGCTCATACTTTTCATTGCTAATTTTGCGACAATCTTCATACCTTCCCAGTCGGGAATTAATTCTTTGAATGAAGGGCGTTTGATGTTTCCTGCCAGTACAATATCGTGTACATTATGCTCTTTTAAGGCTTTCAGCATTTTTCCGGCATCTCCCATTTTAGCAAAGATATGCGGCGCTTCGCACAGTTGTTCTTCGTTGGCGAATGGTTCCAATCCTATCACAAAAACAGGAATATTGTTTTTGTTGCAATGTTTGATGATTTCTACCGGCATCATACCACTACCGGCAATCAGACCTAACCTTTTTCCTTTTGTCATTTTTTTTTGTATAAAATATCTAAACTCCGAATTCCCCATTAAATACCCATTCCGCTCCGCCGGTGAGCGTTACCCGATTTGTTTTTTCATTCCATTCCACTTCTACCTCGCCTCCTAAAAGTTCGAGGGTGGCTTTTCGTTCGGTTTTACCTTTGAGAACTGCCGCTACGAGCGTGGCACAGGCGCCTGTGCCGCAGGCGAGCGTTTCGCCCGAACCTCGTTCCCAAACGCGCATTTTTATTCTTTTCGGCGAAATGATTTGAGCAAATTCCACATTGGTACGTTCGGGGAAAAGCGGATTTTTTTCTACTTTTTTACCAATTTTTTCGACATCGAAACAAGACACATTTTCGACAAAACTAACGGCGTGAGGATTGCCCATCGAAACACAAGAAAAATTCATTTCTTCTAAAAAATGTTCATTTTGAAATCGTGGAGAATCCATATCTACACTGATTTTTTCTACTTTTCTGTCACTGGTAGATAATTTCAGAACTTTTATTCCCGAATTTGTTTCAAGTAAAACCTCTTTTTTATTTGTCAGACCCTTTTCGTAAACATATTTGCCCACGCAGCGGGAAGCGTTTCCGCACATCGCCGATTCCGAGCCGTCGGCATTGAACATACGCATACGGAAATCGGCAATTTCAGAAGGCATAATCAGTACCAAACCGTCAGAACCGACACCGAAATGACGGTCGCTGATTTTGATTGCCAACTGCTCGGGATTTTCGATTATATTTTTGCTTGCATCAACATAAACATAGTCGTTGCCCGCTCCTTGCATTTTATCGAATCGAATTGTTTTCATATTCTGTTTTATTCCTTTACAAAGGTCGATGTTAAGAAGAAATTATGCGGTAGATTTTGTTTTACGTTTTTTTGTAAAAAACAGCAGAGTAGAAATTTTATATTGAATTTACCGTTTTGATTGAGATTTTATATTTACCTGTTTTATTGGAAATAAAAAAAACAGAAATGAAAACAATCCATAGTACGAATTTTTGCTCGAGGATAAAAATGATACATATATATTATATTTGTACCCGTGGAAAAACACTAATTATAAAATAACAAACATTATGAACATCAAAATAATAACCCGCAGAATGCTCGGCGACCTGCAAACTCCTGTTGGCATTTACCTAAGAATTAGAGATTTAGGCGCATATTCCGTGCTTCTCGAAAGTTCCGACTATCACGGCGGTAAGAATAGTTTTTCGTACATTGGATTTTGTCCGATCGGCAGTTTTTCAGTTAATAAATTCACGATTACCGAGAAATTTCCCGACGGCACGGAAAAACAAATAAAAATTACGGATAAAAACACGCTTCCCGATGCTTTCAACGATTACATCAAATCGTTCAATATTGAAAAAACAGCAGATAAATCGGAATTAGGCTTGTTCGGTCACATCTCTTACGAAGCCGTGCAATATTTCGAGGACGTTGTTTTCTCCGCCAAAGCCACTCCGCCGGGCGATATGCCGGGTATACATTATATATTGTTCAAATATATCATTGTCGTCAATCATTTTAAGGACGAATTGAGTATCACCGAAAATCTTATGGAAGGCGAAGAGAGCAATATCGACGAAATTGTCAATATTTTGAATAATAACAGTGTGCCGGCTTACGATTTCGAGGCGGTCGGCAGTGAGGCGAGCGACATCACCGACGAGCAATATATGGAAATGGTGCGGCGTGGAAAAGAAAATTGCTACAAAGGCAATGTGTTTCAAATCGTGCTCTCGCGACGGTTTTCGCAGGCGTACAAGGGCGATGATTTCGAGCTTTACCGCATCTTGCGCAGCGTTAATCCTTCGCCGTATCTGTATTATTTCGATTTTGCCGATTTCCGCATTTTCGGATCGTCGCCCGAAGCACATTTGGTTATCGACAAGAAAAAGGACAAAGCGTATATCAACCCCATTGCGGGCACATTCCGCCGTACGGGCGACGACGAAAAGGATTATGAACTTGCCGAAAAACTCCTCAAAGATCCCAAAGAAAACGCTGAACACGTGATGCTGGTCGATTTGGCACGCAACGATTTGAGCCGTAACACAGACAATGTAGTTGTGGAAACTTACAAGGAAGTGCAGTATTATTCGCACGTCATACATCTTGTTTCGTCTGTGAGCGGACGTTTGCGCGAAGGCAGCAACTCCATTAAGATTTTTGCCGATACTTTTCCTGCGGGCACGCTTACGGGTGCGCCCAAAATCAAGGCAATGCAGATTATCGACACGCTCGAACCGCACGACCGCGGTCCGTATGGCGGTTGCATCGGGTTTATCGGGTTCGACGGCTCGTTTAATCAGGCAATTACGATACGTTCTTTTGTGAGCAAAAATAATACTTTGTATTATCAAGCAGGCGCGGGAATTGTGGCAAAATCTGACGAACGCAGCGAATTGCAGGAAGTGAATAATAAATTGAGTGCGTTGAAAAGTGCGATTGACAGGGCAAGTGGGAAGTTTTAAAATAAATAAAAATGAAAATATTAGTTTTTGACAATTACGATTCTTTTACATACAATTTGGTACACGTTATCAAAGAGTTAGGTTATGAGGACATAGAGGTGCACCGCAACGATAAAATAGCGTTGGCAGACATTGCTCGTTTCAACAAAATTGTGCTGTCGCCCGGACCGGGCGTGCCGAGCGAATCGGGAATTTTGCTTGATGTGATAAAAACCTATGCGCCTACAAAACCCATTTTCGGCGTATGCTTGGGTGAACAAGCCATTGGCGAGGCGTTTGGCGCAAAGTTAATCAACCTGCCCGAAGTGTATCACGGCATCAGCAGCGATGCAAAAATTGTTGAAAAAGATTATATTTTCAATGGTTTGGAGCAGGCTATTGAAGTCGGCAGATACCACTCGTGGGCAGTGAGCCGCGAGGATTTTCCTGCGTGCCTGCAAATTACTGCTTTGGACGAAAACGGCATTATTATGTCATTAAAGCATCGCGAGTACGATACGCACGGCGTGCAGTTTCACCCCGAATCGGTGCTTACGCCGAAAGGAATTGATATAATAAAAAACTTTTTGGAAAAATGAAACAGATACTAATGTTTGTTATATCTTCAACTCCGCAATCCGTGTTCCCGCCATTATCACTTTAGTTTCATTGGCAAAAGAGCTTAACCGTACGAAACCTTTGCCGTTAGCTCCGAAACGTTCGCCGGGCGAGGATAATATATGACACTCTTCGAGCAGCTTGTCGAAGAGTTTCCACGAAGAACCATAGGGCGATTCGACCCAAATGTACGGCGAATTTACACCGCCCCAGAATTTCAGCCGTGCATCGGTAAGCGAATTCCGAAGTATCTGTGCATTTGTCATATAATAGTCAATGTTTTCTTGCACCCAATCCAAGCCTTCGGGGCTGAACAGCGCCTCCGCTCCTCGCTGAATAATGTACGAAGGTGCGTTGTTTTTTATCGCTTGCCGTTTTCGCCACAGTGTATTCAAACTGACGCTTTTGTCCACTCTGAGCGAATAACCCGAAATTTCTTTTGGAATAATGGTATATCCGCAATGCAAGCCTGTGAAACCTGCATTTTTGGAGAAACTGCGAAATTCAATGGCGACTTTTTTTGCTCCTTTTATTTCGTAAATCGTTTGCGGAATAGCAGGGTCGCTCACAAACGATTTGTAAGTGGCATCAAAAAGTATCAACACATCGTTGTCAATGGCATATTTTACCCATTTTTCGAGCGCTTCGCGAGTCATTACACAACCTGTGGGATTGTTGGGAAAACTCAAATAAATTACATCGGGGCGAAGTTTGGGAAATTCGGGCATAAAATCGTTTTCTTTCTTGCAGTTGAGATAAACAATGTGGCTCCATTGATTGTTTTCGTTCAGTTCGCCCGCCTGATTTCCGATTACATTCGACTCAATATAATCTTGCGAAACAGGGTCGATTACCGCAATTCGGTTGTCCCTGCAAAGTATGTCGCCCAATCCGGCAACGTTCTCTTTCGTACCGTTGTTGATAAACACTTCGTCGGGGTCGATTTTTACTTTGTATCTTTTGAAATTAAACCGCACAATCGCGTCAATCAAAAACGGATAACCCTCTGTCGGCGTGCGTCCTTTGAACGTTTTTTCATCGCCCATTTCGACAATGGCATTTGTCATTGCCTGCATTACGCAAGGCGCCAACGGACGGATTACATCGCCGCTGTTGAGTTTTATCAGCTTTGCATCGCGGTTGATTGTCTGGAACTGATTAATCTTTTTATCTATTTTACTCTGAATTTCATCGTTGATAACTTTCAGAAATTGAGAGTTGATAAGTACCATATTTCTTTTGTTTTATTTCTGTTGCAAAGATAATGTTTTTGTTTTAGGTACACAAAATAAACAACTTACACTATATTATTACAGGTTGTTTGTTTTGTATGCCTTCTTTTATCAATTCCGAAAAAAGCGGGTGCGGCTTATCGGGACGGCTTTTAAATTCGGGGTGGAACTGCACCGCAACAAAAAAGTCGTTTTGCAGTAATTCAACAGCCTCGACCAATTTGCCGTCGGGCGAGGTGCCGCTTATCACAAGTCCTTTGCCTGTCATCAATTCGTTGTACGTATTGTTAAACTCGTACCGGTGACGGTGGCGTTCCGAGATTTCTTTTGTTTCGTAGATTTTTTCCAGCAATGTGCCGCTTTTAATCTGACAAGGATAGGCTCCGAGCCGCATTGTACCGCCTTTTTCGACAATTTCGCGCTGCTCGTCCATCAAGTCAATGACGCGGTGCGGTGCGTTTTCGTCAAATTCCGAAGAATTGGCGTTTTTCAATCCGCAGACATTGCGGGCAAATTCTATCACGGCGATTTGCATACCGAGGCATATTCCGAGAAAAGGAATATTGTTTTCGCGGGCATAGCGGCAAGCGGTAATTTTCCCCTCAATGCCGCGATTGCCGAATCCGCCGGGAATGATTACGCCTTTTACTCCGTCGAAAAAAGCGGCGGCGTTTTCGGCAGTAATATCTTCGCTGTCTATCCAGCGAATATCAATTTTTGTACGCTGTTCAATTCCTGCGTGGTTGAGGCTTTCGATAATGGAAAGGTAAGCGTCGTGCAGTTTGACGTATTTTCCGACAATGGCGATAGTTGTTTGACGATTTTTTTCTCCAATACGTTCAACCATTGACTTCCAATCCGTCATATCGGGTTCGGGAAGGTTCAATGACAATTCGCGACAGACAACTTTATCGAGACCGTTTTCGTGCAGCATTAACGGCACTTCGTAGAGTGAAGAGAGCGTCAGGTTTTCAATCACACAATCGGGTTTGACGTTGCAAAAGAGCGATATTTTATCTTTCACGCTTTGCTCGATAATCGGCTCGTCGGAACGGGTAATGATAATATCGGGCGAAATGCCGAGCATACGAAGTTCTTTGACGGAGTGTTGCGCGGGTTTCGACTTGTGTTCGCCCGACGCTTTGAGGTAGGGAATGAGGACAACGTGTATAAAAAGGCAGTTTTCGCTTCCCACTTCGTGGGCGATTTGGCGGATAGCTTCCAAAAAAGACTGACTCTCAATGTCGCCGGTTGTGCCGCCGATTTCGGTAATCATAATATCTGCCTGTGTCTGCTCTGCGCCGGCATAGATAAATTCCTTGATATAACCTGTGATATGTGGAATAACCTGTACGGTTTCTCCAAGATAGCCGCCTGAACGTTCGCGGTTGAGCACGTTGTAATGTACTTTTCCTGAGGTGAGATTCGAGAATTTTGTCAGGTTTTCGTCTATAAAACGCTCGTAATGACCTAAGTCGAGGTCGGTTTCGGCTCCGTCGTCGGTAACGAATACTTCGCCGTGCTGATAGGGACTCAGTGTGCCCGGGTCAACGTTCATATACGGGTCTAACTTCTGCGCGGCGACTTTTAAACCGCGCTGTTTGAGCAGACGTCCGAGGCTTGCGGCGGTAATTCCTTTGCCAAGTCCTGAAACTACGCCGCCTGTTACGAATATGTATTTGCAATTTTTCATATTTCAATTTTTATTCCCACTCAACCGTTGCGGGCGGTTTGCCTGTTATATCGTAAACTACGCGGCTTACCTGTTTTATCTCGCCGATAATTCTTGACGAAATCCGATTAAGCATTTTATGCGACAGCGGCGTATATTCGCAAGTCATAAAATCGCTTGTTTCGACTGCACGCACGGCGACAACATAATCGTAGGTACGGTGGTCGCCTTTGACGCCAACGGAGCGGGTATCGGTCAGGACTGCAAAATATTGTTGCGGTTTTTTGCGCAATTTTCCTATTTCTTCGCATACGATATGGTCGGCTTTACGCAGCAGTTCAAGTTTTTTCTGCGTTACTTCGCCTGTAACCCTGATTGCTAATCCGGGACCGGGGAAAGGCTGACGATTGACAAGCGCGTCGGGTAATCCGAGCATTTTACCGATAATGCGCACTTCGTCTTTGAACAATCCCGAAAGCGGCTCTACAATTCCCTCGAAAGCGAGGTTGTCAGGCAATCCGCCTACATTGTGGTGGCTCTTAATGGTGTCGCCGAACTCGCCGCCCGATTCTATTATGTCGGGATAGATTGTGCCTTGTGCCAGAAATTCAATATCGCCGAGCTTGCGCGATTCTTCTTCAAATACGCGCACAAATTCTTCGCCAATGATTTTGCGTTTTTGTTCGGGTTTTTTCACGCCTTTCATTTTTTTCAAAAAGCGTTCGGAGGCATTTATTCTGATAAAATTGAGATTTTTTTCTGAGAAAATTTTCTCAATACTGTCGCCCTCTTGAAAACGCATAAATCCGTGGTCTACGAATATGCAGGTCAGTTGTTCGCCGATTGCTTCTGAAAGCAATGCCGCACAAACCGAAGAATCGACGCCGCCCGAAAGTCCGAGCAGAACTCGTTTATTGCCCACTGTTTCACGAATTGATTTTATGCGTTTTTCGATATAGTCGTCGAGGCGATAACTGCCCGAAGCGCCGCAGATATTGAACAGAAAATTACGCACGATTTCCCGTCCGCAATCGCTGTGCTCGACTTCGGGGTGAAACTGTACGCCGTACAGGTTGCGGCTGCTGTCTTCGCAAGCGGCATTTCGGCAGTTTGCGGTAAAGGCAGTTCGTTGAAATCCTTGCGGTAATTCGCATACCTGGTCGGTGTGGCTCATCAGCATTTTGGGATTGGATTTTATGCCGTTCATAAGAGGTGAATTGCCGTCAATGTTTGTTGCTATCCGTCCGTATTCGCCAACATCGCAGGGTTCAATGCGCCCGCCAAGCGTATGGCACATCATTTGCATTCCGTAGCAAATGCCCAAAACGGGTATGCCGAGTTCAAAAATGGCAGGGTCGCATTTTGGGGCGTTTTTTGCATAAACGCTATTGGGACCGCCTGTGAGGATTATTCCTTTCGGGTTGAGTTTTTTGACTTCTGCTGCCGGAATTTTTCCTGATTTTATTTCTGAATAGACATTCAGGCTTCGTGTGGTGCGCGAAATCAATTCTTTGTATTGTCCTCCGAAATCTAATATTAAAATAAGTTCGTTCATTGTCGTTATTTCCCGTGTATCTCTTTATCGTTTTTTAAAGGGCAAAGGTACTTATAAAGTTGGGTATGCGGAGAGAGATTTTTTGGCAAAAATGCTTGTTTTTTTGTTCAGATTAATGTTTTAAAAAAATATGGGGATATTTGTGAGAAATTGGTATGGATAATGGAGTTTGGGCTGATAATTTGTAATTGCTTGCGGGGTTTGCTTATTCGGAATATTGGAAATGTATTTTATAGATTTTGTTTTTGTGGGTAAAGGTTGTTGTTTTTGCGTGAAACTGTTCTGCTTATCTGCCGTAAGTTTATCATGGCAGCGTAGCGAAGCATCCGAAAAAAACGAATTTAAGACATTACCCATATTGGTAGAAAACATATTGTCCCGATTGGGACAAAGCGAAAAGGGCGGCATATTTTCTACCAACATAGTGTCCCTGACGGGACAGAAATGCAATAGCGCAGCAACGGTGGCTACTCACTTTATTTCAACATTTTCCTGCCCTCAACTTCCTGCAACACGCTCATTTGCTGAATGGCTATGGCATTAAGTTTCTGTAATCTGTCGCTTTGGGAAACATTGTCATTTATCAAAACGGCATTGATATTTTCCATATTCGAGAGGCAAATCAGTTCGTTGATTGTGGCGTAGTCGCGCATATTGCCTTTGAGGTCGGGATTTTGTTCGCGCCATTCTTTGGCGGTTAGTCCGAATAATGCCATATTTAATACATCGGCTTCGCCGGAGTAAATGAAATTTATCTGCTCTTTCGAGAGTTCTTTGGGTACGAGGTTTCGGCTGATTGCCGAGGTGTGAATGTGGTAGTTGATTTTTGCGAGTTCGCGCTTGGCACTCCAACCGAGAGTTTTTTGTTCTTCAAGTTTTAGTCGCTTAAACTCTGTAACGAGATAGAGTTTAAATTCCGAGGAAATCCACGAGGCAAATTCAAATGCAATGTCTTCGTGTGCGTAAGTTCCACCGCCTGAACCTTTTTTCGTAAAAATACCGATAGCGTTTGTGAGTTCTACCCATCGTGTAGGGCTCATTGTAAAGGCATTGCTGCCCGCTTCACTCCAAAGGGGGTCGAATTCGACCCCTTTAAAGTCGGGATTGTTCAGTTTTTCCCAAAGTCCCAAGTATTCAATGGTACTGCGGTTACGTAACCAATTTTTAACGACATCTTTCGGCTCAACAGGGTTTTTACGCCTTGCAATATCGGTTATGCAAATATAATTTTGGTTGTCGGGCTTAGAAAACAGCGTTATTTCTGTGCCTTGTACGATTATTTTTTCTTTTTTCGCCATAATTCGTTATGTTTTTTATGACTACAAAGGTAACATTTTTCCTTTATAAATTTCATTGCTACCGAGCGAGAATGCCGAACGGCATTCAAAAGCAAAAATTCAAACCTAAATAGAATTTTTTCTACCGATAGGTTGTCGCTGACGGGATAGGAATAAAAATTGCGCGGTGGTGGTGGGTTTAGAAAAAATTCTATTGCGCCAAATAACAGACCTTGGGCAATAATTTGGTTGCAATTGGCTACGCCCAACTTCGTGTCTACGGCTTGCCGGTTTGTGATTTGTGCATTTGTGCTACCGAGCGAGAATGCCTAACGGCACTCAAAATCAAAAATTCAAACCAAAATAGAATTTTTTCTACCAACATATTATCCCTAACGGGACAGAAATACAATTGCGCGGCGGTGGCGGGTGTTGCTATTAAAATATCTGCCATTAGCAACAAATATCTTTTTGGACTGAATAACTTCCGCAAAGTGGTTTAAAATATCAGACGGAATATAATTGGCTATATAATCCTTTTTCGGTAAAGGCTTTTGGTAAATATTTTGAGTGTTGCCCGTGTCCTAAATTCTTTAAGGTCGAAATTTTCGACTTTAAGATTTGCCACTCGTCTTTATCCAATGAGATAATATA
>Ga0099364_10013730_pt1 | contig 10843 bp, 6 predicted proteins | sample TergutTh196P3_FD_73070 | JGI IMG/M metagenome (GOLD analysis project Ga0099364, IMG submission 73070) | Microcerotermes parvus P3 segment gut microbial communities from Pointe-Noire, Republic of the Congo - Th196 P3 | ecosystem: Host-associated > Arthropoda: Insects > Digestive system > Gut ... | reverse complement strand
GGATATCTCCGGCAAATCCCCCCAGTCTATGCCCATCAACGATACATAGTAGCTTTGGCAAAACCGCCAAGCCATCGTTATCGGGACTAAAAGCTCGCCATTACGAAGCTCAAAATAAAACACATAGACGTTGCCGCCTTTCATGCGGATTTCGGCATGCTCCACATTACTAACGGTGGTGCCTTTTTCTTCAAATTTTTGCACATATTCTGTCATAGCCTGAGTTGTTGCAGCCCAATCCTGATAAAACAGCTGGGTAGCATCTGTCACGGGGCAGATCCGGGATAACAGGGCGGACTCAAAGCTGTTGCCTGTTTGCTCGTCGCGAAATTTAAATGTTGATGTAAAATCGCCGAAACCTGTAGCAACAGCTGGATCCCCTCTAACAAACAACCCCCATTCGTTTTTATATTCTAGGCTACTTTTTTCACTGCTTAAGTTGTTCGTCGTGCTAATGGGATTCGACTGCGGGGAAGCGTCCTCTCCATTTATTGTATCTGTCGTATTGATGTCATTTGACTGCGGAGAGGTGCCTTCCACGCCAATTGTATCCGTTGCATTGACATCATTAGACAGCGGGGAGGTGCCTTCTTCGCCAATCGTATCAGTCAAACTAACATCATCCGCTTGCGGAGAGATACCCTCCCCGCTAATCGTATCAGTCGTGCTGATATCGTTTGCATTCGAAGGGTCGGCCTCTTCGTTTGTTTTGTCCACCTCTTTTGTAAAATTAGCATACGTTTGGCGGGGGGGCCTCTCTGTGCTTGTCTCGTCACTGGGTGCAACGCCCTCTCTGGCGAAGTAGCTGCATGAACAAAACAAAAAAAGCATGGCTAAACATATACAGACAATACATATGGCTCTTTTCATTGCAATCATCTCCTTCTGTTGAATTGGGCCATCGCCCATAAACAAGCTTACAACGTCCTGCAACAAATTGGCAATACAACATGCAACAAATTGGCAATGCAACATGCAACAATAGACGGGTTTTACTTTGTCAGCGCACCGATTGTGATAAAAGTATACGGTAGAAATATAAACATAACAATACTTGTCATTTGTTTTATTTCAAATATGTTTGTGACTAAAGTCACTGGCAGGTAAACTGGATATAAACAAAATTTGAGCATGGCGGTGTTTAGTTCTGATGTTATATTCGTTTGCCCAAGTAAAACGGAAACAATAATAAAAATAACAATCAAGATTGTTGACAGAAAATTCAATAAATGGCTTTCCATGTTGTATCCAATATACTTCCCGCAGATAAAGCAAATACCGCATATCGCCAATGTAATAATAACTGTGCCAATTCTCACAAAAGCCTTGCTTTGACTGCTATCCAAAATAGGACTGAGAAATATAACCGTAATCATGGATATAATGCAGATTAACAAATACGAACCAAATAGTATCAAGTTGTTTTTTATCAGATTCATTAGCAATCCTCCCATTTTTAAATTCTATAAAATGGACTATTACAGACATCCAACTCTTTCAAAAAATTTGTTGAAATAATCGCCTGTCTTTTTCATCGTCTTGTTATATCTCGCCTGAACATCAGATTGAACAACATCCAACATTGCGACATCATCAATCCAATCATATTCGCGCTCGTCGACTTCCATTTTATCCGTATGTGACGCAATTACGTCACCCACTCCAATATTGCCATGCGCGTCAATATCCTGTAAAGGGTGTAGCCCTTTCCCCAATTCTTTTAGTGCTTTCTCAATGCTATTATTATATCTTTTATTGATGGTTTCCATTTTTTTCTCGTAAGTGGTACCTACGATATTATCCCAAAAGCCAAAAGATATATTATTAATATCCTCTTCACGTCTTTGTTTGGCATCATTTACAATTTTAACAGCTTCATTAAAGTGTTTATCGCTAAGTTCTAAACGGGTATCCCTTGCACCGCCATCAGCTCTATTAAAATGATATTTCTGGCCGCCAAACACATTGACTGGGCTTGTCCCGAGGCTAAAATCCACTCCTATGTTTGCCGAGCCTATGATTCTTGCCTGATTGGGTGTGAACCCGGCGTCAATTGCCCACTTAATTGTGCCATCATTTTCATCGCCTTCATGTATGTCTTGGCCCCACAAACCATTCCTGTCCACAAATCTCAAAGGGTTGTTGTAACAATGCAGGTAGCAATTCAGTCCGTCATATATAAAATCATGTGATATAAATCTGCCAATAGACGGGCTGTACTCCCTGGCATTCACAAAGTATTTATGTGAAACGCTATCCATAATGTAACCAGTAAACCCAAATGGCTGTGTCATTCCTTTAGACCCAAAAGGTTGCGTCATTCCAATAGACCCAAGTGGCTGTGTCATTCCTTGATTTTGGTATATGTCATTGCCAAATTCATCATAACCATATCTTTCAACTTGAGCACATTCTTCATCTAAATTGCGCAGGGGGCTGCCAAGTTCATCCTGCAAGTAGTATCGCTTCCCGGTCTCGCTCATTTCCGCCAATACGTTAGAATCCCATGTATAGTTTCTTGTTTCAATATCATCGGATATCTGAAGGATATTATGGCAAGGCTTTGTTAAATCACTTAAATATTTGATTTCCCGCATGTGCCCCAAATTGTCCGAAATCTCCATGCCTGCCCTAAAACCCAAACCGTTATACTCATACTTAGCTGTTTGCCCTTCAGCATTGGCAACCTTAACTAAGCGGTTTAATGCGCTAAATTCATACGTGTTACTAATCTTGCCATTTTCTATTTCCTGAGTCAAATTTCCTCTTGCGTCATAGCAAAACTCGACCATATTTTTATTGTTCTCAAGGCGCAGTAACTGATTAAGGGAATTGTAGGAATAATTTGTCCTAACACCATCAATGAACATGACGCTACGGTTGCCATACTCGTCATACACATAACTTTTTTTCTCGACGCCATCTTTTAGGACTCCGGTTAACCTTGATAGCGCGTCGTATGTGTATTGGTAGTTTCCACTCTCTTCAGGTAGCCCTCTACGAAATTTCATAATACCTACAGTATTTATCATATTGTCATAAGTATAAACATATTTATCCAATACGCCCTCTTTGTCAATGTGGGTCAATTCAGCCAATAATCCCATATCGTTATAAGTGTATTTTGTATTCAAGCCATTTGAAAATAGCTTGTCGCTTAACCTGCTGTTATTATCATAGGAATACTTTACTTTTAAATCTCCGTCAATCAATGTTTTAAGCCTTAGTGCTTCGTCATACTGATATACAACAACCTTGCCATCAGGGTATTTTATACTCGTTCTTTTACCGTCCAACCCATAAGAATACTCAACCTTTCTTCCATTGCTATCCATTACCTTTGTCGCATACCCGAGTTCGTTGGATTCGATTGACGTAATACCCAGCCAGTCTTTTATCTCGGTCAGATGTTTAAGAGAATTGTATGAAAGATCAACACTTTTGCCATCGGCATACGTTATATTTTTAAGCTGATTGGATAGGTTGTAATCATACTTTGTCAAATAGCCGTCTTTGTCGATTTTTCGGATTACGTTGCCGGATTTATCGTAATCATATTCTTCTGTGTTGCCAAGCGCGTCTACGACCCGTACCACTTGCCCCAGTTTGTTTCGTTCGAATTTAGTTAACCGTAATGGCGAGTTTAGAGTGTTGCTTGATTGCGCTTCACGAAAATCGCCTAGTTGTCTTGCTTCAACCATTTTATGCATTTTATCATAACAGAATTCGGCTCTATTGCCCAGAGGGTCTATGGAAGCTATAAGATAACCTGTAGGCGAATAGGCGTACTTGCTGATATTGCCATTAGCGTCGGTTACGGCATTGACATTTCCCACTGGGTCATAATGGTATTTCATATTTTGCCCGCTATTGCTGCTTATTTCTGCTATCCGGTTCATGCAGTCATACTTATATATGAGCGTATAGCCATCTTGCATCGTTTGCGATACTAAATTCTTACATGCGTCATACTTGTATTCGATGCTTCTGCCGTCGTAATAAAGAGCTATTTTTAAAAGGCCTCCAGGCAGGTAGCTGTATTTTGTCGTCCTCCCAGCCGAATCAGAGATTTCGCTAATTTGACCTAAAAGGTTATATTTGTATTTGAGTTCAAAGCCACATTTGTCAATTTCACTGATTTTCTGACCAGCGGCGTCATAACCAAAACTACAAATATTACCAAGTGCATCAATGGTCTTTGCAATATTTTCCATTTTATCGTATTCTATTCGGGTTTTTGCGCCGCTTGCGTCTTCAACTTCATTTATCCGGTTCAAAGGGTCATAAGAAATGATTCTATCGTTGCCCCTTGCCCCACAAACCTTTGTCTTGTTGCCATTTGGATCGTATTTGTATAGCGTTTCTGCACCCTCTGCATCAGCGACTTTAACCAACCGGTTTAATCTATTGTATTCAAATCGTGTAGTATTGCCATTTGCGTCGATCATCTTTGATATATTCCACATTATATCGTATTCTAGACAGGTTTCATTCCCATCTTGATCAATTATTTTGCTGGGCTTGCCAATGCAATTACACCCCCAAATAATTGTACTGCCGTCAAAGTCTATAATCTTTGTCAGCTTACCAATTGAGTTGTATTCATAATTTCGAAAATGCCCAAGAGCATTTACTACTCTCGTAATATCCCCTTTGAAATTATACTCGAAACTGGTTTTGTTTCCATTTCCATCAATTACACAAATGACACGGTTGAGATTGTCGTATTTGTATGTAGTTACCGTTCCCGCGCCTGATTCGGTCACGGATAATATGTTGCCGCGGATGTCATACACAATATCGATCTCATTGCCGTCGGGTTGGATGATTTTAATTGGTTGTCCGTTTGTGTTGTATTCTGTTTTGCTTGTCCGCCCAATAGCATCGCTCACCTCAACGGCATTAGCGCTGTTGTCATACCCCAGTTTTAGTATTTCCGACCCGCACACAACAATACTCACAGGCTTGTTGTTATGATTGTATCCTATTTCTGTCAACTCCCCTAGGGGATTAATTATCTGTGTCAGGTTATTTCGGACATCATATGAATATTTAGTTTCATTGCCATTTTTGTCTATAAACAATATTCGTTGATTCTGCGAATTATATCTATACTTTTCGGTTCCGTCTGCAAAGACCGTAGCAACGCTCCTAAACTTGCCATCGTGTATATAGGAGATCTCATTGCCGTTTTGTTCCCTTAATACCAGAGTGTTTTCTTCGCCGTCATATTTATATGTTATCACCCCTCCGTCAGGGAACTCCTGCCTTTTTATGCGGCCGCCGCCGTCATACTCATTTTTCAAGATGCCAACCCCCATAGGGTTAACTATTTCACTAATCCTCTCTTGGGAGTCGTATGTAAATTCGAACCTGCCGCCTTCTTCATCTGTTATACATGCCAAAACATCACCCTGATATTCTAAGGTTACAGACCGGCCACAATTATCTGAAACTTGTCTTAGTTTACTGGGCCTCGTTCTATCGAAATCCTGTTTTCCCAAATCTGTCTTACAATTATCGTAACTGAATACAAATTCCGATCCTGAGTTGTTAACAGCCTTCAACAGCCTTCCATGCTTATCATAAGCCAACACGACACAGTTTGAGTTCCTATCTTCTATTCTGATTAACCGCCCCTGCGCTGAAGACATGCCAAATGTGTACTCAACACCATCGTGCGCTGTGTATATGTATGTACTGTCGTTATCCCTTAACTGGCTATCAAACCCTTGACTTTGATGGTAGTGCCCTGCGCCGTCTCTAAAAAACGTCTCTTGTCTGCCATCTTCAAAACACAACACAGCTTTATTGTTTTCAGTATCAAGCGCAATAGACATATCAAAGTTATGTACCCACCCTCGGCCAACCGTGCCAATTCCCCGTCCCAGCGCATTATAATGCAACTTGAAAGATAGGGGAAATAGGCCCTTTATAATCAAGTATTCTCTTTCGTATATAAAATTTCCTGTTGCCATATTAACCGGATCACCGCCAAATTGGCAACAATTGTAGCAATTGCCAAGCAGGCTTTCCTCATCAATTGGCTCCAACTTTCCGGCTTTCCTATTAAGTCCAGGGATCCGTACAATCGATTTTAAAATTGCGCCAACTATCCCAATATTTCCCATGTAAAGTCCCTCCCACATTTATGATTCAATACTATACTGGCAATCGCACAGGTGTTAATCTGATATTTGGTTGAAGTCGACGCCTAATATTTGGCGCCTTAAGGCGCTTTCAGCCACTGCAATGCTAACGACGACTGAGCAAATCCCTTTTGGGGATTGTACAGTAAATATTGTTGGTGTGTTAATCCCGGAGAATGATATCCAAGACACAACTCCATCTTTTCTGTAGGATGCCTCACAATCGTTATAAATAGGCGGCTTGAATCTAAAAAACACCAACTGCGATTTATTGGCAACATCCATATATATTACCGGCACAAAATCGTAGCTTAATAAATACATTTCTATCAACAATTTTAGCCGTTCACTTATCAACCTACAACTCAAATCATAGTCAATATCGCAAAACCTGTTTAGATCAGGACATAACACGACTTCAGCCCCCTCTACGTTCTTAACAGCCGGGAGCTTCGTATTTCCAAGAGGTTCCATAACATAATAGCGCATATGCTTAATCCCCCCCACCAGCACAAGTGTAATACCCGAGTGCGCGAATCTTTTTGCTCTCGGGCATAATAATTGTTTTATCCGTTGCGGCGTTTGTGAAATCAGCGTTGTTTAAAATAGCTCCCGTAAAATTGGTTTTATTCAAAATAGCCCCCGTGAAATCGGTTTTGTCTAAAACAGCGTCTGTAAAATTGGCGTTATTCAAAATAGCGTCTGTAAAATTGATGTTATTCAAGATAGCTCTCGTGAAATTGACTCCATCCAAAATAGCACCCGTAAAATTGACGTTATTCAAGATAGTGCCCGTAAAATTGGCTTCATCCAAAATAACGCTCATGAAACTGTCATCTCTCAGCGTTGCCCCCGTGAAATCGGCGCCGATGAGATTGGCTCTGCTAAAATCTGCTTTTGACAAATCAGAGCGGCAAAAACTTACAGGTAAAAACCCGGGGCTTTTCCATACAGTTTTGCAAGTAAGCCCGGCTTTTGCCCTAGTGTTTTTAAAACTTGCATTGATAAGCAATGAGTCAGAAAAATCAGCTTCGTATAATGAACAATTGTCAAATCGGCATCCCAGTAAATTAGAGCCACAAAAGTTAGCGCCAATAAGAGTTGAACCTTCCATATCCACATCTTTTAGAACTGAATCCGAGAACCGCGCATAACGGAAGTCAGATTCTCGAATAATCAAGCCAGAAAAATCCAGCCCAGAATAATCACCAAAAACATATCTGCCATACAGTTGTTCGCCAAACCAATCGGACAGTTTCTTTGCATTTTTATCTTTCCTCTCTTCATAAACCGTCTCTGTTTTAGCCATATAGTCGCCAACATTCACCATAAACACATCAGTTTTTTTAATGCCGGAAAATAGGGTTCCTTTGCTTCCCTCGGCTCCAATAATCCTGGGGGTTTTTCCAGAACAGCTCTGTATCGCAATTCGGGATATACATGGAAGGTATGAATAGAAACTTGGAAGAGCCTTTAGCATAAAAGATGTTACGTCCCGAACAGACACTTGTTTCGGATAGCTTTTCCTCAGTACTATTAAATCATCCCAGAGTTTGTCAAAATAAATAAACAAAAACGATATATCATAATGGCCAACAAAACTCTGGGTTTTATCCAAATAGCTTTTTTCATTAAATATGAAAATATCTGCGCAATATCTTCGTTTTACAAAACTTGTATATAGCATAATGTATTCAACATATGCGATAGCGGCAGATGAAGCCATTTCACCTTGCAACTTCTGGATTCTTTCGCAAACCCCTTTAAAATGATCTGCGAAGTCCATAACCCACCTGTTTATATTCTCCGCGAACAAGCCCTCAGTTTTTAGTAAATATTCATTTAATTTTGTTTTTGCGGTTGTTACAAAATCTTCACTCACAGTAGATTAACAACTCTCCCTGATTTCTTTTGCATTTATGTCTATGCCATTTGCCTGCAATAATATCTCGCTCGCGTTTCCAAACAGCTCGATTGCGGTATCCCCAGACTCTATTAGTTTTCCCCCGCTTTGAAGTTTCATATTTGCCCCAGATGTCGCATGAACTTCCCTTTCAGCGGCGATTGCGGTGTTGCCCCCGCTTGTAGTCTTTATCTCATCCCCAGTGGATAAACTGATTCCATCGCCAGGGATAAATGTCATAGAGTTGCTTTCATTGACAATTTTAATAGACTCTTTAGCTTGAATGAACAAGTTGCTTTCGGTTGTGATTATCATATCGTCCTTGCTCTCAATATTCATGGTGGAGTCGCTTTTTACTAAAATTGGATGCGGTGTAATTATTTCAATGCCTTTTTCCTCGTCCTCGTTTATTCGAATATAAGTCACATCATCCAATGCGGTAATTAATATTTCGTTCTTGTCGAACTTAATCTCTTTGCCGAAAGATGTCCGCATGTATTTAACCAAATAATCCGTAGTCCTATCAGTATCTTCCCGCCTGACAGAAGATGCGGCATAAGCGAATTTCTCATCTTCAGTCGGAAACAGAAGTTGAACTGTATCGCCCACCTCTGGCATAACATACCAACCCGTATGGTTTTCCATGCTATAGTCTGTTGCGTACACAAACAAGTGAGCCGTATCTACAGCTTGCTCTTTGTCAATAGCCAAATGCAGTTTCAAATTATCGTTTTCAACTTCCAAAACCTCGCCATCCAAAACCAAACCAATTATTGCGGAATTATAATACTTCGGCGTAGAAATAGCCGATTTGCCTGTTAATGTGTAAGAGACTGTCAATGAAGAGTTTATATAGGTAAGCAATATGCTTCGTACGAAATAATCTGTCCCATTCAAGTTAAATTTCTCCCCCAGCTCACAGATTAACTTATCTGTTTCTACGGAACATGTCATTATCTCTTCGATTTCCTGTGACCCGTCTTCTGACAACACCCGAATAAACTCCTTCGAGACATCAAAGTTATTCGTTTCCAACTTTCCTTCGCCGCTATCAATTGCGCCAAAATGGAAAGAAGGCCTGTCGCCTGTTATTGGTATCAACACGTCATTAGTGTGTGAAGCAAGCCTCTTTGCTAACGCCCAATCTGTTTCGTTGTATTGTAAGATTATGTTTTCTACTGTCGTCTCAGGCGCGTTAAATGTAACTGATGCATTGTTATCTTGTATGATTGATTCCACTATGCTTTTATAGGTTTGGGCATTATCCTGAAACGAACGCTTGTATTTAACCGTATCCAGTAAAATTGTATTAGATACTGCGGATATTTCCAGAAAATACACATCATCCCGACGTTTTATCTTTCCACTTTGCAGGACGCCTTTGAAGTAGGCTTGATCGTTATTCTCGCAGACAATACTTGTTCCCGGCTTTATGTCGGTGATTGGCGTTAGTTGCTTGTCGTCCCGAATAATGCCTTTTACGTATAATGTATCATGTTCGTTGAGGTGTTTTTCGATTCTCATCTCAAGAATGCTATAAAACTCAAAAGGTGAAACCTTTAGCTTTCCCACATCAATAGAATTCACTGTACTATATCCCCCTTGTCATATTTTGTATTTCACATTGTTTTCCTCTTGCAAAACCATTTGCAATTATCACTAAGAAACGAAAAAGTTCTTTCAGCGTTTCTATTCCACAAGCCTATCAAAGTATTTAGCGGATATTGCATTTTAGGATATTTATCTCTGCTGGCGACCCAGCAAATATTTTTTACTGGATCCCATTTCCATATTCCATCTGAAATGTCTTCGAAAATCGTGCCAATTACGGCGGCTAAACCAATAATGGTCTCCTTTACTTCGTCAAATGGTTGGCCCTGTGTTTTTACTAAATAGTCCTGTATAATTAAAAAGATGTCTTCGTTGGATGTATTCTCATCTATTTTAAATTTCTTCCTGTACTCCTTGTTTAGTTTTTCGTGATTTTCATATAAATACAAATCCGTCTCTTTTGTCGGACGGGCTTCTGTAGTATGGGAGCTAATCTTTTCCAGTGCAGTAAAGCCATAATCAAATATTATTTTTTTAAAATACTCTATTACTTTGATAAATTCCAGCTCATTGTTATAATGATAACGCCCTAATACATCACCTCTGTTTTCATTCGCACTGACCAGGTCCTCACCATTAATAGGTTTTTGCCCATATGCGTTTGTCCCAAAATAAATCTTTAGTTCATTTTCAGCCACGTAATATATCGAAATATCTTGTTGCAGTTCTCCAATTTGTTTACGAAATGTGCATGACTCAGGATCATCCCCCAAATATTTGAATCCGTGAGGCTTAATTGATTCCCCCACAATTCTTTTGATAATCTCTGTTTTTTGCATAATCTCAACTCCGTTACTTATTACTAAATTATTCAAAATTATTAATCATTCAAAACTATTTATCATTAAATACCATTTATCATCAAATACTATTTATCATTTAAAACATTAATGCACACCTTGCAACAAATGCAATTTCTCCCACAGGGTCGGGCGACAGCACAGCCCATAATCCAATGGCTATAAGCGTAATCCATGCACCAGCACTGGGGCCGCTATATGCTGGTTGAGGTACCGGAATCGGGGCCGGAATCGGCGCCGGTACCGGATTGGATTCCGGTTTTTTAAATCTTTCCCGAAACTCTTCTAATGACCACTCTGGCACAGGTACATAAACCGGGTTTCGATCTCGAATGTTTCTTACATGTCCCCAGTAAATCATTCCCGGCTCGTCAGGGTAT
>Ga0099364_10013729_pt1 | contig 10843 bp, 9 predicted proteins | sample TergutTh196P3_FD_73070 | JGI IMG/M metagenome (GOLD analysis project Ga0099364, IMG submission 73070) | Microcerotermes parvus P3 segment gut microbial communities from Pointe-Noire, Republic of the Congo - Th196 P3 | ecosystem: Host-associated > Arthropoda: Insects > Digestive system > Gut ... | reverse complement strand
AGAATCAGCACGAACAAAACCGCTTGTCTGTGCATACAATAGCTTATTTACAAACATGCGGGTAGTCTATCCTGACGAACAAATCAAGAAAGACCTTTTTTTCACGAGAAGATGAAATAATCGTGCTGAAAAAGGCGAAGGCAGGGGTTGTAGCGATTTTACGGGTACTACGGATAAAAAACAGGTTCGCCTCATCAAAGAGACGGGCGAACCGGACTCCAATGAAAACAACAAGGTGCGAACCCGAATCATTTGTTTTTCGTCTTTCCGGAAACCGTATTCGATACCGCCGAGGTTCCAACCTCGTTTACCGCCGAAATCCGGTAACTGTAGGACGTATTGTTCGTCAAGCCAGTATGGGTAAATTTCGTGTCATTCCCCGTGTAAACGGTTGCCCAGATTCCATTAAGTTGCACCTCCAATTTATAGGAAATTGCTCCGGAAACCGCATTCCAATTGATGGCAAGTGAACTTGCCGTAGCCGAACCGTTGTTAACCGTCAATCCTGCCGGTGTCGCTGGCGGTGCCGCGAGCGTCTTAGCCGAGACATTGCTTGAAACAGCCGAGGTTCCCGCCGCATTCACCGCCGAGACGCGGTACGTGTACTGCATATTTGACAACAAGCCGGTGCTGGCAAAGTTTGTATCGCTTCCCGTGTAAATGGTTGTCCAGGTATTTGATCCTGCCGCCTGCACCTCCAGCTTATATGACGCGGCACCTGCTACTGCGTTCCAACTCACGTTGATCTGAGATGCACTCGCCGCACTCGCCGTCAAACCGCTCGGTGTCGTGGGAGCAGGTGTCGTCGTTCCTGGGTTCGGATTGAATTCCGTCTTGAAATCGGCAACGCTGCGCGTGAACGAAATGACCATCCATTCCGAGTATCCGCCTGGAACCGCCGCACGGACCCTGAGAAGATAGTCGGTCGTGCTTGAAAAATTCCCGGTGGCACTGGTTTGGGTCGTTGTTATATTGTTGGAAGTCCCCGCCCAATTGGCCCAAGTGCTCCCGTTATTGGGTGAATACTGGATATGATAAGACGTGGCGTCCGGAACGGCGTTCCACTGGAACGTCATGCTGTTTCCCGCCTTTTGAGTCCATGTCAGATTCATCGAGGTAACAGGTTCCGGTGTAGTGGGTTCTGGTGTGGTGGGTTCTGGTGTGGTGGGAACCGGATTGAATTCCACCTTGAAATCGGCAACGCTTCGCGTGAACGAAATGACCATCCATTCCGAGTATCCGCCTGGAACCGCCGCACGGACCCGGAGAAAATAGTCGGTCGCGCTTGAAAAACTCCCGGTGGCACTGGTTTGGGTCGTTGTTATATTGTTGGAAGTCCCCGCCCAATTGGTCCAAGTGCTCCCGTTATCGGGTGAATACTGGATATGATAAGACGTGGCACCCGGAACGGCGTTCCACTGGAACGTCATGCTGCTTCCCGCTTTTTGAACCCACGTCAGATTCATCCAATTTGCCGGGGCGTTTAAATCAAATGCCGTCATCGCTGCGATGACGCTGGAAGCTCTGGACGTTTTCTCGGCATCACTCGCCGTGACCTGGAAATAATAGATCGTACCGGCATCGAGATTGGAAACGGAACAGGCCGTGTCTGCACCAAGGTACGCCGGTATCCATGGGCCAGTGGGGGACAACGCGTATTCCAGCTTGTACTCTGTTGCGTCGGCAACATTGTTCCAGGAAACACTGATGGCACTTGTTCCGTCGACAACGGCTTTCAGTCCTGTCGGGGCAGACAAAATGGTGTTACCGGTCACAAGGGCCAAAGTATTGGCCGCATTGACACGTCCACCGCTGGAAACTTTGTTAGTTAAATTCGGAAGCTGGTCAACTCCGGCGACGATGGCCGCTTTGATTTGTGTCGGCGTCAAATTCGGATTCGCCGCCGCAACAAGAGCGACCATTCCGGAAACGAAAGGCGCAGCCATGCTTGTGCCGGATTTGAGTCCATAACTTCCATTCATGGTCGTACTATAGACATTTGTTCCCGGTGCGGCGACATCGACGACAGAGCCATAGTTACTGTAACTGGCCCAACCGTCCGAACTTGTTGTTGCTCCGACTGTTATCAAATTATCTGCCTGGACCGCCGCCGGATAAACTTTTGTTACATCAAGATTATAAGAGCTGTTTCCGGCGGCGGCCACGACGACAATACCGGCACTACCGGCATTGAGGATTGCCGTCGTCATCGTGGAGGACGATGCAGTGGAACCGAAACTGCAATTGATCGCCACGATATTATGACCGGCCAGTTTTAATGCCGTCGTATAGTTGATTGCCCGGGTCGCATCGGAAGAGAAACCGTTCCCGGAAGCGTTCAAAAATTTCAATGGAAGAATTTTTGCATTGGGAGCAACGCCTACTACGCCAATCGCGTTGTCTGCCACCGCCGCGATCGTACCGGCGACGTGAGTTCCATGCCCGCTTTCATCCAGGACGTTATTATTGTTGCTGTAGAAATTCCAACCGTAAACATCGTTTTTGAATCCATTACCATCGTTGTCGGTGTCAGCCTTACCGTTAAGCTCTTTTGTATTAACCCAAATATTGTCTTTCAGGTCGTGATGATTGATATTGACGCCGTAATCCAGGACGGCGACAATTATTTCGGAGGTTCCGGGTGAATTGGCGGGCACATAGTTCCAAGCGTCTGGCACCTGCGCGATATTCAAGTTCCACAGCTGACCTGCTTGGGGATCGTTGACAGCGTCCTGCACCCTTGTCGAGGCGGACACAAGCATTTGATTCGGTTCAAACCCGGTGATGCCTACGACCGCAGAAAGCTTGAGTTGTTGATCGGCGGATGTGCCACCATTGACGACCACGTGAAGCGAACCGGGAGATCCGAGTCCTCCGACCACGGTGATTCCGAGTCCTTGGAAATACCGGGTCGCCCCTTCGACATCCCCAACCTGGGCGACGAGATCGTTGCTTAATTGGATCAACCATTCGTTCGGGACATCAAGGACACCCCCTTCGGAAAGATCACCAGCGTTTTCCAAAACGGAAGCCAACACAGACCCACGAACCTCATCAAGATCATACTTGACGAAATCATTGGTATGGAACCAATCTCCATCGAGCGGATTGACGGACATCATTTCCCGGGACTCCAGGGATTCCGGGCTAAGACGGTTTTTTGTCTTTGTGAAAACATCTTTTTTTTCTTTTTCCCCATGAAGGAATCCTACGGTATTTTCTATTGTTTCAAGAATATTTTTCGTTTCTCTATTCTTTTTTTCAGAGGGCTGTGTCATGGTTCGCAACAAAGGCTAAATTTTGGGTAGTCAATTCTCACGCAAACTTTCAGCCGACGGAGTGGCGGCTAAAAACGCAGAGGACCAGCGATAAAAAATAAAATCCATCACAATGTATGTCGTCCGTCTATTCAGTATAGTCATAATACTTTAATCATAGCCTTAAATCAAAAAAAATCAACGATAATTCAATTTTATCGCTAAATTTTTACTGTTCAATGTTTATTGTCAACAAAACGATGTAGAGATTACCAGCAAATTAAATGCCATAGTCTATAATTTCTTGGTGATAAATCGGTAAAATTGCTGTGATTTCGCAACCATCGCACAGTAGCTTCTTACTGTAGCAGATCTCATTAGGATTTCAGGATTGCATTACTTTGCACAACACTGTGTTGCAAAATGATGCAGTCAGTGGTTTGTTTTTGGCTCAATCGCAGGATTGCGGGATTGATGAGAGGCGAATGGGTTGGTTTGGTCCGTTCCGAGCTCTCGCAATCCCCGCCGGATGGTTTTCGGCCTTGTTGCACGACACAAAATATCCCCTCGAGGTTCTCACCCGCAGATTGACGTAGATGAATTCGAAGATCATGCAAGGTCATCCTTTATTTCTGTTTGGCCGAATCCGCTCACTCCGGAATTTTCAATCCTCTGCGTTAACCTGTGTAGCCTGCGGATAAAATAAATACAAATTATTCGTGTGGTATATAGCGAGGGTTTTCGGCAAGGTGAATGTTTCGAAATCTCTGCGACACCTCATCAATCCAGAATTTTTGACTCGTACAATCGGCGCAAGAATTCGATTTCTTCAATTCCGGACGACGTTTTTTCGTCGAGCAAGTAATACTGGTCCAACCGTTCAATTAAGCGCAGGTCGTCGATTTCCCGCTTTTCGTTGAAACGGGAGAACCAATCGACGGTTTGATACCCCAAAAACGCGAGTAGAAACAAGAGACTCCAAAGGGTAAACGAGCGGACAGTGTTGGCTTTGCGTTGTTGAAAGATCAAGGTTTTTGCCTCATTTTCCACTTGCATCGCGATCAATTCGAGCGTGGAATAGACTTGCTCCTGATTGGTTGCCTGCGGTTTGAGAAAACCCAAAACTCCCCATGTTTTTTCGAATTCGGAAAGTCGTTGCCGCAACAGCGGCTCTTCGGTTAACCGTTTTTCGAAAGAACGACGCTCCTCCGGCTGAAGCTCATCATCCATGTACGCGATCAAAAGCAACTCGTCCGAGTCATCGGGAATCGGAAGCGGCCGGGATTCGTTTTCGATCAGAGACATGAGGCAGGTGATGAGCGAGAGGGGAAAGTGATAAATCTGAATATCACTTATCCCCTCTCACTTACTTTTTCCGCTTTCGACGTAAGGGAGGAGGATTTCTTTGAGAGTTAAACGAGCACGGCAGAGGAGCGATTTCACGGCTTGCGGAGTCAGGCTCATCGTTTCGGCGATTTCCAAGTAGCTCATCCCTTCGAATCGATGTAAAAGTGTGGCCATTTTTTGACGTTCTCCCAGTGAATCAACTGCATGTTTGACAACTTCATTCAGTTCCATTTTATCGATTCGCCGTGTGGGAATCATTCCACTGCTCGCCTGGATCGCGTTTTCCATCTGAAACCGGCTTTCGTCCACACCAGCATTAAAGTTCGCCTGACCGAATTGGACCTCCGGCCGCCGGCTTTTTCCACGAAGGGCGTTCAGGGCGACATTATTGACAATGGTGAACAACCAAGTCGAAAATTTGGCACCGGGAACGTAAGTGAGCCTGGCCCGATAAACGCGAAGGAACACATCTTGCGTCAGGTCTCTGGCGAGTTCCTGATTACCGACTGCATGCTTCAGCACGGACAAAACGCGTCCCTGAAAGCGCAACATCAGCGTTTCGAAAGCAGCCGCGCTCCCCTCGCGAACTTCAAGCATCAACCGGACATCAGGATCGCGAAGCGCAATCTCCTGCCCGGACAGGCTCGGATTCTTATCGGACGTAAGGGACAAAATCGTTGTTAATGAAACGGTGAAATTAAGGAAGCCAATCCACCGCCTCATTATAATTAAACCCAAAAGAGAGAAAAGGTTACTCGAAAAAATACCCCCGGCTTGAGAAAAACTCTCCTCTCCTCTAGAATTGCCAAGGGTGTCTGCTTAAATTCCAATCTGTTTCTTTCGAGACGCCATTCCGTGAAGCGAGATTTCAACCAAAATGACTGGGGTCAATCCCATGAAGATGATCTTAAACGTCTCATGGAGATTGCCGTATCCGAAGATCTCGGCACCTTGGGAGACTTGACCAGCCAAGCTCTCATCCCGCGCGGGATGAGAGGCCGTGCTTCTTTTTGCGCTCGCCAAGAAGGAATCATTGCCGGTTTACTTGCTGTTCCAGCTTGCATTTCGCAGATTGATCCTGAGTTAAAATGGTTTTCCTGCTGCCAGGAAGGACAACTCGTCGAAAAAGGTACGAAAATCGGTGAACTCGTCGGTCCGGTTTTGCCGATGATGATGGCGGAACGCCTCCTTTTGAATCTTCTCGGGCGTCTTTGTGGTATCGCAACTCAGACGCGGCGGTTCGTCAACCAAATCGAGGGGACCGGTGCGAAAATTTATGATACGCGCAAAACGACACCCGGTTGGCGGCGCTTGGAAAAATACGCCGTCCGATGCGGAGGCGGAATGAATCACCGGACCGGGCTTTTCGACGCCGTCATGATCAAGGATAACCACCTTGCTTTCGGCTTGCTTCCCGGTTATGTTTTGGACAGTGATCACTCGGAAAACATTGCCGAAAAACTTCAAAAAACGGAAAAAAACAGTTCCTGTATGGAACATCGAGGCGACCTGTTTTCACCGGGAGAGTCGGTTTGCCGGGCAAAATCTTACCTTCGCCGGTTGATGGATGAGAAAAAAGCCTTGGGAATTGATGAGATTTTCCTGAACAACCAAATACCATTGGTTGAAATCGAAATTGATACGCTTGAACACCTCGAAAATGTTCTCTCCGCAAACCCGGATATTGTTTTACTCGATAACATGAACCTGAAAATGATACGAAAAGCGGTTCAAATCCGCAACCAGCTCCAATCGGTCGTCGAACTGGAAGCGTCCGGCGGTATCACATGGGACACCGTTCGAGAGGTCGCCGAAACCGGCGTCGAGCGGATTAGCGTTGGTGCGTTGACCCATTCCAGTATCTCGCTTGATATTGGAATGGACTGGGAAGGGTAAGACTTGCGTTCACCTCACTTTCGTCCGCTCCGAAGGGTCAGGTATTCCATCAAAGCACGGTCAAACTGCATACTGGTATCAAGCGGCACGAAATCAATTTGTGAATGGAAACATTCCCGTTTGAGCCGGTTTCGGAAATCGGCAAGTTCTTTCAGGTAATCGTTTTTCAAAGCATCCGCGTTTCCAAGCAGAAGTTCGCCGGTTTCCGGGTTTTCCAGTTCGACTCGCCCGTCAAAAGGGAACCGCACCTCCGCTTCGTCAAGAATATGAAACAGGATTACGTCATGTCCGCCATGCCGAAGCCGGTGAAGCGACTTCAAAAGTTCTTCTTCATTGCCGAGCAGATCGGAAAAAACCATCACCAGCGAAACATGCTTGAGCATGGCGGCAAGCTGTGCAAGCGACGCCGCGACATCGGTGGTCCCCTCCGGTTTGAGTTGCGAAAGAAGCGAAAGAATCGACGGCAATTGTGACCGCCGCGATTTCGGGGCCAGCGACCGCTTGATTTTTTCATCAAACGTAATTAAACCAACCGGGTCCTGTTGGTGGATCATCAGGTACGCCAAAGCCGCCGCCAAACAGATCGAATAGTCGAATTTCGTCATCTCCTGCCGGTACGTATAACCCATGGAGCGGCTGGAATCGACCACAAGATACCCGGTCAGATTCGTTTCCGCTTCGAATTTTTTGACATAATACTTGTCGGTTTTCGCGTAAATTAGCCAATCAATATCTTTCGGATCGTCTCCCGGCGTGTATTTGCGGTGTTCGCTAAATTCAACGGAAAACCCATGAAGCGGACTCTTATGCAAGCCCTGCATGAAGCCCCGAATGATAAACTGCGCCCGTAAATCGAGCCGCTTGATCGTTTGAATGACTTCCGGTTTTAAGTATTTTTCCGAACCCACAATGAAAAATGAAAAATAGGAAAATAGGAAATAGGAAATGACGCGGGTGGCGGGGCTTGCCCCGCGCTATCCCGTGTGTTGAGTTGCCCCCTTAACCCGGAGTACCGGCTCAAAGCGGCTCAAAGCGGTTTTTACGCTTCATCGAGCAGCTCAACGGCTTCGAACTTTTTGCCTTCGAGCATCTCCAGCGATGCTCCGCCGCCGGTGCTGACGTGGGACACTTTTTCGGCGTATCCGAGTTTCTGGATCGCCGCCGCACTGTCGCCGCCGCCGATGATGCTTACCGAATCACTTTCGGCAATCGCTTGGGCAACGGCTTTGGTTCCTTCATCGAACGGCGGCATTTCGCAAACCCCCATCGGGCCGTTCCAGACGACCGTTTTTGCGTCCTTAACAATATCGGCATACATTTTCGCGGTATCCGGTCCAATATCGAGACCTTCCCAGCCGTCCGGGATTTCGCCTGATTTGACGATGTTCTTGTTGCAATCCGCTTTGAATGCGTCGCCGCAATGGTTGTCGGTCGGGAGGACCAACTTTGTCCCCCCTTCGGCGAGAAGTTCTTTCGCCAAGTCCACTTTGTCTGTTTCCACGAGACTGCCGCCGACTTTACCGCCTTGAGCCAACATGAACGTATACGCCATCGCCCCGCCGATGAGCACCTTGTCACAGATGCCAAGCAGGTTTTTGATAACCATGATCTTGTCGGAGACTTTTGCACCGCCGAGAATCGCAACAAACGGCCTTTGCGGACTTTTGATCGCGTCGGTCAGGTATTGAATCTCTTTGGCAACGAGAAAACCGGAGACCTTGGGCTTGCTGCCCATGGCATTGGGAACGGCGACCATCGAGGCATCGGTTCGGTGGCAGGTTCCGAAGGCATCATTAACATAAACATCGGCGAACGCCGCGAGTTCCTCCGCGAATGCCGCGTTCCCTTTCTTTTCGCCCGGTTGAAAGCGGAGGTTTTCAAGCACCAACACATCGCCGGTGTTCAAGGCGGCGACCTTTGTTTTGGCATCAGGACCAACGGTATCGGCCGCAAATTGAACCGGCTTTCCGAGCAGTTCACCGAGCCGAACCGCCGTCGGTTTCATGCTGTATTTTGCATCGGGAGCGTCTTTCGGGCGCCCCAAGTGAGACATCAAAATCAGTTTTCCACCGCGATTCAGCACGGATTTGATCGTCGGAAGAGCCATTTGAATACGCCGGTCGTCGGTGATATTGCCGCTGTCGTCGAGCGGCACATTGAAATCGACACGAACCAAAACGGTTTTGCCAGAAACATCAATATCGGTAATCATCTTTTTTGCCATAATTTTCCTCTTGTTACAGGAGAGTTGAACGGTCCATACAGGTTGTCGGCTAAAAAACCGAATGATACGGATTATAGACGATTTCGCATTCCAATGGGAGAGGGGCGGAAGGATTGCGCAGTACCAATTTTCTTGCATGCCGCGTGAATTATGTGAAAACATTTTTTCTACAGATGGCGCGGGAGGAAAGTTTTTAAGGGGTTCCCTTGTCATGGTTGCGCCATTCGCTACAATCGGAACGGATGTGTCGGTGTGGATTATTTTTTCGTATTTCGACATTACGGACACGCCGCAAGTGGAAATTTTTTTGATTCACCTTTTCACAAGGAGAAAATTTTATGAGAAAAGACAATGTTAAAATGGGGGGGGGGGGCAATCTGCGGGGATTTACGCTTGTTGAACTTCTTGTGGTCATTGCGATTATTGGAATTTTGATCGCCCTTCTTTTGCCCGCCGTTCAAGCGGCTCGTGAAGCGGCGAGGAGAATGCAATGCACCAACAACCTCAAGCAATTGATGCTGGGTTGGCATAACTATGCCGACAATTACAAGGGAAATTATCTTGGAACCTCCCATGCCGGCGGTCCGTGGGCCAATGGAATCGCAGGCCACACCTGGGTTCCCCGAATTTGGCCCTATCTGGAACAACAGGCACTTGCGGCGGACTATGCCTTCGGAACCGAATGGTATCTGGATGCCGCCGGCAACCTTTACATGGCCCCGCTTCAGGCGAAGGTCGATTGGTATTATTGCCCAAGCGACCGCAAGGGAGCGATGTTTACCCATGACGCCAATCATCGTGCCCGCGGCAACTACCTCATTAATTACGGCAACGACTGGCTGTGGGACGGGGATGCTCCGCCGAATTACAAACGGGAACAATTTCGCGGTGCCCCGTTCATTATGAACAAAACCCAGAATTTAAGTTCGACCACGGACGGCCTTTCCAACACGATGTTCATGTCGGAAGGTCTCATCGTATTCAGCGACGGAAGTCCCGGTGCCTGGGGATCGTTTATGGACCCCCGCGACACAACCAACATGTATATGACGCTTCAAACACCGAACAGTTCGATCCCGGATTCCATTTATGACAGCGGATGTTGTGCGGGCACCCCCTGTGATTCCGCCATTCCCGGCCTGTGCATCCACGCACCGGGATATGACCAATATCGTGCCGCAAGAAGCCGGCACACCGGGGGCGTCAACACCGGTTTCGGTGATGGTTCGGTTCAATTTTGTTCCAACACGATCAGTGAAGCCGTCTGGGTCGCACTCGGTTCGTCGCAAGGCGGGGAATCCGTATCACTCCCTTAGTTATTTTTCCAAAACAAAACCTCTCTTTTGACAAGGAGCGACGGATGAAAAATTGTGTTCCAGGAAAATCAAACGGTTCCGTATTGTTGTTTACCGGAGTTCTCGCTTTCGTTATACTGATACTGCCTGGTTGCTCCGGCGACGGCAAGGTCAGCATTTCAGGAAAAGTGACCGTTGGCGGTGAACCCGTGGAATCCGGCTCCATTGCATTTGCCCCGGCTGATGGTCAGACTTCGGTCGAGGGTGCCGAAATCGTCAATGGAGAGTACAAAGCCAAAGTGCCTCCGGGCGATAAAATCGTTCGGATTCGCGGCATGAAATTGCAACCGAGTGAAGTGTATGACGCGGTGTCTCAAAGGACGTATGTTTCCAGCACCGCAATACGGATCACGGATGTCAAATACGAAGCGGCGGAGAGTCCGCTCCAGGCGTCCATTACCAAAAACGGGGAGATTCATGATTTTGACCTTCCCGCGATGAACCAATCCCCATGAACCACTCAGGAGAAAAAACATGTTATCAAAAATGAATCGTCGTGATTTTGTCAAAGCGACCGCTCTGGGAGCGACAATGGCGACCGCCGCCGGGATGCCGGCGTTGCCTGCGGCGGCTCAGACGGCCAGCCAGCCGATTGTCGCCCATCAGCAGATTCCCGCCGGAGAAATCGCCGGGATGAAACTCGGCCGCATGATGCTCGGGGGGAACCTCCTGACGCATTACACCCATTCGCGTGACCTGCGGTATGTCTACAATCTCGCCGCCCGCTACAACACGCCGGAAAAGATTTTCGAGACGATGCGAAT
>Ga0099364_10013728_pt1 | contig 10843 bp, 15 predicted proteins | sample TergutTh196P3_FD_73070 | JGI IMG/M metagenome (GOLD analysis project Ga0099364, IMG submission 73070) | Microcerotermes parvus P3 segment gut microbial communities from Pointe-Noire, Republic of the Congo - Th196 P3 | ecosystem: Host-associated > Arthropoda: Insects > Digestive system > Gut ... | reverse complement strand
TGCCGCACACTATCCCGATGCAATTTGCGCAGGAATGGCAATAGACGACGAAAAACGGCAAATAACGGAGTATAGGACAATGAACAGTGAAGAATGAAGAATGAAGAATGAAGAATTAAAAATTAAGAACCCGCCCTCTAATATCCCATCCGCTGCTCCTGCAATAGGTTTAGTTGTCCAATCGTGACGAATATATTCAGGATGCTGTTCTTTTGTCTTCTCCATAACAATTTTTATCCTGCGCGGTCCGTAATGCCAGCTGTATGCCATGCAATGGATTATGTGGGGGATTTCCAGAAATCAAAAAAAACGCTAATCTCCTTATTATCAGGCTATTAGCGTTTGTTTCGGTAGTCCGTAGGGGATTCGAACCCCTATGACAAGAATGAAAATCTTGTATCCTAACCCTTAGATGAACGGACCATTTTTTTGTTTCAAAAAACGCCGCAAAGGTAATACTATTTTTTTTATCTGCAAAAAAAAATGTAAAAAAAATGATTTTTTTTTACAAATATTTACTCATTCCATTGAACTTTACGGATTTACTCTAAATTTTCAGTGTCCATTAATATTGTTACCGGTCCATCGTTGGTTAGTTCTACCTTCATGTTTGCTCCGAAGACGCCGGTAGCAGCGGGTTTTCCGAGTAATTCGCTTAAGCGTTTCACGAAACTGTCGTACAGGGGTTGGCTAACTTGCGGGGGCGCCGAGCGTATGAACGATGGGCGGTTGCCCTTGCGGGTAGAGGCATGTAGTGTAAACTGGCTGACAACCAATATGTCACCGTCAACGTCTGTTACGGAAAGGTTCATTTTGCCTTCAATATCAGAAAAAATACGCATATTGATTATTTTTGAACACAACCAATCAATGCTCCTTCCGGACTCCGTATCTTCAATACCTAAAAAAACTAACAAGCCGTTCCTTATCTCAGAATGGACTTTGCCATCAATAGTTACTGACGCATGACTAACACGTTGAATGACTACACGCATGGCTATTTCTAATTTTTGATTGCTACTGAAAACTGAAAACTAAAAACTGAGAACTGAAAACTGAAAACTAATATCTATTCACCCTGCAAAATAAAAGTGTATGTAATTGTTCCGGTTTGTTGGAGTGCGTTACTGCGGGCGAATTTAGTCTGGCGTGCGGCTCTTAGCGCTGCTTCGTGCAACGTACTGTTCGATGTCGTTGTGCCTCTGACGCCGGCTCTTGCGGCTGTGACATTTCCGTCTCTGTCTACAGTCACTTCTACTACTACAATTCCGCTTACTTGCACATCATACGATGGTCTCGGCATGGTTCCAGCTATTCCGCGTCCGGCTAATCCTCCGCCAACGTCTATTCCTTCTCCGTAGACGTGCACATTTGGCGTTCCGGTAGTAACTCCCTGATTGCCGGCTCCTCCTGCTTCGCCCTGGCTTGTTGCCGTGCTTGATTGGTCGCCGCGTCCGGGAAACAATGCTCGCTGGTCTGGGGTGCGCTCGGGTTCTCTGGGTTGTTCTACAGGTGTGGCGGTCTCTCTGGGCGTTTCGCGCACGGTCTCACGTGTTGTTTCGCTTTGTCTTGGCGCTGCGGGCAAGGCTACGCTTTCTTCATAATCTTGCGTTATGGCTTCTTGTTGTGCGCTCGGAGAAGGAGCTGGTTGTGGTTGCGTATAGGCAGGGTCGCTCATGCGCGGTTGCACCATGCCCATTCCGGTAGAGGTCGTCCCAAATTCAACCATTATGCCTTGCTCCTCAGGCAAAGGCAAAGGAGTACGGAAAGCCATAAAAAACAGCAACAACAGCAGCAGTCCATGAAAAATGGTAGTGCCTATCAATCCGTTACGATGTTTTAAAGGTGGTGTTGCCATAATTTTCGATTTTTGATTTACGATTTTTGATGACGCGAAAAAACATTCTTCATTCTTCACTCTTCACTCTTATCTCATCACCCTTCTTTCCGGCGATGTAGCCAAAATCATTCTCCACCTATTGTTTGCCGCAATGTTCATAACTTTTACGGCTTCCTCGATGGGGACGCTTCTTTCGGCATGTAGCGAAATTGTTGGTTCCTGAACATCCATCATCCTCAACTGCAATTGCCGTTCGAGCTCTGCTAAGGAGGCTACAGGAGTGGTTTCAATATAATAATTGAAGTACTGGTCAATAGACACGCTGGTAATAGCACGCGCCTGAGTTTGGTTGTTGCTCTGCGGAAGTAGCAGCTTCAACGCATTAGGACTCACTAACGTGGAGGTTATCATGAAGAAGATGAGCAACAGGAACACCAAGTCGGTCATAGACGACATGCTGAACGACGGAAGTATTTTATTTGATGAACGAATAGCCATGATTTACGAATAACTGAATAACTGAATAACTGAGTAACTGAGTAACTGAATAACTGAATAACTGAGTAACTGAATAACTGAATAACTGAGAACTGAATAACTGAATAACTGAGAACTGAGAACTGAGAACTATTTCACCGGTTCGTTTAGCAGGTCCATAAACTCGGTGGTATGTGCTTCCAGGTCGTTTACCACTTTTTCTACTTTCGCCACCAAAATATTGTATGCAAAATAAGCAATTATCCCCACAATCAATCCTGCCACCGTTGTAACCATTGCCTGGTATATACCCGACGACAACAGCCCTATATCTATGTTGTTTCCAGCCATTGACATATCGTAGAACGCTCTAACCATGCCTGTTACTGTTCCCAGAAATCCGAGCATTGGCGCTCCGCCCGCTGCTGTAGCTAATGCCGGCAGTCCGCGTTCGAGTTTGAACACTTCTAATCTGCCAACGTTCTCAATAGCAGTGTTTATATCGCTTAGAGGACGCCCAATACGCTGGACCCCCTTTTCTATCATGCGCGCTATCGGGCTGTCGGTAGACCGACACAAGGAAAGCGCCGATTCTAATTTGCCGTCGTGGATGTAGTCCTTTATGCGGTTCATAAAGTTTTCATCGGTCTTAGCCGCCTTTGTGATAGCAAAATATCGTTCTACAAAAATGTAGACCGCGAGCACCGACAGCACTGCTATCGGCGTCATTATCCACGCTCCGCCCTGCTTGGCGAGCTCCCACAGAGACATACTTATTTCGGTGGGAACATCTAATGCGCTTGGTATAGCATCTTCAGGAAATCCTACTTGTAATAACAGACTTAACATTGTTTACTATTAATTTATAATTCCGTAAGTTTCAAGTTTCTCCACGACACTTTTATTCCTCCGCCATCGTGTATTTGCAATGCGATACGTCCCTGTCCGGCGCCTATTGTTGGGTCGGACAAGTCTATCATTTCTACATCGTTGAGCCACGTTGTCACCTTGTCGCCCACAACTCGAATACGCATGGTGTTCCATTCGCCCATTTGTAATACGCTTTCCTTTTCGGCGGGCGGTCTTATCAGCCATCCGCGTCCGTAAGATTCGTAGATACCGCCTGTGTGCTGGTTTGGTGGCGCCACTTCAACTTGCCAGCCGTGAACTCTGACGCCGCTGGGTATATGCGAACGAAAGAACACGCCGCTATTGCCGTCTGCATCCTGCTTAAATTCGAGCGTCAGGTCAAAGTCATTGTAATATTTGCGGGTAGCCAAGTACCCATAGCCTGCGTCGGGTCCGCTTTCGCAAACTAACAAGCCGTCTTCTACATACCATAGTTCGGTTCCGTAGATTTCCCAGCCGTGCAGGTCGCGTCCGTTGAACAAGTCTACGGTTTGTTTTGGTCTACGCGGCAATTCGAGTACCTTCATGTTGCGATACCAAACGCGGTCGCCATGGTCTTGAAGCGAAAATACGCCTTTCCGAGCTATACCATACTCGGGATAATCGTCCCATTTTCCGCTGTTTTTGCGGTCAAACCAATCGTCAGACCATGCTTCAAATTCCAAAATTTTTTCACCGTTGAGCCAATGTTCTACATGACCGTTGTCGAAAACAATTTTTGAATTGTTCCATTTACCTGCCGCCTTGAGAACGTTAGCAGTGTTGGCTTCGTGCATGGCATAGTTTGCGCCGGCACAATAATAGCCCTGAAGGGTAAACTGGGGATGCTTTTTGGGAAATCCAATGTCATCAAGTATCTGATACTCAGGACCTGTAGCGTAGGGTACTGTAACACCCTGACGTTCTACAACGTGGTAAAACACGCCACTGTTGCCGCCGTCGGAGATTTTCCAATCGTATTCCAAGATGAAGTTTTCGTACATCTTGTCCGAAACGATATATCCAAACATATCATCTCCCTGACCTAAAGCTGCTAAGGTACCGTTTTCGACAACCCATATACCTGTGACCTCAGTTCCGGCGTAATCGCGCCAGCCGTTGAGGGTATTGCCGTCGAAGAGCAACTCCCAACCGGCAGCTTTTTCAGCCTCGGTCAGCACATTGTGGTTTTGGCACGCAGAAAAAAGGACTGCAACCACTAAAAAATACAAACTTAACTTTTTCATTTTACTGTTTTTCAATTTTCTTTTTCTTCTAACTTCTTTGACAATCTGGAAATTACCCAACCCTGGTATATTACTAAAAGCCCCAATGTCAGGAATATTAACGCGTTGCCAAACATCATCCGCATAAATATCGACATTACAACGCCTACAAGCAACAACGCTACGCTAATTCCGTAGATAAAGATGGTCAGGGTCTTCATACATTATAATTATACAGGTACATTTAACATTTAATTTTAATCTTTAGGTCTGGTGAAAGCCATTCTCACAGTTCCCATCCACTCACTGCTTGCTGTTCCCTGCACCACTCCTTTATCTTCCCAGATGGTTACATTAATACTTTCGCCATCTACAACTATTCTTCCGGTAAGTTTACCATCTTTCAAGGTAAATTCCCGATTAGGTATCCTTCTGTTATCGTTCACAAAGAGAATATCGGCTTTGTACTCGCCCTTGTCCTCCTTGATGTCTATCACATAGTCCTGATATCCGTACGGAGCATCGGCTACCTTAACGTTCCACTTGCCCTCCAATTTTTCTTTGGAAATTTTATTGTTCATGGCTACTGCCAAAAAACTATATACAAGCGCCAATCCTATAAACAAATACACTTTTTTCATGACAATTAAATTAAATTATTTTCGGACCGCAAAGATAATACTTTTCAATTTAACAAACAAATTTTTTTGCAAAAAAAAATTAAAAAAGAAAAAAAAATTCAACATTAATTTTTTTTTTGCGCAAATTACAAAAGCATCGAACTATTAAGTTTTCCTTACAAGTTCGATGCGTCTGATTTACAATGTGTTACAAGCTACACAGCCAGCGAAAACCTCACAAACTTGGTTACTTTCAGGTCTGTATCTACTGTTTTGAGATAGTCTGCAACGGTTAATTTTCCGCCTTTGTAATCCTGGCCTTTGATGTAATCCTGATTTACGAGGGTCATCTCCTTGAAGAACTTTTCCAATTTGCCTTGCGCAATTTTTTCGATAAGTTGTGCCGGTTTTCCGGCGTTCTTGGGGTCGTTGGCTGCCTGGTCTGTTGCTATTTCCAATTCTTTAGCTTTAACATTTTCCGGCACGCTTTCCTTATCTACTGCTACCGGCGCCATAGCTGCTACCTGCATTGCTATGTTGCGTCCGGCGTCGTCGGCTACTACTTTGTTGAAGCCTACCAGACAGGCTAATTTGTTGCCCGGATGAATATAGGCTACTACCTGAGCGGCTTCCAAGCTTTCGAAAAACGTCAGCTCTATTTTTTCGCCTATTACAGCCATTTTTTCTTCTACGCCTTCGGCAACGCTGATATTGTTCACGGTCAGCGCCTTCACTGCATCAATAGTGGTAGAGCCTGCCTGCAGGGCTGCATTGGCTACATCTTCCGTAAATTTGATGAAGTCGGTGCCTTTTGCCACGAAATCTGTTTCGCAGCTCAATACGGCTAAAACTCCCTTAGCGTTGTCGGTTGATACTTTGGCTATTACACAGCCTTCTGACGCCTCGCGGTCGGCGCGCTTGTCAGCTATCAATTGACCCTTTTTGCGGATGATTGAAACAGCCTGGTCGTAATCGCCACCAGACTCCTCCAAGGCTTTTTTACAATCCATCAGACCCGCGCCTGTCATCTTTCTAAGCTTTGCTACTTCTGTCGCACTTATTGCCATCTTTATATTATATGTATTAAATGTGAATTTTATTTTTCGTCCTCGTCTATATTTCTAATCTTTTTAGCCGATTTTTTGCCGGATTTATTATTTCCGCCGTCCTCGTCTTCCGACACGCGATTGCGCTCTCGGGAGTTTCGCTTGGATTTTTTTGATTGCCCGTCTCTTTTGGGAGCATTTTCATCGTCTTTTTCCGTTCTACGCTCGCTGTTGCCCGATTTGATGGCTTCAACTACAGCCTCAAGAATTAAGGCTATTGAGTTTGCGGCGTCGTCGTTTGCCGGAATAGGAAAATCTATCAGTTCGGGGTCAGAGTTGGTGTCTACTATTCCAAAAATGGGAATGTTCAATCTGCGCGCCTCGCTAACTGCGATGTGCTCCTTCATGATGTCTACTACGAAAAGCGCTGCCGGAAGTCGTGTCATTTCGCTTATACTGCCCAAGTTCTTCTCAAGCTTGGCGCGCTGACGACTAATCTGAAGTTTTTCGCGCTTCGACATGTTGTCGAAAGTTCCGTCGGTAGCCATATTATCTATGGTAGACATCTTTCTTACCGCCTTGCGAATTGTCGGGAAGTTGGTAAGCATACCTCCGGGCCAACGTTCTGTAACGTAGGGCATATCGATGGAAGTCATCTTTTCGACGATAATGTCCTTTGCCTGCTTTTTGGTGGCAACAAATAAAATTTTGCGTCCCGAGCGGGCAATCTGTCTAAGAGCTTTTGAGGCTTCTTCGAGTTTGGCTTGCGTTTTTTGCAAGTCAATAATGTGGATACCGTTGCGCTCCATGAAGATATAGGGCGCCATGTTGGGGTTCCACTTGCGCGTGAGGTGACCAAAGTGGCACCCCGCGTCTAATAACTGCTGAATGGTTACTTGTAACATAATATTTAATGATTGTTTACTTTCCTTTTACATCCGTTGTTTTGCGTATGCAATTCCAAGGTAGCGGTCTCGGATTTTCGATTTTCGATTTTTGATATTCAAATTTCGATTTTCAATTTTAATCAAAAATCCGAACGGTCTATGGAATTTAGATACTAAACCGGTTATTAACGTTTGCTGAACTGGAAGCGCTTGCGTGCTTTTGGGCGTCCGGGTTTTTTGCGTTCCACTTCTCTGGGGTCGCGGGTCATAAAACCGGCTGCCTTCAGTTTAGGCTTGTTTGTTTCGTCCAACTTGACCAATGCGCGGGCGATAGCCAAACGCAACGCTTCGGCTTGACCCTTGGTGCCGCCGCCGGTCAAATTGGCTTTTACATTATATGTACCCATAACTTCCAACACGTTGAACGGCTGTTCGACGATGTATTGAAGCGTGCCTATTGGAAAATAGGTCTTCAGGTCTTTTTCGTTGATAGTAATGTCGCCGGCTCCTGCGCTCAAATAGATGCGCGCAACGGCTGCTTTTCTTCTACCAATAGCATTTATAACTTCCATATATTATCTTATCTGTTTAAGGTTTAAGGTTTTTGGTTGTTGTGCCTCGTGGGGATGCTCTGTGCCGGTATACACGTGCAGGTTGCGGAAGAGCGCCGAGCCCAACCGGTTTTTTGGCAACATGCCCTTCACTGCTTTCTCTAAAACAGCGATTGGCTTTTTGCGCAAAAGCTCCTGGGCTACGGTAAAGCGTTGTCCGCCGGGATAACCCGTGTGGCGCACATATTTTTTCGCTGCCCATTTATTGCCGGTAAAGCGCACCTTATCGGCGTTGATAACGATTACGTTGTCGCCGCAGTCCACGTGTGGCGTGTAATCGGGTCTATGCTTGCCCCTGAGAGCCATCGCTATTCTGGCGCTTAAGCGTCCGACCACTTCATTTTGGGCGTCGACTATCACCCATTCCTTGTTAACAGTGGCTTTGTTAGCCGAAACTGTTTTATAACTTAAAGTATCCACTTTATATTTAAATGTTTAAATAACAACACTATAACCGTATAATCATACCAAAAATACGGGCTGCAAAGTTAGGTAAAAAAATTGTTTTTCCAAAAAAAAAGTAGAAAAAAAAACTTTTTTTTATTTTTTTTTCATTTTTTTTCATTTTTTAACAACTTTGGCACGGTATTTGTTTTTACATCTTATATGTTAATATAAATCATTTAAAAATAAAATCGTTATGGAACTGAAGAAAAGTGATAAAGCGAATTTAGAAAAGAAGCGCGGTCTGTTTTTTGAGATAGGACTACTGATTGCGCTTGGATTTGTCCTCGTAGCTTTCGAGATTAAAGTTTCTCCGAAAGTAGATGACAATTTAGACGGTTTGTTTGCGGAAGCAATCGAAGAAGAGATTATTCCAATAACACGTCCGGACGAGCCTCCTCCTCCACCGCCTGAACCTCCTAAGGTTACAGACATTCTTGAAATTGTGGCAGACGACGTATTAGTCGACACACAAGTTCATATCGACATCGAGGTAGACCTGATGACAGAAATCGTGTTCTACGATTACACGGAAACAGAGCTCGAAGAAGAGGAAGAGACCTTGTTGTTCCACATCGTTGAAGACAAACCGCTCTTCAACGGTAGAGACGCAGAATCTGCGTTTCGCGAATGGGTGTACAGCCGAATTGTGTATCCCCCTGTGGCAGTCGAAAACGGCATAACAGGCAGAGTTATCATGGATTTTACAATCGACAGAGATGGTAGCGTAGTGGATATCAGAATTATCAGAGGCGCCGACCCATTGTTAGACAACGAAGCGATGCGCGTGTTGCGGATGTCGCCGAGATGGACGCCCGGGAAACAGCGCGGACAGCCTGTGAAGGTGAGATACCAGTTTCCTTTTATCTTCCAATTACAGTGATTTAAAAATTTTTACCAGAACGTAACTAAGCTCTGGCTTCATAGAAGTCAGAGCTTTTTTAAAAACCTTAAATGGATACAGCAAAACAACCCGAAAAAGCAGTACTTGTGGGAATTATTACCGCAGGGCAAAAGGAAAAAGAAGCAGAGGAATATCTGAAAGAGTTAGCGTTCCTGACTGAAACGGCAGGCGGAGAGCCGACAAAAATTTTCAAGCAACGCATAGATACTCCTAACAACGCCACCTTCGTTGGAACCGGCAAATTGAACGAAATCAGCGAATACATTAAAGAAAATGAGATAAGTTTAGTGATTTTTGACGACGAACTGTCGCCGTCGCAACTGCGAAACATCGAAAAAGCATTGGAATGTAAGGTCTTAGACCGCACTAACCTGATACTTGATATTTTCGCAAAACGCGCTCAGACCTCTTACGCCAAAACACAGGTGGAATTGGCACAGTATCAGTATCTTTTGCCCCGCCTCACACGCATGTGGACACACTTGGAGCGACAGCAAGGCGGCATCGGAAGTCGCGGACCGGGAGAATCGGAAATAGAAACAGACCGCCGGATTATTCGCGACAAGATAGCGCGACTGAAAGAGCAGTTGAATAAAATAGACCGGCAAATGGCTGTTCAGCGGAAAAATCGTGGAAACATCGTGCGCGTTGCCCTTGTAGGCTACACAAACGTAGGCAAATCGACCGTGATGAACCTCCTGAGCAAATCGGAGGTATTTGCAGAAGATAAACTTTTTGCAACCTTAGATACTACTGTGCGCAAGGTAGTTATCAACAATTTACCCTTCCTGCTGACCGATACGGTAGGTTTTATCCGCAAGCTGCCGCATCACTTGGTCGAATCGTTCAAATCGACGCTCGACGAGGTGCGCGAAGCAGATATCCTTGCTCACATAGTGGATATTTCGCATCCACGCTTCGAAGAGCAGATTGAAGTGGTAAACAAAACCCTGCACGACCTGAAAGCACAAGATAAACAAACGATACTGATATTCAACAAAATAGACAAATATAGCTATGTTCAAAAAGACGAGGACGACCTGACCCCGAAAACTGAGGAAAATACCAGTCTGGAAGAGCTTAAGCAAACATGGATGGCGCGGGATAACGTGGTGAACGTATTTATTTCAGCGACACAAAACAGCAACATCGAACAACTGAAAACTATTTTGTATGAGGAGGTTAAAAAAATTCACAGTAAAAGGTATCCGTTTGAGAACTGAATAACTGAATAACTGAATAACTGAGTGACTGAATAACTGAATAACTGATATATGAAAATTACTTTTATTTGGACCGGAAAAACGAGCGAAAAATGGCTTCAGGAGGGTATTGATGTGTATCTGAAACGTTTACAGCATTACATACCTTTGACTGTGGACGTTGTAGCAGCGCCAAAAAACATGCCCAAAAATGACGTCGAAAAGCAGAAAGAAATGGAAGGCGATGTTATCCTTGGCAGGATTGCCGCTACCGATGATGTTTTCTTGCTCGACGAGCGCGGACAGACGTATACTTCGGAGGGTTTAGCGGAGTTCTTGCAAAAAAGAATGACCGCTAACACAAAACGCCTTGTAATAGTTGCCGGCGGGGCGTTCGGATTTTCAGAAAAGCTTTACCGGCGCGCCAACGGACAAATTTCCTTTTCAAAATTTACCCTCTCGCACCAAATGATACGTTTGCTACTGTGCGAACAAATTTACAGGGCTTTTACTATTCTTCGCGGCGAACAGTATCACCACGCGTAAGAATGAAGAATGAAGAACGAAGAATTTGCAGTTAAACAAAAAATACCTACCTTTGTGGCGGTAAAAAATATCAAAATAAATATGACTTTTAAAAGGTTAGTAAATCAAAATCTTCGTCATTACACGCGTTATTACATTTTGATAGCGCTGGC
>Ga0099364_10013727_pt1 | contig 10844 bp, 8 predicted proteins | sample TergutTh196P3_FD_73070 | JGI IMG/M metagenome (GOLD analysis project Ga0099364, IMG submission 73070) | Microcerotermes parvus P3 segment gut microbial communities from Pointe-Noire, Republic of the Congo - Th196 P3 | ecosystem: Host-associated > Arthropoda: Insects > Digestive system > Gut ... | reverse complement strand
ATCCCGCGAAGATGAAATGTTTACAATAGATGCACCCGCAGAAAAGTATGGCAAAAAAAGCTTGCTTAAATAAAATGCCGCACTCACACCGGTTTTGATAGCATAATTAAATTCTTCCCATGTACAGTCCTGTATGCCTTTGCTTAAGGGAGCCGCATTGTTAACAAGGAAATCCACCTTGCCATGGGCAGCTATTACCTTATCTGAAAAGCGGGCAAGAGTATCTTCTTCACTTATATCACCTACAAAAAAGTCATTTGGCTGTTTATCTATTATGCAAACCTTTGCTCCATTCTTTGCAAACTCCTCTGCAATTATTTTCCCTATGCCCTGAGCAGCACCGCTTATTACAGCAACTTTATCTTTAAACATTTTTCCTCCAAAAATATGAATACCATTATAATTTACTTGACAACAGAATAAAACAGGTATAAGATGATTGCGGAAACGTTTCGATTATTTTTTAACATTAAATTCTCCAAAATTTAGATATAGATTGTATTTAGGTCGAAACGTTTCCATTAAAACTCAATGTAAAGCACTAAGCTTGCATATATTTATTAAGGAGAAAAGTATGAAAAGAATTTTAACAATCTTGCTTGTTTTAGCACTTGCCCTTCCGCTCTTTGCGGCAGGAGGTGCATCTCAAGGACCCGGAACAACCGGTACAGCGGGAGAGAGGGTAGTTACACAGGTAACCCCCAGACCTTTGCCGGCAGCTGCTGCTCCCCAGTATGACGATGGGGATAGATCCTGGCACCCCCAACCTGCCACTTCATATTCGACAAATCCCCGTTACCCACAACAGCCGGCCATTTCCAACAGAGGCGGTTACCCACTGGTACAGAATACTGTAACTATGAGGCTGGCAAGAACTCACAACCTAAATGTAACAGACTATTACGACAATGATGTAGTCAGGTTTCTGGAAGCACTAACCAATGTACGTATAGAATGGGATCTGCTTCCCGCATTAAACCCGGGGGAAAGGGTAAACTTAATGTTTGCCTCCGGGGATGTCCTACCGGATGCATTTTATGGTTATGGTTTTACCTCTGCTGATCTTATCACTTTTGGTGAAGCAGGATTACTTATTCCCCTGTCCGAAATAGTTGCGGACAATTCTTATTATTATCAAAGACTTCTTGATGATGATCCAAACATAATACCTGCTTTAACAATGGCAGACGGAAGAATTTATTCCATGGGCAGCCAGGAAATTCAACTGGCAAACCAACTTGCCTGGCGTTTTTGGATAAACCAGCTCTTCCTGGACAATCTTGGTATGGCTACACCTACCACCACAGAAGAATATTACAGGTATCTGGTGGCGGTTAGAGACAGAGACCCCAACAGAAATGGCAGAAATGATGAAATTCCTTTAATTGCCGGTATAGACGGTTGGAATCCCAATATTGATGGCTTTTTAATGCAGTCATTTATTGCCAACGATAGGGGAGGCTCCCGTAGCCGCATGTACCGCACAGAGACAGGTCAGATAGAAGTTTCATACAATAAACCCGAATGGAGGCAGGGTCTTGAATATCTTCGCAGACTCATGCAGGAAAATTTAATGACTACCGAAATTTTCACTCTAACCCGCGCCGGTATGATGGCACTTGTAGAACATCCTGACGGACCTATGGTAGGATCAATTCCTATGGGCGGTCCCATGGACTTTGCCGATACAGCAGGAGAGCGTAGAACACACTTCCGTATATTGGCGCCCCTTAGGGGACCTAATGGCAGGCAGCACGCAGCATACTCTGAATTTGCAGGGGTTGGTATATCCTTTTTTGCTGTTACAAAAGACTCCAGGATGCCTGAACTTGCAGTTAAATGGGCAGACTATTTATACACCCCCGATTATGCAACTAGATCCCGTTACGGCGTTCTTGGCAGAGACTGGATTATTCCTCCTCCCGGAACTGTAGCAGTGGATGGCGGTCAAGCCCGTTTCGAAGACATACTTCGCTGGGGTGACCCTCAAAATGCTCACCTTTCCGGAGGCGGAGGGCGTGGTTTCTTTGCCTCTTATCACAGAGCAGTAGGTCCGGATCCTTTCGAACTGGAAGCAGTATTGTGGAATGCCAGACAGGTTTACTATCCCTACCGTTGGCAAATGAATGTACCGGGGCAGCTACCCTTTACAGTAGACGAAGCCAGGGAGTTCAACAATTTAAATACACAACTTAGAGATCATGTGGAACAATCCATGGCACAGTTTATTTCCGGGGTACTTCCTCTAAACGATGCTAACTGGAATGCATATCTGCAAACCATAGACAGGCTAGGTGTTGCCCAACTCCTACGCATCACTCAGGCTGCCTTTGACCGTTCCTGGGCTTATACTTTAGGATATAGATGATCTTATGCACCGCCTGATCTGGTCGCTTTAGGGTGCCCAGGTCAGGCAGATTGACAAAATCATTAATGTACATTAAAACAGTCTTATGAAAAAAATCTACAAATTTTTCCCCCTTTTATTTATATTACTAAGCTGTGCATATGCCCCTGCAACCTATGATTCATTTTCATACAGAGAAAGTGATTTTAATATCACAAATGTTACTGTTTCGGACAGAGGTTTAAGCCTGGAACAGATATCAAGTATTTTATCCACACAGTTTCCGCCTGAGAATGATGTTTCTATTGCAGTAATATTTTTAAGCACCTTCAACAGCCGCAGTGTAAATGTTAATAGCTTTCCATACTATGTTATGAATATAGGACAAAACATTAGCGGAGTAGAAAAACTGGTTCCCATACCAAGAATATTTATTCCCAGGAATCTTACTTTTGATATTATTCAGGATCTGGGTATAAGAAGTTTATGTGAATACACATTAATATTTTACAATAGTTCTGGGCGATCAATGACTTTTTCTCAGATGTTAAGAGGGGAATACAGATTTGAGTCTGACATAGAATTTTCACTTATAGATAACCAAACAACTGCCATTATTGCAACAGACAGATTATACACAAATATTATATGGAGACGTGAAAATTGGCAGAGTACTGATATGGATGAAGCTGAACATGAAGTTTATACATTACAGGCTGCACTATTAATAGAAAAATTGAATCAATTATTTACGCAGCCATAAGCAGACTTAGGACGAGTGGCGGCAAAAAATGACGTCACTCATCCTTTATAAAAATCCTTTACTAGAATTCTTTGGAAGCAGCGTTTATGGGCGATGAGCGCATTTCGATCTTCTTGATTGGCATTTTGTCTTTTAAGAGCTCATAGAAAAGCTCACAAAGATTTTCACAAGTAGAAACTTTTTTTGTTACAACTATTCTGTATTCAGGGTATGACCATGCAAGAGGGTGATCTATCTTTTTTAAAGGAACACAGTGTTCAGGATCATTTGTAATGCCTTCTTTTTTGTATACTTCAAGAACAGCATCAAGGAGAGGGTCACCCTCTTGAAACAGTGTTGCATGGTGGAAGTGATCACATACTTCCCAGGCAATTTTCATCCCGTCTTTACATGCATGAGCATATCCGGTTACAGGATCAACTTCGTCTTCAAGCTCTATGGTTAAAAACCCCGAGTGTCCATGAAGATGCTTTGCTTCCCTTTTCCAGTTCATAAACCTGTGCGCATACTGGAAAGAATCGACTTTTACAATGGATCTGTACTTTTCTGCCATAAAATTCCCCCTGAGCAATTTTTAAATTAGTGTAAAGAACTAATTAAATATATCATATTACATATTTCCCCTTTTTCAATGGGCCTTTTTGCTGATAATTTAATTTAATGTATTTTATTAAAAAGAGATGCGTTTAACAGAAAGAGCTTTTGCGCTCTCTATGTCTATCTCGGCAGTAATGCCCTGTATAAGCGTGAGGTCTTCTTCGCCCTCTGCCACTTCCATGCGGTAAAGCACCTGCTTTTTGGCGCGATCCATGCAGATTTTTGCATCCATGCCTATTACCCCGTCCGGGTTTCCGCACATTCCAAGGTCTGTGATATAGGCAGTTCCATTTGGGAGTATGCGTTCGTCGGCAGTCTGCACATGGGTATGGGTGCCGGCAATTACACTTGCCCTGCCATCAAGGTAATAGGCAAGAGCCTCTTTTTCCCGTGTAGATTCAGCGTGCATATCTACTAAAATGATATTTTTTGCATTGTTTGTTTCGCCTAACAGCTTTTCTTCGAAAAGGTCAAAAGCCTTAAAAGGACAGTCCAGGGGGGTCATAAACTCCCTGCCCTGCAGATTAACTACATAAACTGCAGGCGGCATATCCCGCTTTATCCAGCCCTTGCCGGGACAGCCATTGGGGTAATTCATGGGGCGCAGAACGGGCTCTTCTGACTCAAAAACAGGCCAAAACTCCCTCTGCTCCCAGATATGGTTTCCGCTGCTTACGATGTTAACACCGGAAGCCAAGAGCCTCTCAAGAAGAGGGGCTGTTAGACCAAAGCCGCCAAAGGCATTTTCGCCGTTTGCAACAACAAGGTCTATCTTGTTCTCTTTAATAAATAAGGGGAGGCGGCTTTCCAGAGCCTTTAAACCGGGCTCTCCTACCACATCCCCTATCATCATTATGCGCAAAATTGCCATCTCTTGTGACTTACCTTGCGTGCTCTGTAATTCTTGTCTCTCTTATAACCGTCACTTTAATGCGCCCGGGATAACGAAGATCGCTTTCTATTTTTTTTGCAATCTGCTTTGCAAGATCCTTTGCCTTTTCGTCATTCAGGGTCTCATTGTTTACCATTATGCGCAATTCCCTTCCCGCCTGTATGGCATAGGATTTATCCACGCCGGCAAAACCGGAGGCAATGTCTTCCAGGTTCTGCAGTCTCTTGGTGTAATTGTCTATGGTCTCCTTGCGGGCACCGGGGCGCGCGGCGGAAATAGCATCGGCAATCTGCACAAGTACGGCTTCTATACAGGTTGGCTCAACATCATCATGATGGCTTGCAATGGCGTTAACTATCCTGGCGTCTTCACCCATCTTGCGCGCCATATCCGCACCTATTTCCGCATGGTTAAGGTCTGAGTCTGACTCCACACCCTTACCTATGTCGTGTAAAAGAGCTGCGCGCTTTGCCATGTCCCTGTTACAGCCGCCTATTTCTGCGGCAAGCATTCCGGCAATAATGGCTACTTCCCTGGAGTGAGAAAGCACATTCTGACCATAGCTTGTTCTAAAATAAAGCCTGCCAAGTGCGCGTATTGCATCCTGCTTGATATTGTGTATGCCCATGTCAAAGAGGATCTTCTCACCTTCTTCGAAGATCTTCTGGGAAATATCCTTTGTAACCTTGGTAACGATTTCTTCTATTCTTGCCGGGTGTATACGCCCATCGGTAATAAGACGCTCAAGGCTTATCTTGGCAATCTCACGCCTTACAGGATCAAAACAGGAAATTACAACCGCTTCAGGAGTATCATCTATAATGATATCTACGCCGGTTAAAGTTTCCAGGGTTCTGATATTCCTGCCTTCCCTGCCTATAATACGCCCCTTCATGTCATCATTGGGCAGATTGACAGTGGTGACAGTCACCTCTCCTGTGACTTCTGTCGCCAGTCTCTGAATTATAGTGAGTAGTATATCTCTGGCTTTTTTCTCGCCTGAAAGGTTTGCCTCCTGCTCTATCTTGTTGATCAGAGCCTGGGCATCATGCTTTGCTTCACTTTCAAGAGTCTGTATTATAAGGGTTCGTGCATCTTCTGAACTTAGACCGGAAATTCTCTCAAGTTCCGATCTGTAACGCTCTTCTTCCTTATCAAGGGCATCTTCCCTTTCCTTATGAGACTTTTCCCTGTCTGCCAGGGTCTGCTCCATACGCTCTATCTGTGCCGTCTTCTTATCTATGCTTTCTTCTTTCTGAAATACACGCCTCTCATAGCGCTGTAGTTCAGCCTTACGCTCCCGGGTCTCTCTTTCCTGCTGGTTTCGCTCGCGAATAACCTGTTCTTTTGCTTCCAGAAGAAGTTCTTTCTTCTTTGCTTCAGCTTCCTTTAACGCCTCGTTTTTTATACGTTCAGCACGCTGTTCTGATGCCGTAAGTTGTACTCTGGCATACAGCCACCTGATAATCCAGCCTAAAGCTAACCCGGCAAGAGGAAGGATAATGAAAATTATCGATTCCATAATATCCCCTTACCGAAAAATAATAAATATTTAAATAATGCAAAAAATCAATAAGAATCTATATTAACATTAAATAGTAGATTCTGTCAATAGAAACAATACCAGGTCTTACTTCCTGCTTGCTGCTAAAACTGCATCATTTAGGGCAGTATTTATTCCGGAAAGGCTGGATCGGACATTATGTCCCATTGCTACTGCATTTTCCGGATTATTAGCCTGTAATAATCGATTAGCTTCGTCATACATACGGCGAGCAGAGTCCAGTTCAGCAAAGAGCCGGGTATAATCCAGATCTAAATTGATTTCCCTGCCTGCATTTAAAGCATTTGTGGTCTCAGAAAGCGGGGTTGCAAGGCTGTTTATCAGTGCATTTGCCTCATCTCTCGCCCTAATTGCGGCTATTGAACCCTCATCAATGGCCCTTTCTGCCAGTTCTATGGCTTCTGCAGCAAGACTTCTTGCGGCATCATACCTTCTTGCATCTGCTTCGATCTGCATCCTGCCCAAGGCGTCCCTGGCACGAACAAGGGTGTTGCTGGCATATCTGACTGCATTGGCATTATTTTCTGCCCTTGCAACTGCATCTTGAGCTCTTTCCATCTCTTCTGTTGGCGGCGCAGCACAAGCTGCCAGAAGAATAATCAATAATATGCCAATTGTTGTTAAAAATTTGGTCTTTTTCATTTGTCATCCTGTTAGTTATTGTAGTTCTTTTAATTATAGCATAAAATGATTGAAAATAACAGCAGGTAATTCATAAATTTGGAAGCTTATGGCAACATATATCAGTAGAAAACTCGCCTGGCTTAAATGCCTGATCTCGGTAATATGCGCTTCTGGCACAGTTTTTCTCTTAAGCTTTCTACTGGAAGGTCCAAGACTAAGCTCTTACTACGATTTCCTCTTAAGGCAGAGAAGCAGCGTACCTGTTTCGCAGGAACTGCTTATCATAGATGTACCCGGGCAGGAATATGGAGAAGATATACTGGAACCGGGTGCGGCATCCATTTTGCTATATATACTTACTGAACTTGGAGCACGATCCTTAATTGTACAGATACCTATTTTAGGCCATGCAGCGGGCGGCACCGTAGGCGAAGCTGAGATAATTCATAGGTTTGATGAAGAATTCTCCATTTTAAGCCGCAATATCAGCAACCTTTTTGACGCAATAAGAACAGGCTCGGTTGCTCCCAGAGATTCGGCACGTTTTGTCGGGGAACTTGTAGAGCTGTCCGAGCAGGGGATGGAGAGGCTGGTGTCCGCCCTGGTGCTTAGGGATATGGAAGGCATAGCAAACCTGGAAAGAGCCGCCGCCTTCTTTGGCGATGTAATGCAGCCGGAAGATGTAAGGGTTATGCTGATAAGAGCCGGTGACAGTGCCGAGGCTAGAGCAGAGGCAATGCTTGTTGAAGATGTTTACTCCAGAGTGCCGCGAGACAACGACGGTGTTTTAAGACGCATTGCGCCGGTTTTAAGGGATCAGGATCATATAATTTTTAGAGCTTTAAAAACACAGTTTAATAACCTGGAAATCACATACTCTGAAGCAGGGGATTACATAAGCTCAATGAGGACGGCAGCTGACAACGAAGCTCGGCATATCAATCTGGACAGAAACGGTGCTGTGTTATTCGAAATCCCCGGATCAGATGATGACTTTAGACGCATAGGCATTTCTGAATTTCTTGCATATGAAGAAGCGGACAGAAACTTGCGTCGTTTGTTGTCGGAAGCAGAAAGCCTTAATCTATTCAGAGGCATAGACGGAGAGAGGCGCCCTGATTTTCTCTATGACTTTGCCTTTGTTATAAGGGAAGAATTTTCTGCATCCCGGGAATTTTATGGAAGGCAGTTGTGGATAGAAGCCAGGAACAGATACTTTGCGTCCCTTCTTGATTTTTTGGAAGGCCCATCGGAACTAAGTATAGTTTCGGAGCTGGACCTAATCATGGCGGATGAATACAGGAATATCTTTACAGAAGATTATTTTAACGATGCAAGATACTTTGAATCCGCAGATAGGAGAAACCAGATAGTTACATATTTTATAGTATTAAGGGAAGCGCATTCAGAACTTATTAATTTAAGGGAAAAACTGGAAGATGCTCTTTTTAATTCCTTCTGTATTTTAGGCAGAGGTTCATACTCGGGGACCAGCCTGACCAATGTGGAAGCATCAGCCCTATTGGCAAACAGCATACTAACAGGCAGGGTGATTAACCCTTTCCCAAAACTTTACCTTCAAATTATTTCCATAGCGGTTGCACTCCTTGTATGTTTATTAATCAGATACACGAATGCACTTCCTGCCCTACTCTTAGGCACCGCTCTTACCCTTCTTACTGCAGTAGGCTTTTCTGTTGGTTTTGTAATTTCCGGCTACTGGCTAGATCCCCTTATACCTGCAGCTTCAGTCTTTACAGGAGTAGTAACAACATTTCTTTGGGTACTCAGTGCGAGGAACCGTTATTCCAAACGCTTTCGCATTGCCTACGGCCCCTTCATCCCAAAGACCTACTTAAAAAGCATAATACGTGCCGGCAAACCGCTCACTACACAATCACATATGGTACGCAGTGCGGTAGTAGCCCTTACAAATTCAGAGCCGGGAATTGATCAAAGTGAGCCTCAGTACCGTACAAAAATTGTTTTGGATTTTCAGTCAGCAGCAAGCGAGCTCCTTAAAAAAGCCGGTGCTACGATAATAGATTTGGAAGAAAAAACAGTGACAGCATGTTTTGGCTCTCCCCTTGAGAGAGTCTATTTGGAGGAAAAAAACATACAGTCATTGTATAACGATAACAATTTTGCCAAGGCAGCCCCGGCAATGAAGGCTATGGAAGTAGTATCGGTAATAGTCCGCCTGCCGGAAGCAAGGCATTGGAACTTTGGCATGGATCTTGGAAACTGCGAGTTCGCGTGGTCTTCCTCGGCAGGCTACTTTGCATTAGGCGAAACTGTTCTAAAGGCAAAGGTACTCTCCCGCCTTGGAGAACGCTTTAAGCAGAAAATACTAATTTCTGAAGCAATGAATATCTCCCTCCCTGATTTAACAACACGAAAAATCCAGGCCTTTAAAAACAAAGACGGCACGACAGGCGAACACTTTTTTGGTGTTAAAGCAGCAGAATAATGTACCCGCTTCGCTATCTTAGTACAGGGCATATACACATAGAGCCGGAAGATGATTGCAACAAGGTAGTAGATGCCATGCTTGAGACTAACTACAGCGAAGAGTTCTGCCTTGCTCGAGACCTTGACGAAGAATTTATTGCTCGCCTTATGGAAGCAGGCTTTCTGGTAATGTCAGGCGACCTATTCTATGGCACCCCAATGGCAGGAAATATTTACATACTCCTTCCCAAGCTGCACTTAGTAAGGAGTGTACTATTTTTTGACGATCTTCGTATCAAAAAAAATATACACAAATTACTGTCTGACTACGAATTAAGGATAGATACTGATTTTGATTTTGTCCTGGATAACTGTGTTATAAAGCACGGCTCTGATTGGCTTACTCCTCCCCTGGTAAACGCACTGAAAAACTTGCACCTAATGGCGGAAGGTGATCATATACCCGTTAAGCCAGTCTCCTTTGAACTCTACAGGGATGGTGATTTAAAAGCCGCGGAAATGGGCATAGTCTGCGGCAGGGTTTACACAAGCTATTCAGGTTATCGCACCGAAAATAATTCAGGCACAGTGCAGATGATACTCATGACACAATGGCTCTCGCAAAATGGTTTTGCCTTCCTTGACTTTGGCATGCCTCTGGATTACAAAAGCCACCTGGGTGCCAAAAACATAAGCCCCGCTGCCTTTGTGGAGCTTTTTAGGGAAGCGAGAGGGTGACCGCCAAGCACGAACCACACGAACTACACGAACCAAAATAAGCAAAATTATTTGGTTTATTGTCAAATTAAACAAAATTTAACTTGTATTAAGCAAAATTATTTGGTATAATCAAAGAGATAAACCAAATAGAGGGCTTTATGCAAACAGAAGAACTTGTTAAATTAATAAATGATGTTCAATCACTAGGCTGCGAGACACAGATAATTGAGATAAAAGCGGCTCATAAAGGCTGTCCTCAGCGGCTTTACGGAACACTTTCTGCGTTTTCCAATCAGGACAGTGGCGGGATAATCCTGTTCGGTATTGATGAAAAGAGCGATTTTGGAATAGTTGGTGTTTATGATCCGCAAGATTTACAGAAAAATGTTGCCGAACAATGCAAGCAGATGCAGCCCGCGGTTCAACCTTTGTTTACAGTTTGTGATATAGATGAGAAAATTCTTGTATCAGCAGAAATACCCGGAACAGATATTTCTGAAAGGCCTGTTTACTACAGGGGCACCGGGCGTGTTAAAGGTTCGTTTATCAGAGTAGGTGAAGCGGACGAGCCAATGAGCGATTACGAGATTTACAGCTACGATGCTTACCTCCGGCGCGTCCGTGACGATATCCGTGCTGCGGAAACAGCAGACCTTACACAGTTTAAGCAGGATGCGGTGAATGAGTATATCGCAGCGATAAAAAGAGAAAAGGAACATACATCGAAACTGTCCGATGAAAAAATATTAAATCTAATGGGTATAATTAAAGATGGCAAAGCTACACTAGCCGGAGTTTTGTGTTTTCACGAATACCCGCAGGCAGTGTTTCCCCAGCTTTGTGTAACGGCAGTTGTTGTCCCTGGCTTAAAAATGGGAGATAAAGG
>Ga0099364_10013726_pt1 | contig 10844 bp, 7 predicted proteins | sample TergutTh196P3_FD_73070 | JGI IMG/M metagenome (GOLD analysis project Ga0099364, IMG submission 73070) | Microcerotermes parvus P3 segment gut microbial communities from Pointe-Noire, Republic of the Congo - Th196 P3 | ecosystem: Host-associated > Arthropoda: Insects > Digestive system > Gut ... | reverse complement strand
GTCGACATAATGTCAACTGTTTTCTGCGATTCAAGTACCGCAGCGTTCAGGGCATCCGTCAACTGTCTCTGCTCTGTTATATCCATCAGGGCACCCGCACTGCGAACCGGATTGCCCTTTTCATCACGCACAGTCTCGCAGGTCTCACGAAAATACCCGTATTCCCCGTTTTTCTTCAATATTCTCAATTCAATGTCATACTGCGTCCTGCCGGACCTGTCAGCAAGATGGTCTTCAAAGGCCCGAACAGCCCAGTCCCTGTCCTCCGGATGAATCCGCTCACCCTGGCTGGAGTAAACACTCGCAAACTCGTCTTCGTCAGTAATCTCAAGCATGCGCCTGAAATCGTCCGACCAGTTAAACGTGTTGGATGGATCAGTGTAGTCACTGCTCACATAATCTGCGTCCCACAGGCCAATTTTTGCACCTTTTAGCACCAGATTCAGCTTGGCCAGCTGACGCGCATTCTCTTCATGGGCATTCCGTATCTCAAGCTCACGAACATGAGTCTCCGTTACATCCCTGGTAACACCAACAAGACCGACAACTTCTCCTGCCTGCCGGATCGGTGCTTTTGTGGTCTCAAAATAACGCCGCGTCCCGTCAAATGAGGTGAACCAGTCCGCAAACAGCAGCTTTTGATCTCCCGCAAATATCCTTTTGTCCGAAGCAATCGCTGCCTGCCTGAGGTCTTCAGGAAAACCGATTTCGTCAAAACTTTTGCCAACAAGATTTGCATCCGTATTAAAAAACTCACGGCTCGCAAGATTCAGCAGCGTATACCTGAAATCCATATCCTTGCTGAATATCAGGTCCGGTATTGAATCAATAATCGTCTGGAGCATCGTGCTCTGAAGTGCAAGCTCTTCCTTTTGTGCATTGAGCTGATCCATCATCCGGTTGTGCTCACGAAGATCCCTCGCGTACCCGGCTATGGCAAAATCATCACCATGAGCAACCTTGACCAGAACGAATTCCGTCGGTATCAGCGAACCATCAGGCATCCGGTACGTCCACTCACCCCTGGTCCAGCCGTCCTCCACCGTTTTTTCAAGATGTCTCCTGCTTTTTTCAGCCGAGAGTTCTCCATCAGGCTGATACTCCGGATACAGCTCGGGATATCTCTCCAGATATTCCTGCTTGTCCCTGAAGCCGAACAGGCGGATTGCCTCAGTGTTACAGTCAATCTTTCTGAAGCTGCTGTCCCACAACTGGCACGACATGGGCGCAGCATCCATCATCAGCCTCACGCGCTCTTCTGCTGATGCCAGTTCAATTTTTATCTGGTTCTTGATGATGGCGTCCGCACACAGGCTGGCAACCGACTCCAGAAAACCCACACTGTCATCATCAAAATGTCTGACGCTGACAAAATCCTGAAAACCAATTGCACCCCATATCACATCATTGATCAGCACCGGTACAAAGAGCAGAGACTTTACGTTGATGGCATTTAAAAAGGCATGCTCCTCCGCCGTCATGGTGCCGACATGGATGTTGATGCTCCTGCCCTGCCTCAGCTGCTGCCTCCAACTGTCGGTGAAAGGAACGTCCGGCACCACCTTCAGACTGTCATCCACATGAGTCAGTCTGCCCTGTGATTTCTCCCAGCGGTAAATCTGCCCCAGACGCACCCCCTCGTCATGTCTGACAAGACTGTATATATCAATGCGATCCAGACTGATCGCATCCGCAATCGGCCTCAGACTCTCACCGAGCATCTCTTCAAAGTTTATACCCTCCTGAGACAGAAGAATCGACTTCATCCGGTTAAACGCCTCAAGCAGCATTTCACGCCGCACAAGCGTATCCTGCGCCTGCTTCATGCTGGTCAAATCAGTGAGATACTGAATACGCACGCTTCTGCCATCCGGCCACTCCAGGATTCGACCGACCTTGCGATAATAATCTTTCGCCTCGTAGCCATGCTCTTCCGTTACCAGCACCGTGCCGGGCTTCTTTTCCATGTGATGCCAGCTGCAGACCTCACACTTTGAGCTTTGCCCGCGATTAAACAGCTGATAACAGGTGCTGCCCGTGATATCACCAACTATTCCATAGTGCATCTTCAGCGCATTTGTCATGAAAAGCACTTCATACGTTTCGGGATCAGCCACATAAATCATGGCACCCGACTGGTTTAACACGGTTGTAATGGCGTCAATTGCCAGACCGGATTCAAAAAGCGTGGTCTGCATCGCTTCCTGATAAAGCCTGTTTTCTGTTATGTCCTTTATCGCCCCCGCCGCCCTCAGCGGAATGCCATCGCCATCTCTGAGCGTCATGCCCCGCGCACGGAAATGCCGGTATTCACCACTCTTCAGCTGAAGACGGCATTCAATATCAAAGGGAGTTTTTCCGGTGCGATCATCCAAGTGTGCGGAAAAAGCGGCAATTGCCCTGTCATGATCTTCGGGATGCAGCCTGCTGCTCCAGCTGCCAAATACATCGGGGAAGTCGCTCTCGTCAGAAAACCCGAGCAACTGGCGAAACTCCGGCGAACAGATCAGCTCATTGTCAGGATTTACCGGGTCTTCAGCTGTGACATTCATGTCCCACAGGGCCATGTCCATTGCAGCGCTTGCAAGCGTGTGCTGCATGATGATGCGATCTTTCGCAAATATCAGTTCCCTGGCTGCGATCAGTTCCTGTTCGAGCTCTTCATATGATTTTTTCCTGCTGTCTGGCATACGGGACTTCCTTGCATTTATCCTGCGGTTCGCACACGAACGCACAGAACCTGTTACCGCAACATAATTCCAACCGTGAACTGACACGCCTGCATGCAGTTTGCCCGTTTTGAAGCACCTTCTCTTCCGAGGACAGCCACCCTGCCGCCAGCACCGGATCAGTACTGTTTTTTTAAACTTCTCCAGCAGAAAGAATATCCATCAGTGCCTTCGTCGACTTCCGGATACCACGCAGACCATACCTGTTTTACAACCATATCGTTTACTGAAAACTGCCCAATAAAAAATAATACCATAGCAAAGGTCATACACAATTCCATTTCCTGCCTGAATACAGTTAAAAATAAAACATTAAAAGCGAAAATCCCATGTTTTTAAACAGGATTTCTTCTCTCACGTGCCTTGATAAAACCGCAACATCCAAAATGTCTGCCAGACAGGATCGCCACAGCCCGGCGTCACAGACAGGGCATTTCAGATTCCATGCCCGAAACTGGAGCATGAACAGTCTCAGGAAGAACCTGGGTTCATGACGGGGACCAGCGCTGAAACAATGGCGCAAAGTTCCAGAATCATACGTCCGGCCACAGCAGTGGAATACCTGTGTGTGCCAGTGAGAAAATGTGGGTATGGCGTGCTGCAGAGAACTGATATGGAAAAGGCAGGAGAACGCTTTGAGGACAGGGACTTTACTGGCCCATGCAAAAAATGTGGCAGTTGTGCTGTTGTTGCACCTCTGTTATCCGGATGCGGGGTAACAGAGGTGCATCTTAAAGAAGTCCTAATCGACCAGCCCTGAATGGACTGGTCTTTGCGCATCTTTATTTATGCGAAGTCTTTCCTTCGCCCTGAATTTCTATCACGGTGGTTGTTCCGGGGAATGCAGCGTATTCCTCCACGCCATCGGGAGATTCAATACGCATATCAAACTGCTCGTATGTCCCCCCTCTGATCTCTATATTGAATCGGCCACCGGGAGCGATTGTTTGCCCGGCCAGGATATTTTCTTCCCAGTCAGGTGTGCCGGTAGCTGATATATAAAGACCGGTGATTGTTGACGATGTGCGGTTGATCACTGTCAGTGCTTCCGCCGTCAGGGCAGTGAGCGAAAAGACTGTGAATACTGCCAGAGCCAAAAAGAATTTTAAATAAGATCTGCGGGCCATGCAAAGTTTCCTTTATTTGTTGGACACTCTCAAAAGAGTGATGATTATAAAAAGCCGCATTCCCGGCGGACATCTTTCGAACTGAAGACGTACTGAACGGTAGCGCGTAAAGCCTGAGATAAAACTACAGATAAAACAAACGGTACAACAAAAGTCTGTAAACCGCAGTTAAGCGGCAACTCATCAGAATACGGGAGTCCCTTTCGGACAGGTCCCGGGTTTCCACGAGAAAAACAGTCAGGATGGACTCTGCAACCACACGATCATTCAGCAGGCGTTCGTGCTTCATACATCAAAGTCAAGAGCCCGCAAAAACATCATTCCAGCCAAACCGACCATCATCGGACGGATTATACGACACAGTTGCGAAATCGGCAACGAAAAAATGGAAAAGATATCCATTTGCTGTAACCACTTCCTCCTGGCTTCCGCATTTTTTCAAATAACGTCTTAAAATCAACTGCTTGCAAAAAGCCGTGATATGCCTGGCATGTCAATAACTGAATTCTGAAAATGCATGTTCAATGCTGAAGACGGTGCCGACAAGGAAAACAAAAGACACTGCACCGCAAAAGTCTCCCGTCCAGCAGCCATGACAGAAAAAAACGGCAGGCGCATCCGCTCAAGACCGTCACCCGGCATGCGGACATCCTACTTTTCCGTTGCAGCAAAGATATCTTTCCACTCCTCAGGTGGATTCTGCAGATAATTGTCCACCCGCTTTGCAAAGACCCCGTACAGCCCGGTCTCAGGATGGTTCCTGCACAAAATGACAAGACTCTCCCTTGCAGCCTCAAAGTCGCCAGCAGCATAATGCTCTCTCGCCCTGTCCCACAAGGCAAGTTCGGCACTGCGCTTTTTCGCTTCTTCAGGGCGCATGGGCGTGTAGATGGTAACAGGCAGATCGTCCCTGCCCTTGACAGTGGCCCTGTCCAGATACTGGAAGAAAAAAACATCACCACACTTGTTCTTCACAGCTTCACTGACCACAATGCCTGTTTCATACTGGGAACTCAAACTGGCAAGACGTGATGCCAGATTCACACTGTCGCCAATCACAGTGTACGTCGCAAAATCCTCAGACCCCATGTTGCCGGAAAATGCATCACCCATATGCACTCCAATACTCACCCGAATCGGCTGCTGGTTCATCTCTTTTTGGGTCTCATTAAACCCGGCAAGTTCTTCCTGCATGTCAATCGCAGCCGCAACAGCTTTAATGTAATGACCAGGCACTGCGCCTGGCGCATTCCAGTAAGCCATCAGCGCGTCACCTATCAGCTTGTCCGTCGTTCCCGAATGCTTTTCAACAAGGTCAAGCATTTCTTTGAAATAACGGTTGAGCATGTCCACAACCTTTTCAGGCTGCATGTCTTTTGACATCGCTGTAAACCCGCGAATGTCAGAAAACATGATGGAAACCTCCTGGTTCCTGCCCATTGCCAGGTCTTCGGTGCTTTCAGTGATTGTTTCCACCACTTTCGCAGAGGAATAACGCGAAAGCATGCGCTTTTTGCGCTCTTCCTCACGCCACTGGGCACGATAGCGCAGCAGCCACAAAAGGCCACCAAAAATCGAAAGCGTGACCCACGCCATAGCGCCGTAAAGCGCCGATATGAAAAAACCCGCCCGAAAAAAACAGATGGACAAAACCACCATCACTGCCAGCACCACCGCAGCAGTGACTGCGTGCAGGACAGGACGCTTCAGACAAAACAGGACAAGAGGCATGCCCGCCAGGACGACAAATGCCATTTGCCATATCCAGGCAAAATGCGGAATGACTATGGCATTGCCCGTTAACAGGGTATCAATGGCTGCTGCCTGAATTTCAACACCCGGGTGCGTTGGATCACGCGGCGTTGCACGGATATCAGCCAAAGCAGTCAGGGTCGAGCCAACAAGAACGATGCTGCCTTCAAGTTTCTCACGGGGAAGCGTTCCATTTATCACATCAACAGCGCTGACATACGTGTAAGTCCCCCGCCCTCCAACAAATGGAATCAGAAGCCTCCCATCCGGGCTGATCCTGGCTGAAATACCAGCAAAATCAATGGCCTCCAGCCCATATGGACCGGACTGAAGCATAAAAGCGCCTGAGCCGAAATAGCTCATCAGGACACTGACGGACATCGCCGGATAAATGTGCTCGCCGAAACGGTAAACCAGAGGAATTTTGCGGGTGATCCCATCAATATCCACATCAGCATTGATAAAACCAATGTCAGCGACAGCACCCAGTACAGGCAAAGGAAGAACGGCTTCTTCCGAGGCAGGCATGAGCGACTTCCAGTCCGTGATGCCACCCTGGTTGCGTACAAAAAAGGCGTGGACCGGAGGCGGTGGAGAAGCCCCGCCCTCACTGCTGCCAAGGGCAAATGCGGCTATGACGGCTCTGCCCTGATCTGCGTCTTCACGCAGTGCGCTATGGCGCTCAAGCGACGCAGCCAGCATCCTGTCATAGTCACTGAACTTCTCAGGAGCAAAAGAATAGCGAAAGGAAAGGGCTCTGTCGCGAGGCAGAGATTCGGCAAGCCTGGCCGGTGACGTCCGGTCCGCTTCAACAAAGAGGATGTCAAGGCCAATGGCCCCGACACGGTAATCGGTAAGACGGTCAATCAGGCTGGCGATGTGATGACGCGGCCAGGGCCACTGCCCGAACGCTTTTGTGGAAGCCTCGTCAATGTCAACAATAATGATTTCCGGATTTGCCGTAATTGTTTTTTCGGCCCGAAACGGCAGGAGCCGGTCATAAATCATGAGATCAGTACCGGCAAAGAACTTCGGCTGGACAACAACACCGGCAACTGCAGCAAAGATGACAAAAGGCGCAACAAGGAAGAGAAGCGCTTTGGGGGGAAGCCCCGATAAAGATGCCTTTTTTATGGCGGAAAACTTCATCATTGCCTCCGCTACCCGAAAATCAGTGATGCTGATACATTGTCCGCAAAACGTCTTCTATCTCTTTTACGCATTCCACAAGAAGCGGATCAAACTGAATGCCCGACTTTTCATGGATTTCCTTCATGACGGCATCAAAAGCCCATGCAGGCTTGTAGCTCCTGGGCTTGAGGAGCGCATCAAAAACATCGGCAATCGCCGCAATGCGCGCACACAGCGGAATTTCCTCACCCGAGAGTTTCTGGTCGCCATCAGAGTTGGAATAGCCTGAACCGTCCCACTTCTGGTGATGATGCAGCGCAATGTCGTGGGCAATGGTCGCAATCTCGCCAGGCAGACCGGTCAGTATGGCCGCTCCCTGATCAGGATGACGCTGCACCCTGTTATATTCCTCAGGCGTCAGCGTACCGGGCTTTTTAAGAATACTCTCAGGAACACCCACTTTCCCGACATCATGAAGCATGGCCGCCAGACGCAAATGACCCTTCTTATAACGGATGTCATCAATGTCATGACCCTGGCGCAAAGCCCAGGCATGATAGATTTCAGCAGTAATGTCCCCCACCCGCTTTGCATGCTGTGCAGTCTCATCGGGATCATGCACTTCAATCACCCGCAGGATGGACAGAATTGAATTCCTCTCAAGAGCATTCTGCTCAAGCACCTTGGATGCTTCCCGCGCAAGCAGCTGACAGGCGTCAACCATGTCACTCGTAAAAGGCACAGGGGATGATTCAGTACGGCTGATACTGTTTACCAGCTGCAAAACACCCAGCACATTGCCGTTTTTGCCAAGAAATGGCAATGTCAGCATGGATGAGGTGACAAAACCGGTCTGCCGGTCAAAGGCATCATTGAACAGATAGGGAACGCCCTGCGGAAGCTGGTAAACATTGGCAAGATTCAAAGGCCGTCCTGTTGACGCAACATATCCGGCAATGGACGTATCAGAAAGCGGCATCCGTCGGGCTGCATAGGCATGCTTGTGGGAATCGGTCGCAGAAAACAGCCTGTCATTATGCGTATAGGCAAAAACGAGTTCTCCTTCCTCAATCAGATAGATTGTCCCTGCCTCCGCCTGGGAAATTCTCCGGCTCTCAGTCAGAATGCTGTCTAAAATGGCACTCTGGTCGGTATATTCGGAAATTTTTTCAAGAAATTCACGCAGACGCACCATGCCGTCCTCAGCCGCCCTGACCCTGAAAACCACCGGGCCTTCCACATGACGGCGCACTTCGTCAGCTTCGTTCCTCTCAGCAACAAAATGCATGCCCTCCCGGGCAAGTATGACATTGGGTTTTCCACTGATCAGGCCCGCCTGAAGGGCATTGTCACGCTTTTGCAGATGCCTGTCCGAATAGCCAGGATCATGGTGAGAGAGAACAAGGGTTCCCAGGCCCAGTCTTTTTGCCAGATCAACCCAGTCCTCCCACGCGGAATGCCCCGCACCCGGCACATAGGTCGCACGACTGAACTGCGCGTCTACAATGGCTATGTCAGCACCACGCAGCATGGCTTCAGTCAGACCAATGACCCGCGGCTCGGATGTGATCTCATGGTCACCCGAATAGGCCAGAATGATCCCGTCAGCATGAACGCGAAAAGCCAGGGCACCTCCCGGGTGATTGGAACCCAGCACTTCAACCCGCACACCACTGTGACCATCAATGGCAATGGAATCGCCCTCCTCCACAAAATGCAGAATGACCATTCCTCTGATCTGGTCAAAGGGCCCCTGGAACAGCCCGGACCGGTACATGATCGCAGGCAGGTCCTCAAGCCAGTGCGGCACATACAGATGCGTTATCCAGTCAGGTGTGTGCAGTGGCTTAAAGTGCCACAGGCCGACCGTGTGGTCAGCATGACCATGCGTGATGAAGACATGCGCAACACCGGTATCAGGCAGATTGCTGCCCGCCTCATGCAGGCCGGTTCCGGCATCAAGAAAAATCAGGGCACCACTGTCAGTCTGGACCTTGACACAGGAAGTATTGCCACCGTACCTGGACATAGCCGATGAGGGAGTGGCAATATCACCTCTGACACCATGTAAAATAAACTCCATTTCCGCTTTTCCGCCGTTTTGTAAAACCGTATTCTCAATCCAGACCGCGTATACCGGCCGGCACAGCCCTGTTGCCCTGACTCTGCGCTCCCGCTTCCCTGCGCGGCGCTGAAAACATGCCCGTCCCACTGGAACCTGAGGACATTCTGATGAAATCACTCATTTTTACCTTTGTTGATGAATAGATTTCAAGGACGCTGCCATCATTCATCTGAATTTTGGCCGATCCGGTAACATCCGCCTCAAACGAATCAGTCGAATACACGGGAGCACCAACTCTGAGGCTTTCCTTTGCCCTGTTGCGCACCACTGTTACATTTGGGGAATATTCCATGACTTTACCGACAACTTCCCCCGTTGGTTTGCCTGTCCTGAATGACTTGAAGTCAAAGGCATAAACAGCACCCGCAGGAAGCACCAGACAGACAAAGAGCGCAAGAAAGACAATGCGGGGCACACGTAAAAAAATCCTGTTCATAATAATACCCAATGTTTTAAAGTCAGACTGGTTTTTTCCAGCACCGGTCAAAAAGGAAAATTACCGCTTTGAAGGCGCACGCTGTCTCTGGGCTGCAGGCTGCCCTCTCTGGCCATCACCACGTCTTTGTGCAGCCTGACTGTATATCGGCTGCAGGACAGGCAAATGCTTTTCAAGGTTTCCAATGCGCCTGTCATCTGCAGGATGTGAGGCCAGAAACGAAATCGGTTTGTTCTGCCTGCCCATACCCTGGACTCTCAACTGCTCCATTTTTCTCCAGAAAGTCACGGCACCACGCGGGTCATAACCCGCTCTTGATGCCAGTTCCATTCCGATCACATCGGCCTCCTCTTCCATGATTCTCGAAAAGGGCAGCTGATGAAGAACAAGCGAAGCCATGGCGGTGGCTACCGCCATGTCCGTGGGATTTTTGGTGTCGATCTGGCCGACAATATTCTGGACCTGGTTTGATACCTGCGAAAGACTCTGGGCGCTGGTATCCATGTTTTTAAGGCTTTTGCCTGCAGCAAGAAGCTGCGGGACCAGCTGCACAGCCGTAATGGCCAGGGCACCCTTGAACTCATGCGACATCTGCTCCCGGGAGTGCTCACGCAGTGCATGTGCAATTTCGTGACCAATGATGGCGGCCAGTTCATCGTCATTTACCTTGAGCCCTGTAATGAGACCGCTGTTGACTATGATCTTTCCGCCCGCAAGACAATAGGCATTGGGATCATCATCTCTGATGACATTGACCTCCCAGCCCCATTCCGCAGCCTCCGGACGAAAAACGCCAGTCTGGTCAATGAGCTGGTTGGCAATCGTCCTGACTCTCCTTACAGTTGGCGCATGGGCATTGAGCTTTTTGGCTGCACGGGCCTCATCAAGAATATCATGATACATGGTCGCAGCCATGTCATTGACATTATCGGCAGAAACCGTCAGAAGCTGCCTGCGCGATGAATCGGTTGCCCCACCCATCGTGGTGCTTTCGCAGCCCGCAAGGAGCAGTGAAACACAAAGGATTGCAGGAACAAATGGGAAATAACGCTTCACGATAACAACTCCTTTCGTCCAGAGCCTGTAAAAGAAAACCATACTGCAGGAAAAAAAGGGGGATTTATACAGCAAAAATACATTGTTTCCGGCTCCAGGTCAAGCCATTCGAAAGGAAGACGTGGCTCCAGAGTTGGGATTTGGCCTGTTGATGTTACAATCAAAGGCATGAGTTGCCCCGGCATTTCAGGCATTCTGCCCGGATGGTCTGTCGCTGACCCAAAAACCAGGCGAAATTCCCACGCTGGGAAATACTCCGTTTTCAGGACAGAAATGCTTTCCATTTCCCGCTTTTCTGCCCTGGGACCCCGGCGCAGGACCTGGCGAAAAAAAAACCTTTTACAACTCTGGCACCCGCATGATCACTTCACGATCCAGAAACAAGGCAGCTGCAATTCCAAAAGCACCCCTCGTGATTGCAACACTCATCATGGCGGCTGCCCTTTGTTTCCATCATTTCCAGCCAGCTTTGGTCGCCCGGCTCAACA
>Ga0099364_10013725_pt1 | contig 10844 bp, 10 predicted proteins | sample TergutTh196P3_FD_73070 | JGI IMG/M metagenome (GOLD analysis project Ga0099364, IMG submission 73070) | Microcerotermes parvus P3 segment gut microbial communities from Pointe-Noire, Republic of the Congo - Th196 P3 | ecosystem: Host-associated > Arthropoda: Insects > Digestive system > Gut ... | reverse complement strand
AATTCCATCGCCTTTAGCAAATTTACATGATTTGAAACCTCGTTTCACAGACTCAATTCCTGTTAGTAGGATGAGTGATTCTGTGTTATCTTTTCTTTCACGCGGTTAGATCGCGGTTAAATTTCGCGGTTAGATCACGCGGTTAGAATTCGCTTCGGGAGGTGAGCGCTTATGGCTTTGTATGCTATTGGTGATTTGCATCTTTCATTTTCATCAAATAAGCCTATGGATGTTTTTGGCGGAGGTTGGGAAAACTACATAGAAAAAATCGAGCTTGGTTTTTCTCAGCTCTCTCCTGATGATACTTGTGTTTTGTGCGGCGATTCGTCTTGGGCTATGTCACTTGACGAGAGCTTGGCGGATTTCAGATTCATTGAGGCTTTGCCGGGGAAGAAAGTTATTTTAAAAGGTAATCACGATTACTGGTGGACGACTGTCACTAAGATGAAATCCTTTTTCGTGGATAATTCCATTACCGGCATCGATTTTCTGCATAATAATTGCTATTTTTATGAGGATACTGCTATCTGCGGCACTCGCGGTTGGATTTCGGAGAGTGAGTTGGATTTAGCTCATAATGCTAAGGTTATGCATCGCGAGGCTTCGCGTTTGCGAGCATCGCTGTCTGCTGCGGGTGGTGCTGCTGATATTCTTTGTTTTTTTCATTATCCACCGAGGTATAAGAATGCTGTTTGCGAAGAAATGATTGATGTGCTCAATGAATTTTCCATTAAAAAGTGTTGGTATGGGCATATTCATAGCCAGGGGCGCCGTTTTGCTGTCCAAGGTATTGTCGATGGTGTTTCATATAATCTCATATCTGCCGACTTTGTCGATTTTGTCCCTCAAAGGATTTTGTAACTGTTCACGACTCTCCGGGAAAGCCATATAATCTTCGCCGAAAAACGCTAAGCGCTAATCGAGCTCCGAGCGGGGGTAAATTCTCGCTCTAACTGCCTATAAAACTTGTCATATTGTACCCGCAAGCGCTTTTTCGGCTCAAATCACATACCTTCCCCGGCTGGGTGTGAATTGAAGAGGAATTTAAGATAAAGGATTTTGTAAAAAGATTAATTTGCATTTTTTGTGAAAATATGATAAACTTAGTTGGTATGTCATGAGTACATAATTAGTGGGAGGATAAGCAATTGATTATCAAGAGCAGCGAGAAAAAAGAGAAAAACATAGTGGAACTAATCGTCGAGGTGAACGCAGAAGAATTTGATTCAGCAATAAACGAGGTGTTTCGGAAAAACAGAAACCAAATAGCTGTTCCGGGTTTTCGTAAGGGCAAGGCTCCACGCAAGATAGTTGAAAGGATGTATGGCGTCTCGGTATTTCACAGTGACGCGTTAGACAATATGCTGCCAAGCGTATTGGCCTTTGCTACTAAAGAGTCGGAGCTCAATTCTGTCGGATATCCGAAGATAATTGATGTTGATATAAAAGAGGGTAACAGCGGAGTTGATGTCACCATCAATTTCGCGCAGTATCCTGAAGCTACACTTGGTGAGTATAAAGGGATTACTGCAGTAAAACCGGTATTTGAAGTCACCGATAATGAAATAGATAGCGAGATTGCGGGAATCCGACTCAGGAATGCTCGTATAGAAAAGGCAGACAGACCCGCGATAAATGGCGATACTACCATAATTGACTATGAAGGTTTTGTCGATGGTGAGCCGTTTGAAGGTGGAAAAGGAGAAGATCACGAGCTAGTGCTTGGTTCGGGTGCTTTTATTCCGGGGTTTGAAGAGAAGATGCATGGAATGATTGTTGGCGAACAGCGTGACCTCGATTTAGTATTCCCGGAAAACTATGTTGAAAACCTTGCTGGGAAAGAGGTAATCTTCAAAGTTACGCTCAAGGAGCTTAGAGAAAAAATCCTACCGGACCTTGATGATGAGTTTGCCAAAGATATTTCCGAGTTCGATACGCTTGATGAGTATAAGGCAAGCATTCGAGAGAGAATTCTCGCATCGAAGGAAGCAGAAGCGGATACCGCTTTTGAGAATGCGCTTATGGAGACAATCATTGAGACTTTAGATGTCGAAATCCCTGATGCAATGCTTGAAGAACAATATGACAATGCTATTGACAATTTCACGCGTCAGGTGAATGCTTTTGGCATGGATCCGACTTATTATTTGCAGATGATGAATATGACTCCACAGGATTTTCAAGAAAACATGAAAAAAATGAGCGAGAAACAGCTCAGAACGATGCTTGCTCTCGAAAAAATCGCTGATTTAGAAGGAATCGAAGTCAGTGATGAAGACATCGAAAACGAGTATAAGGATGCCGCAGAACGATATGGTATGGAAGCAGAAGACCTAAAGGATTCTGTCTCTGCCGAGACAATAAAAAGAGAGATAAAATGTAAACGCGCAGCCGTTATTGTTAAAGATAATGCAATCGCTATACCTCCTGCTGATGACGACGAAACTAGTGAATCTGTGGAAACTGTGGGTGGGGAAGAGAAAAAGAAGAAAACACCGGTGAAAAAGGCATCGGCAAAGAAGAGTAGTGTTTCCGCAGCTGCTACTGAAATCGTAGCAAATGCGGACGATACCGGCAGTGAATCATCCGGCGACACAACAGATACTGTAGTGGATGTGACAGATGTTACGGAGACAGAAACCAAAACGACTCAGAAGAAACCAACAACAAGAAAGTCCACAAAGAAGGAACAAAGCGACGCGAAATCCGACAATGCAGAAACTGAGGTTGCAGAGGAACCGAAACCGGCAACAAAAAAGACCGGAAAAACTAAAACTGAATCAACCCCGGCAGAAGACGAGTAATCAAATAGCATATGCAATCATATCATCAGATATGATGATTACGCAACAATCAACATACCAAAAAGGAGAATAACAAAATGAATCTAGTTCCATATGTAGTAGAACAAACATCACGCGGCGAGCGGTCTTATGATATTTTTTCAAGGTTGCTCAATGATCGAATAGTTTTCTTGAGCGAGGAAGTTACCGATACCACTGCGAGCTTAGTTATCGCTCAGCTTCTATACCTTGAAGCACAAGACCCGGATAAAGACATCCAGTTATATATTAACAGCCCCGGTGGTTCTGTGTCAGCCGGATTGGCTATATATGATACAATGCAATACATCAAGACCGATGTGTCCACAATTTGCATTGGCCTTGCAGCAAGCATGGGAGCCTTCTTGCTGTCATCCGGCGCTAATGGGAAACGTATCGCTTTACCAAACGCAGAAATAATGATACATCAACCGAGCGGTGGATTTAGAGGGCAAGCGACTGACATTCAAATTCATGCTGAGAAGATACTCAAGACCAAAGAACAGTTAAATGCGATTTTGGCTCAAAACACAGGTAAATCAATCGAGGAAATTCGCAATGCTTCCGAACGTGATAATTTCATGACTGCCGATGAAGCTAAAGAGTTTGGCTTGATCGACAACGTAATAATCAAACACTAAGATACATCGCAACCGTATTTCCAAATGCATACCGGAGGTAATAATGGCGAAATTTGACAACAAGCTCTTACGTTGCAGTTTTTGCGGCAGAAGCCAGGATATGGTAGACCAGATGATCACGGGACGCGGCGTTTCATGTATTTGCAGCGACTGCGTTACTGATTGCATAGGAATCCTTGGTCATGAGTATCTACCAATGAGGATAGAGCCGACGGAGAAAGCCGAGTTTAACATTGACTTAGGACGTTTACCAAAACCTGCAGAAGTACGAGCCACGCTTGACGATTATGTTATAGGACAAGAAGACGCAAAAATCGCGTTATCAGTAGCGGTTTACAACCATTATAAGCGTTTGGTTCACGAGGGCACAAATGACACGGAACTACAAAAAAGCAATATTTTGCTAATCGGCCCGACGGGTAGCGGAAAAACACATTTTGCTCAGACTTTGGCACGTATCCTAAAAGTACCATTTGCTATTGCAGATGCTACGACGCTCACTGAAGCGGGATATGTTGGTGACGATGTTGAAAATATATTGCTCAGACTTCTGCAAGCAGCAGACTATAATGTCGAAAATGCGGAGCGAGGTATAATATATGTCGATGAGATTGATAAAATCACCAGAAAAAGTGAGAACACATCAATAACAAGGGATGTTTCGGGCGAAGGCGTCCAGCAAGCATTGCTGAAGATTCTGGAAGGTACGGTATCAAATGTTCCCCCGCAAGGAGGGCGAAAACACCCTCACCAGGAGTTTATCAGCATAGACACAACAAACATACTTTTCATTCTTGGCGGAGCCTTTGAAGGTATCGACAAATTCATTGAAAATCGGCTCGATAAAAAAAGCATAGGTTTTGGAGCAGAGATAAAGAAGAAAAAAGAAAAGGACTTAGGCGCATTACTAAAAGACATTCAGTCACACGATCTTTTGAAGTTCGGCTTAATACCTGAGCTTGTCGGCAGAATGCCTGTAGTCGCTCCACTCTCCGCTCTGACAAAAGATGATATGGTAAGGATACTGACAGAGCCTAAAAACTCGCTTGTACGCCAATACACAACTCTGCTCAGTTACGATAAAGTGAAGCTGGATTTCAGGCAAGACGCGCTTGAGGAAATCGCCAATAGAGCGATTGACATGGAGCTTGGAGCGCGCGGATTACGCAATATAATGGAAAAAACGATGCTACGCATAATGTATGATATTCCTTCGGACAGAAGGATTGAGCGAGTTACAATTACAAAAGAATGCATCATGGGCGAAAAGCCACCGATACTCACAATGCGACAGAGACCGCAGATCGACCCCGATGCTATCAGCGCCAGTTAGAAAGTTAGGATTTGACCACGAAATGAGTGAACAAGAATTAATCGATGACATAATGATTGAAACCTTACCATTGCTTGCGTTACGTGCTCTCTCGGTATACCCATATATGCTGCTGAATTTTGATGTTGAACGCAGTATCTCGACTAACGCTCTCGATGCTGCAATGGAAGGTGACAGACGAATATTCCTGGTAGCCCAAAAGGACATATCAAAGGAGAGTCCCTCGGAACGTGACTTGTTCAAAATTGGGACTATTTGCTATGTCAAACAAGTCTTGAAAATCCCCGGTGGAGGAATGAAAGTGCTTGTTGAGGGTAGATGCCGTGCTCGAATGATATCCATGAATCCCGGCAGAAAATACTATACAGCAAAAATCGATCCGATATTTGAAGAGAGCGATAAGAAAAAAACTGTAAGGATCGAGGCTCTGACGAGAAAATGCATCGGCCTGTTTGATTCATACGCAGCGTTGTCAGCCAGTATTGCGCGAGAGACAGTGCTAGCTTTATTCTCTTTTACAGAACCCGGAAGAGTAGCTGATTACATTATTCAGAATACATACACCAGTCCCGATAATAAACAGCTAATTTTGGAGACATTATCTACTCTGAAAAGGTTAGAACTCGTCTGTGACATACTTACGCGAGAAATTGAAGTCATGTCAGTCGAGCGGCAAATTGACATAAAACTGCGAATGCGCCTTGAGGCGAACCACAGAGAGCATGTTCTGAGGGAGCAGCTCAGGGTGATTCAATCGGAACTTGGCGAAGTCGGCGGTGATGAACAAAATGAAATCCAGGATTACAAAGATCGGATAATTCTTCTGGGTTTACCCGAGGAAACTGAAAAGAAAATTCTCAAGGAAGTCGATAAACTGGAGAAACAATCATACGGATCGTCCGAGGCGTATGTCATCCGAAACTATCTTGACGCTTGCTTGGAACTCCCTTGGAATAGTTCAACCGTTGAACGACTCGATATCAACATTGCGCGTAAAATACTCGATGATGATCATTTTGGCTTGGATAAAGTAAAAGAGCGGATTTTGGAATTTCTGGCAGTCAGGCAGCTCTCCCCAAACCTGAAAGGAGCTATAATTTGCCTGGTGGGTCCGCCCGGAGTTGGAAAAACTTCGGTTGCGATCAGCGTAGCAAGAGCATTAAATCGAAAACTTGCCAGACTAGCTCTTGGAGGAGTGCATGATGAGGCAGAAATCAGAGGTCATAGAAAGACTTACATCGGTGCAATGCCGGGTAGAGTATTAAATGCACTCAAGCAAGCAGGCAGCCGAAATCCACTGATGCTGCTCGATGAGATCGATAAGCTGGGACGCGATCACAGGGGAGACCCCGCTTCGGCATTACTGGAAGCTCTTGACCCGGAGCAAAACTCCACATTTCGCGATAACTATATCGAAGTTCCTTTTGATTTGTCGGATGTCATGTTTATAACAACAGCAAATACCACGTCAACAATACCACCTCCTCTGCTTGATAGGATGGAAGTCATTGAATTATCCAGCTACACTGATATGGAAAAACTCGAGATAGCAAAACGCTATCTTGTGAAAAAGCAGCGCAAAAAACATGGACTTAAAGGCAATCAATTGAAGATTAAAGATGACGCAATACTGGCAATTATCTCTGGATATACAAGAGAATCCGGAGTAAGAATTTTGGAACGCGAAATTGCGTCGATTTGTCGAAAGACAACTGCTAAAATTGCAGCAGGCGACATCAAATCTATGAGCATTGACACTGAGAAGCTTGAGAGTTTTCTTGGTGTTAGAAAGTATCTGCCTGATATGCTTGTTAAGGGGCGTGAGATTGGTCTGGTAAATGGTCTTGCATGGACGTCCACCGGTGGTTCAGTTCTTGAGGTTGAGGTCAATGTTCTCCTCGGTACAGGCAAACTGGAACTAACAGGTAACCTGGGCGATGTAATGAAGGAGTCTGCTCAAGCAGCCGTTTCATACATTCGCAGCAGAGCAGAAAAACTGCAGATTGACAGTGAGTTCTACAAGAACCGTGACATTCATATACACTTCCCTGAAGGAGCGATACCAAAGGACGGTCCTTCAGCGGGTATTACAATGTGCATTGCAGTCATTTCAGCGTTGACAGGCGCACCTGTCAGAAGAGATATAGCAATGACCGGTGAAATTACTCTGCGCGGGAGAATAATGCGTATTGGCGGATTAAAAGAAAAGACGATGGCTGCGATGCGCGCAGGAGTTAAGACGGTGATTATTCCCGCTGAAAACGAACCGGACCTCGATGAGATTGACCAGACTGTACGATTAGCATTAAACTTCATTACTACCGAAAGCATTGATGAAATCTTGGATGTCGCTCTTGATTTCACGAGCGTTAGCAGGAATGAGACTATCGAGAGTGTCACTCCTGTCACGCAAAAAAAAGATGGACGCCGAAATACAGAAGCAATCATAAAACAGTAAAACTAAGAATATTATCAAAGTCATGTGGGTGATGTGAATGAATACTCACGATGCGGTTTTTATAAAATCAGCGGCAGCCTCACGGGATTTTATTACTGACGGGCTGCCGCAAATAATATTCTCCGGCAAGTCAAATGTCGGTAAATCTTCTATTATTAATAAGCTATTAAACCGCAAAAACTTTGCCCGTGTCAGTGGAACTCCGGGAAAAACAATACATGTCAACTATTTCTACATTGGAAAATCCCTATACTTCGTGGATTTACCGGGATATGGCTATGCAAAGGTGTCAAAGGCGGAACGCGCTCGCTGGTCAAAGTTGATGGAGGTATTCTTTTCTGACTGCTCTCATATTACTTTAGGTATAATGATTGTCGACAGCAGACATAGACCCACAGCAGATGATGTGACGATGTCGCATTTCTACAAAGCTTCAACATGTCCTTTTATTGTCGTTGCTAATAAGATTGACAAGCTAAAGAAAAGCGAAATCGAACCGAACATTTCACTTATCCGTGAAACTTTGGAATTAAACGATAATGTTAGAATAATCCCATTTTCGGCTGAAAAAGGAACCGGAAAGGATTCCTTGTTGCAGGAGATCGAGAATGCATGTATTCCGCAAGAGCGTAACTGATCTTTTTCTCTTTAATGAGGTAGAATTGTGGCAAATATCTTCAGAAATCTTGATATCTCAATCCTCACTAATATGCTGATATCAATTATCCCTGCGCTTTTATGTATCACAATACATGAACTATCACATGGATATGTCGCTTATCGGCTTGGCGACAATACAGCAAAAGACATGGGGAGGCTCACACTCAACCCGATCAAACACATCGATGTCATTGGCATCATAATGATGGTTGTTGTTGGTTTTGGATGGGCAAAACCTGTTCCCGTTAATATGAGAAATTTCTCAAAACCAAAGCAATACATGGCGATAACCGCTATTGCCGGGCCTATCTCGAATATACTGCTTGCTGTTGTCATATTCTTTATTTATGGGCTCATATTCAGCAAACTCTCAGGACCATATGCAACAAGTACCGGTACTCTGGTTTTGCAAATTGTAAGCCGCATGGGGTCATTGAGCGTTGCACTTGCAGTTTTCAACATAATTCCAATACCCCCGCTAGATGGTTCAAAGGTGTTGTTCGCGCTACTACCCGATTCGTATTATATGAAACTCATGCGATATGAGCGATATGGGATGTTGCTGCTTATCGTTTTTGTTTGGTCTGATCTTTTTAGTGCGACTTTTGGCAAAGCAACTACTGTTGTATATGATTTTCTATCCGGGATTTCCATATTTGCTTATAGCTTAGTCCGGTAAACTCAGCTATTGAGATAGGTTATCATTATTCACCATATAAGTGAAAGTCGAGGGGTAAGGCCTCGGAATAGTTATCAGTAAATAGCGATTTTCTAAGGAGCGAGACATTGAATGAACCCGTTTTTCGGCTTGAAGGAGTCGTTAAAGCAAGAGAGGAAATGACAGACTTCGAAGGTCCGTTGACGTTAATCCTCCAATTGCTAAGTAAGAACAAAATCGAAATCAGAGATATAAGCATCTCGCTGATTCTTGAGCAATACCTTGAATATCTGGACACAATGTCGGAACTCAATCTAGACATAGCAAGTGAATTCGTTGCCATGGCGTCGCATCTGGCTTATATAAAAACACGTATGCTTTTGCATGATGATGACGAAATCTCCGAGCTTGAGCAACTAATATCATCACTCGAAAGGCTGCAAAGAGTCGATATATATGAGCAGATCAAGAGTGTCTCACAGGAAATATCACAGATGTATAGCAGGGGAGCATCGATGATTGTGGGACCGCCTGAGTATATCCAGCCGGAAGAGGTCACATATTCTCATTCGCAAGAGGATTTATCAAATGCGATATGGAACCTCCTAAACAGAGAAGATGCGATCATTAGCAGCATCAACCCCAGGGAAGCCGTCTACCCGATGCGGATAATATACTCTATTCCGGAAAAAATTTCGCAAGTACTTGATCAACTAAAAGCATATGGTGCAATTAAAGTTGCCATGCTTTTTAGCGCTAGCGCAAGCCGCACGGAACTGATAGCGACTTTGATAGCAGTGCTTGAGCTATGCAGGGTTGGCAGCGTGTCTTTGACAGGGGATGACAGCGATATGACAATCTCTTATACCGGCACGGGGAGAGACCCAACAGTTATTGATTTCACGGAAGAGGAGAAGAATGGATACTAGCTTGACTAATCAAGATGAGCATAACCCGGGAGTGATAGATAGCATAGTCGAAAGCATACTATTTGTATCGGGAGATCCTGTGTCAATAGACAGGATTGCAGCAGTCCTTGGAGTAGACACTTTCGATGTCGAAGCAGCAGCGATAAGGCTGAGAGATAATTACAGCTATGAGCGCAGAGGTATCAGACTTATCAAGCTCGATAACACGATTCAACTATGCTCTTCACCCGAGTATGCAGACTATATTCGCTTGGTGCTCGAGACGAGAAAACCACCGCAATTATCACAACCGGCACTTGAAGTACTCACAATCGTGGCTTACTTCCAACCCGTAACAAGAGCATACATCGAACAGATTAGGGGAGTCGACAGTTCATATACGGTTAGCTTGCTCAATGAGCGTGGCTTAATCGAGCCAAGTGGTAGATTATCAGTACCCGGACGTCCTATATTGTTCAAAACGACTCCGGCATTTTTAAGGACATTTGGAATGGAATCGCTTGACGATCTTCCTATGCTTCCGCAAATCAGTATTAATGATGACAGCAGAGAAGGAATTCATAATGCTATACAAGGAGTCTTGGAGTTGCAATCGAAAGATATAGACGGAGAAGCATAAAGAATGATTATCATTGCTATTGTATTTACCATATTGATACTTATTGCGTTCTTGCGTTTTGGTGTTATGGCGGAGTATAGTATTGACGGATTATCTCTGCGAGCGAGTATAGGTATATTCAGGATAAATATCTATCCAAAGAAACCTCAGAGAAAAAGAAGAAAAGAAAAAACACGTGTCAAAAAGGAAAAGAAACAAAAAGGAAAAGAAAAATCTAAGAAACGTGAGTTCAAGAAACCGGGAAGCATGGAAGAGTTTCTAGAAATACTCGAAATCGCGAAAAACACACTCGGACGCTTGCGGCGAAGACTCCTCATCAAGAGACTGATAATTCACTACACTGCCGGAAGCGATGATCCCGCAAAGACAGCTTTGACCTTTGGAAGAATTAGCGCTATATTTAGTACGATTTTACCTTTGCTAAAATCTATTTTCAGAATCAGGAAACATGAGTTGCGTTCATTTGCTGACTTTGATGCAAAAAAGCCGAGAATTTATGTTTCTGCCTCAATATCAATATCGGTATGGGAAACAGTATATATCTTTCTGGCGCTATTACCTTTGCTTGCAAACAAACTCCGAATTGGTAAAAAAATATCTCTCGATAGTCAATAAATAAAAATACAATTGAAAGGATGGGTAAATAGATGGATAAACGGCCAATCAGTGAACTCATGGAAGCTACGATGCAAAAAGTCAGGGAAATGATAGATGCCAACACAAT
>Ga0099364_10013724_pt1 | contig 10844 bp, 11 predicted proteins | sample TergutTh196P3_FD_73070 | JGI IMG/M metagenome (GOLD analysis project Ga0099364, IMG submission 73070) | Microcerotermes parvus P3 segment gut microbial communities from Pointe-Noire, Republic of the Congo - Th196 P3 | ecosystem: Host-associated > Arthropoda: Insects > Digestive system > Gut ... | reverse complement strand
TCATTTTCTTTATTAGATTTAATGTTTTTTCTTTTTCTTCTCCATCTCCAATTAGCAGTAAACTTATTTCTTTGTATTTTTTATTAAAGAGAGCAAATGCAGATAATAATAAAGGCAAATTCTTTACAGCACTTAACCTTCCTAAGAACAAAATAAAATCATTCTTGGGAATATCATTTTTTTTCTCTTTAGATAGATTTATAATTAAAGAAGTATCAATTGGATTATATAGTGTTTTGATTTTTTCTTTATTTATTCCAAATTGTTCATTTAACATTGTTGCAATTCCATCTGAAACTGCTATTATATTACTACATAGGGGGTATATATATTTAATAATAAGCCATTGTCTTAATTTTGCTTCTGGATTTTTTTCATAATAATTATGGTGTGATGTTATTAACTTTGCTGAACAACTTATCATTTTTGCTAGAAATATTATTAATGTTTGATCGTTGGCAGTAAATATAATATCAGGTTTTTCCTTTTTAAAATACTTTACCAATTGCCAAAAAGTATATCTTAATCGAGTCACATTTAAACAATGGAATTTTATATTCGAATATTTTGATATTTCTAATCCTGATTTATCTACAGCGCTTAAAAAAGTAACATCATACTTCTTATCTGCTAATCCTTCGGCGTATGTCAGCAAAACGCGTTCAATTCCTCCTATAGTAGTAGATGAAGCAAATACAATTATTTTTTTCATTTTAATTTTAATTTAAAAACGAATGCAATAATCAATGACCAAACCATAAATCTAATTGGATGTGTATAACTGGCACGTACGATAAATATTGAATTAGCTGCCATTGAGGAATACATTAAAAGAGAATAATAATCATTATAAACACTTTTCAATATTAACTTATTAATAAAATATCCAAGAAATAGCATCAGTAAAATTACACCAATTAATCCAAATGATAAATAAATATCGCCAATGATTGTCGTGCCCAAACCAATTCTAGCTTCTTCAGGAATACTATATTTTACATTTGTAATATTTGTTAATAATTCAGCAGAACCATACTGTGTCATGTCTCCTTTTGTAATAAAAGATGCTAGAAACGGTATTATACCTATTAACCCCAAGGACATAGTTTTTCCAAACGTATAACCGTTTATTTCTACATACTCAATTGCAGAGTAAGTTTGCCTTGAAGGTATTGTTAAATCTAATATTAATAATATTGGTCTTGAAAGAGTAAATTCACTGTTTTCACGAAATATCTGTATAAACCACATTGAAAATATTCCCAAAAACATCAGAATAACAAACTTTTTAAATTTAACATGATGAAAATACATAGTATAAATACATAAAAATGGCAGTAATATTTGAGAAGCTGCTGTACGGTTACCGGCAAATAATAGTATTAAGACGGTGAAAAGTAATGAAAATAATGTGAAATATTTAATATTATATGAAGACTTAATATTTTTATTATATAATTCTGTACTGACCAAAACAATGGAAGTACAAATTAATAACAATAATATGTATCTATATAAACCAGATTCTGTTGTATTATACGTACTATCATAACTAGATCTAATACTTGAAATTCCTCCAGATATAATAAACAATAAAATAAGAATAAAATTAAATATAGATAATAAGTATGTATCAATTGTTGTAATACTTTTAAAATTATTCATATTTTTCTCTTTGCAATTAACTAAACTTCCAAGCATATAACTTTGAAGACCTATAAGAAATAATAAATTACCCCTATTAATATATAAGACACTTACGGGAAACCCTAAAAATAATGCTTTATAAAAAGCTGAATAATAAAAAAATGTCGCACTAAATCCAACTAAGCAATATGTTAAAATAAATATAGAATCAAAGTCTAGATAATTTGATTTTCGTTTTGTTAAAAAATAAATAATATTTGATATAATCATCATTACAAAAATAATATAAAACAAAGTCATTGAAACATTACTTTTATTAGGCTGAAAAATATATCCAGCCACTGTTATTAATAATAAGAAAAATAAAATTAAAAATGAAAACTTCCTATATTTACTATAATTTAACATTAATTGTTGTTTTCTGAATATTTGCAAAATTTAGCTACCTGTTTAAATAAGGATCTTACGATAAGTCCGATTTTATATTATATTTTGTAAATTTCATGCTTGACTATTATATAACTGCTACTGTAAATTTTGATTTATTATATTTATAAATTTATCAATAATTTTATCATAACTAAATTGACTTATATACTCTTGATTAGGTAAAAATATTAAAGGTTTTCCTTCTATATACCTACTATATTGCATAAAAATATATTCTTTCATAATAAGATAGTCTATTTTATCATTTGCTTGTTCCCAAACAACACCATTATTGGCATTGTTTATCATTTCTTTTATTGTGCTATTCATTAAATTACCTGTAACTGTACATATTATTGGTTTATTAATCATCATATATTCAAGAAATTTTCCTGTTATGACTCCCTCATATCCTATATAATTCCATGAGGCAAGCAATAAAATATGGCTACTCATTTGAATTTCCAAAGATTTTTTCCTATTTACTTTGCCAAAGGTTATACATCTATCTTCAAAATCATATTTTCTTGCTTGATCCAAAAAAACAGTGCCATCATTACCTAAATAATTAACAATTATATTTTTTTTACTTATCCTTGATTCTTTAACTAATTCGCATAAAATCTCAAAAACAATACTTAAATCGCTCTTTCCTTTATAAAGAGTTCCTGCATAAGTTAATGAAAAATATTGGCTCTGTACTTCCTCCAAATTATTTATATCATTTTTATCAAATCCATTACAAATTGTAATCAAATCTCCTTCAAAATCATCTTTAAATACTTCTACACATGAATTTGTAACTCCGGTTATAACATCAGCATTTTTACTTATCTCTTTTATAGTTTTATTATAATAAAAGAGATTTTTTCTTAGAGGAAAACAATTAATTATTGGGTCCCTATAATCAGCAATCCATAGAATATTCGGATTTATTTTTTTAGCGAAAAGACCCAATACATTAGAAGAAAGAGGTCCACTGGAAGTGATAATAACATCATATTGTCGGCATAAATATTTTATTGTTTTCTTTGCTTTTTGTGAGTAACTTTTTGTTTGGTAATAACTAATATCAAAATATTTTTTTAAATAAATATTTAGTAGTCCCATTATCTTATAAATAATCACAAATATAAATTTAATTATTGATTTTCTTGAAGTGTTATGATTACTTGTTTGTTTATTTATAATTTGTTGTTTACTGAATATTCGCGAAATACTTTGAAATAATTTTGATTCACTAACAACTATATGTTCATCAACATAAATTAATTCTTTTAACAAGACCGAATCAACAGATTCATAAAATCTCATTTTTCTTGATACGACACCGATGTAATATCCATACAATTTCAAATACTTTGCGAGCTTCGTTATTCTAACTGAAGCTATTTCATTATTTGGAGCAAAGTATTCAGAGATTATTAATATTTTTTTCATATTACAATTTACTTCCTAAATATTTTCAAAATAAATTAAACAGTACGGATAGTTATTTAACTAACACTCTTAATATATTCCAAAACAGCCTCGTACAATGATTCCTGATAATTCAATCCCAAGAACTCGGTATTATGCCACAATAATACAAGTTCTCCATGATGTATATGAACCTGATTAATTATTTCCTTACATTTTTCAAGAGCGTTAATATAATCAAGGTTCATATAACGATCAAGAGTACATTCCATAATTTCAAGCGAATGGATTGTTACATTGGTTAATTCTTTCGTCCGTGGATTGATAAATCTGTAAGGATGACAAGTACCTACTCTAAAACCTACACAATCCGCATAAGATAAAGTAAAATCATCGGTAATTCCCGCCTGTTCCATAAATACAACATCTTGGGGTTCGCGCCATTGTAAAAAGTGGTGACGACTGACAATTGAGGCAATCCCCAATTTATCCTTGAGTCGTTTTGCTTCATATATTATTTTTTCAGGCTTTATTCCAGCTTCATAACTTACATGAAGCCCAATTTTTGCGCCTGATACATTCAAAGAATTAATTAAGCGATTTATTTTTTGCGAAAAAATATTATAATACTTTCTATTAATAAATGAACCCGCTGTTATCATAAAATAGATACTTTCCACTGGTATGTCATGCAATGATTCTCGCAAGGTTTTATCATATTCAATAATTCTTGGAAAGGTATAATTGTCATCATATTGTTCATTAAAGAATTTTTTTAGAGGCGAACTTGTATAATTATAGTTTATCACATTTTTAACGTATTGCTTAAACACAGTACTCAGTCTTTCAAAGCGAAATGGCACATCAACATCATGGGTTAGGTAAATTTTGCTAAACCCTCTCTTTTCAGCAGGAACAACTACTCCAGCTTCTCTTAACCATTTCCGAAATAACAGACCATATTCATCAACTAAAGGTCTTGTTCCAAAACCTTGCTGAAACACAATTGAGTTCTTAGCGAGAAACCGTCCATGTATATCTCTACCTTCCGGCTTTAATATCTCCTCGTAACGGGAAAGCAGGAAAAAGGAAGATGCAATAATATCGGCATATACAATTATTACACCGTTTTTCCTTTCAACCTTTTGTTCACCAAAAAGTATAGGTGTACCGTCAAGCAGTTGAAAAGGAATTTCTGGCAGAGAAGATATTTCTAATTCAGGAAAAACCGGAATAATAACAAGTTTTGCGCTATTGGGAGCATCTATAATACTACCATAATGAACAATGCCTAATTGAGAAACAGGGAAACGGGCGAGAAAATCTATAATATAGGTTATTATTTTACTCATTTATTTACAATTTATTTAATGATAAAAAAGATGATTTACTTCAAATATTACACTATACAAAATATTTTTTAAATGGAATTGGTCTTTCATAAATTACAATACCTTTCCTTCCCAAGGCTATCATCTCATTAATAGCATACTTTGCCCTGTGCATATTTATTGTAAGATTTGACAATTTCGATCTATCAAATTTAGATTTATCAAAATATTTCAACATCCTTTTTCTTGAGTTATCTGTAATAATAACATATAGATCATCTTCATGTGTATAATACTCCTGATTATAAATAGTCTTATCTTGCAACTCTATCCTTAAAATTGTTTTTTTTCTCGAAAGGTTGGCAAAATAGGGAACTTCATCTTTTAAAATACTCTCTGCACAATGAACCATTGTACCTATAAAATATTTACCCAATCCAAACGAAAATACAAGTGCATCTAATTCTGCTAATTTATAATATGGAGATTTTTCGTCCCAACATGTTATTGAGTATTTGTGTTCTTCTAAAAGAAAGTTACTCATTGGTCCAAGAGCACAAACAGAGTGACGGTTTGCGCTCCGTTTTACACCAGGATAATTTCTAAAAGTTTCTGCTATTTTACCTGCAATGGTTGGAGTACTGTTAATACTAAATACGCTATCGGGATTTTTTGAAAGTGAATAATCTGGATAGGCTGGCATAGCTAATGTACCATCAGGTCCAATTTCATCAAGTATACCATCAATAAAATCATTTATATTTCCGGTGAAATTATAGAATTCGCTCCAAGAACTGTGTACAAAAACGGTTCCCCCCTTTTTTAATCCCATAGATTTCATTAAATTGATAATATCCTGAACAGAGTAACGATGTTTATAATATCTTCTTTCTAACTTTTGCTTGGTTTTATACTTCAGCCACTTCCACGAACGGATCCCAGCTTTTTGTTTTATCCATTTCTTTATTTTTATTAACAACATAAATGACTCTTAAACCTAGCATTATTATAGAAATTGCTCATTATCACGCAACATTATAAACGTTATATTATATTTAATCTTGTTAACAATCGTTTCATCTGCTTTTTCTTATTTCATTGTTTTATTGATATAATAGGTCTTAATGTAAATACAAGAAAAATAACACCCATTAATATACCGGACATAGTAATTAGTAACAAATCATTTAAAATAATTGATAATAATAATGGAACTGTACAAAAAGGCAACGCCCGTATTATTTGTACAAATATTAATTTAATACATCGCCAAATTGAAACTTTAGCAAGAGAAAGAATGAAACATAAATAAACAAAATAAAATATGCCGCCTAATATACCATATAACTGTATTGCCAAAGTAGAACTGTAAAGATAACCACAAATAATGATTACAATTATTTTGCTGGATAAAAACAAGATGTTCCATACTAACGAAATATGTTGTTTCTCAGTTATCGGGAAAATTGCAGAAATAGGCGAAGAAATAAATCTAAAAAACATAAGGATGACAATCCATTGTGCATAAATACCTGATATATACCATTCTCTTCCAAAGAACAAAGGAAATAAATTTGGAGCAACAATAAAAATTAATGCAAGCGGTACAACAGAAACACTTAACAACTTTCTAAATGTATCCAGTGTTATTTCATTAAGAGATCCATTTTGACTTGCTTCATTGGCATGAGGAAAAAAAACCTTTCCTATGTTTTCGCCTATAAATATCATAGGCAAAGCCAATATTCTGGTTGCCAATGAATAATGGCCTACCATAACTGGCCCCCAAAATAAGCCGAACAATAATGGGGGTAATAATGTTGATGCTGAATTTACTAGGGCAGTAGGTGATCCAAATAATGGGAAATTTCTATATCTTATTATACACGTTTTTATAGACAGCGACTTTATACTGTTCTTAAAAAGGATCCCATTTGTCCTGAAAATAGAAATCCCCATTCCTATTGCCGCGCCCGCTTGTCCCGCTATACTAGCACCAATTAAACTTCCCGGACTGGCCATTCCAATGAAACCGGTTCCTAGTTGAACAGTTGATGTTACAGATTGTTGACTGATTTGACGGAAAGCAAGCCTTTTAAATTGTTTGTTTCTGGTATTCCAATAGGTAAATGTCTGAAATAACCCTGCTATGAATACGCTGAAAGGCAGTAACAATAGCCACTTTGCCAATAGAGGAGTATTTAGCACGGAAGCAACCTGTTCATTGTAAAAGAAAACTGCAACGAGGATCAATAGAGACATTATAATACATATAAAAATTGAAATAAAAAATAGGCTGACAGCTTCATTTTCTTCAACCGGCATTACTATTGCTACCTCATATCTCCAGCATACAATAACAGAAATTATTCCCAAAATAGATGTATAATAAGAATAGATGCCGAAATATTCAGGAGCATACAACCGTGTCAATACGGGCGATACCAAAATGGCCAGAGTCTGGGCAAATAGAGTCCCCGTTGAAAGCGTTGCAACATTCCTTAAGAAAGTATTTTGGGGAAGAATTTTTTTTAATATACTAGAAGCTTTCTTTATCAAAATCTATTACTGGCTAATTATGTGTTTCTATTTTTAATTCAAAACCATCCGGAAACTCATGGCTAAAGCTCGATCCGGCTTTGACGATTTAATTACCTTTAGACAAATATGGAATGTATCTTCTTTATATAATTTAGAAATTTTTAATCTATACAAGAAACCTACTCCAGATTATCCATAAATTCTTCTTCTTCAATAAATTCACCATTATTTATCTGATCCAACCCCATCTGTAAAGCATGATAAAGTTCTATTCTGCCTACCAATTCCTCATATGTTTCAATGCTCATTACAGCCAATTCCCTCCGACCATTATTTGTTAAGAAGATAAGTAAGAAACAATTTTTTCCGCACATCGGCTATCGCCATCAGGTATTATAAATGCAATAAATCTTAACCTATTCCTTTGTTCTCTGTCTTCTAAAATATCAATTGGTTTATTCATAATGCTTCTCTAATTTGCCACTAATAATATCCCGCATCTGGCGGCTAAAGACCGCTCCGGGTTTCACGATTTAACTACCTTCCAATGTCCGCCTTTATCAGGCCCTACTCTTTCAATTAGACCCTTAGATTTAAGTTTGGAAAGATTTACCCTTATATTATCAGCCGTTATTCTAACAATATTTGAAAGCTCATCTGATTTGATATATGGATTTTTTTCTATTTCTTTCAAAATAGCTTTTTGGTTCTTTGTCAGGTTTTCTGTGTTGTTTTCTGTGTTGTTTTCTGTGTTGTTTTCTGTGTTGCTTTTTAACGCCTTTTCTGTAACATCTGGCTCTTCTTGTTCCTTTTGCACAAAGCTGCGCTGAAAAATTACTTCAAGGCCTCCTTGTTTAACCTTAAACACCGGCTGTGGCAAACCTCTTTTTGTTGTCTCATCTATAATTGTTAAAGTACCTCTCCCCCATGCCTCTATGTAACCTGCACGGTAAATTATATTTGCAATTATTGGATTACGCAAATGCGAATCGTGATCTTTACTTAAATCTTCTACGTTCAATTTTTCCAACTCGCCTGCATTCCATATTGAAACTGTGGGATCATATACACGTAAATTAATGGAAGAAAGGACTGTGTAATCTCTGTGAATAAGCGCATTAAGAACGGCTTCGCGAATTGCTTTATCCGGAATCTCTAAAGTTTCTATTCGCTGCATTCCTTGGTAACTTATCGGTGACAGTAGATACTTAGACTTCAAAAAATCAATAACCTGATCAAATACATAAAAAAGATTCCCCTCTATCCTGTCCTGAATAATAAGATCGGTGGGATCGGTTCCTTTGAACCGTCCAATTTGAAAAAAAGCGCATGGGAAAAACCGTAACGGATCTTTTCCAAAAAGCAGAAGCGCCGCTCTGGTTAACTCCCCTTCATCAGTAAGTAAATTTAGATTTTGAAATAACTTCTTTATTTTTCCGCTGTCTACGCCAGCTGGAAGCCTGTTATGCTCTGTTGCTTTAACTATAAATCTGGATACTGTATTTGCATCTATATCATCATATCCAGCATTATCAATACCTACTGCATCCCATGTCAAATTGTTGGCTTTCAGCAAAAGCCTTTGTAACGCTCCGCCTTTCAATTCTTGTGTTGTACTGCCGCTACGAGTGTAGAATTTGCCATGATAGGATAATGCGGTATTACTTTTTGGAATTGTCATTTTTACGAACTGTTTCCCGCTCTTTTCTTCTACATTCACATCCGCAGTAATAATAAAATTGTTCATCATCTTGTTTGGTAAATCTTCTATCAGTTTTTTGATGTTTTTTATACCTACAATTTCCCCTTTGTCATTTATACCTATATAAATTTCTCCACCGGCAGTATTGGCAAAAGCACATACGGTTTTAAGATATTCATCTTTCCATGTTTCTTTATATTCAACGGTTTGCGATTCTTGTTGTATCATGACAGTTCGACTCCAATCTGCCACTCAATAATATTCCTCTCGTACTCTTTGCGAAGAACGCTGAATGTCTGTACACCGCCAATCGGCAGTTTTCTTCTATTTGTCATATTCATTTCCATGGCTATTACCATCATAACACAACAAAAATACTCTTGTCAAATATTTGAATACCTCATTTACAGCTCAAAACCTCCCATCCTCTTTCGCAAACTAACCTAACCACGAAACAATTTTCTCCGCACAACGACCATCTCCGTATAACTCTGGATAATCATTAGGTATCTGAATACTCTTTACTGCCGAAATAATTTTTTCTGTATCTGCCCCAACAAGCGTATTCCATCCACATTTCACCAATTCAACCCATTCGGTAGAATCCCTCATGGTAATGCATGGTTTTTGAAAGAAAAACGCTTCCTTTTGTACGCCGCCGGAATCAGTCAAAACAGCAGAACACGCCGATTCTAAAGCTATCATTTCAAGATAACCAACAGGTTCCATCATTTTAACATGAGATGCAAACATAAGATTTTGCTGCTCCAATATTTTTCTGGTACGAGGATGAACGGGAAGAATAAATTTATATTCGGATAAATAATTTATCGCAGTTACTATTGACGAAAGCCTGACAAAATCATCGGTATTCTCAGCACGGTGAATAGTTACCAGGATAAAATCACTCTCGTTTGTCTTGGTACTTTTTTCACGGTAAAACAATGACGCTTCATACATAATATCGCCAGTAATGGCTACCCGCTTTTTATCTGCATTAGGCTTATACATAGACTCAAAATCAGATATACCTTCTTGTTTCAAATTATCTACGGCTGTTTGTGTCGGACAGAACAGCCATGTTGAAAGATGATCCGTCAAACGCCGGTTCTGTTCTTCGGGCATAACCATCATAAAAGAGCGCAGTCCGGCTTCTACATGGGCAACCGGAACATGGAGTTTGCTTGCCGCCAAAGCTCCAGCCAAAGTTGAATTGGTATCGCCATAAACTAAAAGTACATCCGGTTTTTGCTCAAGGATTATTTTTTCAATACCTTCAAGCATCATCCCGGTAGTCTTCCCGTGGCTGCCTGAACCGGTATGAAGGTTTATATCCGGCTGTGGTATATCCATTTCCGTAAAAAACACATCGCTCATGTTTTGGTCATAATGCTGACCGGTATGCAAAAGCGTTTCACTTAGACCAAGTGAAGGATTATCACGAATATAACGGCTTAATACAGCAGCCTTGATAAATTGAGGACGTGCACCAATAATAGTAAAAAGTTTCATGTTAAATTTTAATTATTAAAGAGTCAGTCACCAAAATCCCTGGAGGGATCATCTTGTTTTTTGTTTTCATTTCTTCTTTGAATACATTTCATAGAACTGTATCAATTCTTGTTTCTTTGTTTCGCCTTTTGCAACATTCATTACTTTATTATATAATTCATCTTCTTCACAATTAAAATCATATCCATTTATGTCCAGAAAAACCAAGGAACTTGCCAATGCCACTCTTTTGTTCCCGTCCAGAAAAGGATGATTTTGGCATA
>Ga0099364_10013723_pt1 | contig 10844 bp, 6 predicted proteins | sample TergutTh196P3_FD_73070 | JGI IMG/M metagenome (GOLD analysis project Ga0099364, IMG submission 73070) | Microcerotermes parvus P3 segment gut microbial communities from Pointe-Noire, Republic of the Congo - Th196 P3 | ecosystem: Host-associated > Arthropoda: Insects > Digestive system > Gut ... | reverse complement strand
CACCCAAACCAACAGCCGCACGGGCAAACGGTGAAAACCCTTCCCCCGAAGTTTGCAGATAACCCTGCGGGACGCCGAGGTCTGCGTCCCCTACGGAGGGGATGCGGGCAACCCACGGAGCGCCGAGGGCGTCGCGTCCTACGGCGTGTGCGTCTGGGCAAACGCTGCGGGCGGGGGTGTCGCTACGCCACGTTCCCCTACCCCCGGTAATTCCGTATTGCCTCCAGCTCCGCCCGGGCCGCGGCGGGGCGTTCGCGCAGGATATTCCGTATCCGGTCGACGTTCCGCTCCCAGCCCGCCATCGAGCCGGGGCCGCCCCAGCGTTCGATTTGAGCGGGCAGCTCGGGGCGGATCAGGTCGGCGTAGCTGTCCAGGATGCCGATCATGCGGTCGGTTTGGAACGTGTGGTCCAGATGGTACTCGTAGCGCGCCACAAACTCGTCGCGGATGCGCTTGTTTTTCAAAATCTCCCGCGCGATTCGCGTGGAGAACATCCGCCCCACGCCGTGGCCCGTGGAATCAATCATGCGCGCAATGGGGTAGTGCTGATAGGTGGAGGGAAACAGCGCCCAGTCCAGGTCGAACAACACCCAGCGCCACTTGTTCCCCTCGCCGTGCTGTTTCCAAAACTTGATGTTGCCGCTGTCGGTGTTGACAAAATACGTCTGGCATATCCAGAAATCCATCCAGTTGGTCAGGTCCATGCGCGCGTCGATATACTCATAGGCCGCGTCGGTGGTGGTGTTCATCGTCGTCAGGGAGTCGACGAAGGCCACGTACTCCCGGTTGCTGCCCTCAATGGCCCTGGAGTTGCCCTTGATGATGTCGATCTCATCCTCCGGCACGCCGTAGCGGGTCTCGAAATAGTTCTCGTTGATCTTCTCGCGCAGGTTGTACAAGCCCCAGTATTCGCCGTTGATGTAGACGGCCGCGGGGCGCGCGTCCATCAGGTCCAGATCCATCGTGTCCTTGACCGACGTGGCCATAAACGCGTCGCGCAGCTTGCTGATGTTCCAGTCCTGCCCCGAGGCGCGCAGAACCAGCGACCCGTACTCGCTGACCTCATTTCCCGGGAAGAACGGGTAGGCGACGCGGTTGGCGCCGTAATCCTTTCGGAATTGGATCGCCACCGCCTTTTGCTTTTCGGCGCGGGAATACTGGCCAAAGGTCTTGACGCCCGCGGCGGACTCCACGCACAGCGTTCCGTCCTCGTTATAATAAGCAAAGTGAATGGGCCTCTCCCAGTCCTTCCAGAAGTTCGCGCCGACGTGCGGGAAGGTCGGCGTCCAGCCGGGGCCGTCGGCAAAGATGCCGATGTTATGGTCAAAGAGGTTCTTCGGATCGGTGGTGATGTGGATCACCGGCAGCGTGTGCCTCTCCCCGGTCAGATAGGTGCGCGTCAGAATATGGCCCGGCAGGCGGCCCTCGCGGAAGACGCGGGCGCGCAGCGGCGTGGGGCCGCTGATCACGATGGGCGCGGTGTATTCGGGGGAGGCCGCCGTCGGCTCCGTGCCGTCGAGGGTATAGCGGACCGTTCCGCCCTGGGGCGCGGTCAGCGCAACGCTTGTGCCGGCGGGCACATACCCGTCGTCGTGGCTGGCGCGCACCTCCCCGGCGTACCCGGAATAGGTTTGGCTCCGGTCCCCCGCGCCGGAGGCGTCCGCCAGAAAGTACACGCGCGTCTCGCTGTCCCCCGCCCGCCCGCTGGTCACGCCGAGCCGCAGGGAGCCGGTGTGCATGGAATCCCGCAGCGCGCCCGCTCCGTCGGTCAGGTACAGCGTCTCTCCCCCGCCGCGGATGCCGAAAGAGGTATCCACGCGCAGGGTTTGGCCCGGCTCCAGCGTCCGGTCCGGCAGCGCCATCCGGCGGAGGTCGCCGCCGGAATCCGACAGATGCCAGCCCGCCGTCTGGATCGGTTCGTCCGCCGCGTTGCCCAGCGAAACCCAGTTTTTGTGCGAAACCTCCGCGATGTACAGCCCGCGCCAGGAGAGCGCGGAGATCCCGCCCAGGGACTCGAAGCCCTCGGTGGTGTTCGGCTCGCCGGGTGTGGGGCGCGGGAAAAACAGCCAGCGGTCGTAGTTATTTTCATCGCGCCCGTAAGAGACGTGGGACTGGGGCATCACCAGGGGCGCTTTGTCGATGCACCGCCCGTAGCGGTCACTCAAAAACACGCCGTGGTCGTCCCGCCCGAGGGAGAAATTCGCGTGGCCGGGCAGTTTTTTGCCGGAAAGCTGGATAACCAGACGCTCACCGGGGGCGAGGACGGAGCCGGCGGGAAATTCCCACTTGTCCAGGCTGTCCTCCCGGTCCGACAGCGTATAGCCCGCCAGATTGACCGCCTCCGCGCCGGGGTTGTACAGCTCTACCCAGTCGTTATAGTCCCCCTCCTCGTCGGGGATATAAAAATCGTTGGAGGACATGTATTCCATGATGTAGACCTCCGGCGCGTCCCATTCCAGCGAGGCAAAGTCCGGCGCGGGCGGGCCGAGGTTGGGTTGGCCGGGGGTGGGGACGGCGAAGTAGCCCTCCGTTCCGTCGGGCATCCGCCCGTAGCTGGTGTCCAGCGGCGTGTCCATGATGGGAATCGTGTCGGCGGCGCGCCCGTTCGGGTCAACCAGCAGCAGCTCCTGATCCTGCCTGCCCAGCCGGAAGCTCACGTGCCCCGGCTCGTCCAAACCCGACAACCAGAGCGTGATGTATTCGCCCGGCCCGATGGCGTAACCGCCGGGGAAGGTCCATTTCTCTAAGTTGCCGGAGTTGTCCGACAGCGACCAGCCGGCCAGCGAGACGGTGAAATCGTTGGGGTTATATATCTCCGCCCAGTCGTGGAACGCCCCGTCCGCGTCGGGCAGGACGCTGGAGTTTTGGCTCATGTACTCGCTGATGATCAGGCGCGTATCGTCGGGCCGCAGTCCGGAGGGGTCCAGAGCATAGGCGCCGGTGTTCGGCGCGCCGGGCGTGGGGACGGCCAGATAGGCGTAGCCCCCGATCGCCTCAATCCAGGCGTATGAGGTGTTGTCCACGCCGGCAAATGGCTCCGCGCGGCTGACCAGCACGCCGGAGGCGTTGCTGAGGAGGACCGGCTCGCCGGTCTGCGAAATGCTGAAGCTGGTGTGGTGGATGCCGTCCGCCTGGGTTTTGTTCGCGCCGGAGGCAAACACGTAGAGGTACTCGCCCGGCATCAGGGGCGGCGTGTCGGGGAACCGCCAGCGCAGGGGCTGGTTGTCGCTGTCGGACAGATACCAGCCGCGCAGGCTGACGCCGATATCCCCGGCGTTGTACAGTTCGATGAAGTCGCTGTGCCGGCCGTCCTCATCGGTCAGGATGCCCCGGTTGACGGAGCAGACCTCGCTGACGATAATCACGGGCTTCCGCGCCAGCTCCCGCGCGGAAAACGCCAAAAGCAGGCCCGCCGCCGCCAGCAGAACGGCGGTCAGGGCATAGCGTTTCCCCCGCGATACGCGGGGTTTTCTGACTGCCCTACTCGGCATAGTCGCCGTTGTAGCCGACGAGAACCGCGCTGTGAACGCCGGGGTGGGAGCGCAGCTCCTCCAGGAAGCGGGTGTCCGCGTCGGGGTGCATCCGCAGCTCGTAGACCAGCTCCGCGCGGTCGCGCACCAGGCTTTTGCTCTTCATGGTCACGGGCATTTTCCGCATGGCGGTATGTAACTCACGCGCGGAGGAGGCCTCCACGTCGATGATCAGCAGGAAGAAGCTCTTTTTGGACTTCACGCGGAACAGCACCCACGCGGCGGCCCCGATCACCAACGTGGTCACGGCCAGCAGGCCGAACTCCCCCGTGCCGGCCACGATGCCCGTGGAGATGGCCCAGAACAGGAAAATCACGTCCACCGGGTCCTTGATGGCCGCGCGGAAGCGCACAATGCTCAGCGCGCCGACCATGCCCAGCGAGAGGGCGATGTTGGAGGAGATGGCCAGCACAATCACGGCGGTGATCACACAGCTCAGCACCAGAGACGCGTTGAAGGCGTGGGTATACACAACCCCCCGGTACCCGCTCTTATAGATAAAGAAGATGAACAGGCCCGCCAGCAGCGCGACAATCAGCGTGGCGACCGTTCGCTGCATGGTCAGCGTGGAACCGGAGGCCGACAATTGGTTGATGATATCCCTCATCGGGAAAACGCCCCTTTCGTGCAAACGTATTTCATGCGTTCAAAATGGATGGTGGAAAGCGGAGACTCTATGTTCAAGCCTCAAATCGCCAGCCGCGCGTAGGTTTGGCGGATGGCCTTGACGCACAGGATGTACTTGCTGATCTCGGCCCGCCGCGCGGTGTACGGGCGGATCAGGCGCTTGACGGCATCCGGCAGAAAGCCGTCGAACTTGACCTCCATCGTCAGCATTTGCGGCGGGTAGGCGTAATGGAAGATCAGGCCGTCGTCGGAAAACAGGTTCCAATCGCCTGCGGCGGCGGTCAGCTTGCGGTCGAAGGTGACGCGGACGCCGCCCTCCCGAAGCGTATACGCCTCCCGTTCATAGTCGGCGATCACGGCCGGACGCAGGCGGCGCAGCTTGTAGTCGGCGTAAAAGCGGTGCAGCACGGGGCTGTCCGCGCGCAGCAGGAACGACGTCTCCCCGCCCAGGATGGCCTCGAGCTGCTTGCGCGTCAGCGGAGCGGACTGCTTGCCGACATAGGCGTCGACCTTGATCTTGCGCTCAAAGCGGATCAGGGCGGGCGAACGGTTATAGACGCGCACGCGCGTTTTGGCGCGGCGTCCGGCCCCGGACTCCTTTTCCCAGACATCGGTGAAGGCCGGGTCGTCAAAGTACAGGCTGCGCACATGGTAGCAGCCGTCGCCGCCCGCGTGCTCGTCCGGGCGCAGCACAGCCGCCACCCGGCCCCGCATGGCGGCCAGGTCGGCCTCCGGAATGTAATACTTCAGTTCATGCCGCAGCGGCACGCCGTTATAAATCATCGGCCCCGTCCTCTGGATTTCAGTATCTTTCCAATTATACGCCGCCGGAAGGGCCATGTCAACGGTCAACTGTATGCTTGTCAGGGCAAGAGCATTGACTTTGCCTGTATCCCGTCCGTAGGGCGCGACGCAAACCCCTGTTTTCGTCATTGCGGGCTTGACCCGCAATCCCCCCCCAGATTAGCGATCCCCCGGGAGATTGCGGGTCAAGCCCGCAATGACGGTTGTAGGGGACGCGGCCCTCCGCGTCCCCTACAACCTCCCAGCGCACACGCGCGGGCAAACCACAGCGGCGCGCGCGTTCCTTCAAGCGTTCAGCAGCCGCTCCGCCAGCAGGGGTCCTGCCGTTTCGCTGAACAGCTCCGCCGCCAGCAGGGCCTCTTGCAGCGTGTTCCACGCGGTGCCGACCTCCAGAATGCAGGAGCCGGGTGAGGCGTGCTGGTTGTAGCGTTCCCGGCGGAGCGTCATGGGACGCATCAGCGCGGGGTATGTCTCCTGCGCGGCCTGCTGGATATGAAACGCCAGACTCAGGTTATCCAGCCAGTTTGGATGGTCCAGGCCGTTTAGATTGCTGCCCATCACGAACATCAGCTGGGCGGTCTTGCCGCGCTCTGTGTCGGTGACGGCCTTGTAGGCGGTCCCGTTTTCGCTGACCAGCGAGTCGCGGTGCACGTCAATGACCACCTGAATGCTCGGGTTTTCCTCAATGTGCCGGCGGATGATGCCCAGACTCTTGGTGTAGGAGCCGGAATAGGAGGGGCTGTCGCAGATCGTTTGGTCGTGCAGGACGTTCAGGCCGTGCGCCCGCAGGCCCTCCGCGATGCGCTCCCCGACGCGGACGACATTGAAGCGCGTGTCCTCCGTGCGCTGGATGTCGCTGGGGATATAGAAATCGCGCTCGTCGGGAAAATAGCTCTCGCTGCCGTGCGTGTGGACGATCAGCACTTGCGGCTGCCCGCCGTCGGAGGGGCGCAGGATGCTGGGCCGCGCCAGAATCGCGTCCACATCCAGGGGGTCGGCGACGCGGTTTTTGAGAAAGACCGTCCCGTTGTGGTCGTATCCGCCGGAGGCGCTGGGCAGCAGCGTGACCTCGATTAAGCGCTTGGCCTCCGGATCGCTGGCGGACGGCGGGCTGTACGGGCCGCCGATCCACGCGGCGTAGGGGTCGACCTCCGGCACGGGCGGCGGCCCGTCCGTTGCCCGCACGGGATCCTCCGGCCTCTGCGGCCCCTCCGTCTCCTTCGGGGAGAACGTCTGCGGAGCGAGCGTCTCCTTCGGGGAAGCCGTCTCCTGCGGAGCGAGCGTCCCCTGCGAAGACGGGGCGGCGGGTTCCCCGGCGGCCTTCGGCGCCGCGCGGATGCCGCTGAGGCTCAGAACGCCTCTGAGGAACGCCGGGCTGCCGGTCCAGCCGCCTGTAGCGGACTCTCCTTCGGACAGCGCCGGGAGGAGCCCCAGATGTTGAACCGCCAAAACCGCCAGAACCGCCGCGAGAATGCCCAATACGGGCTTCAAAGAACCGCCCTGCCTACGGGGCAACCGTTGCCCGCGGGGCAGGTTCTGCCTGCGAGGCAGCCGCTGCCTGCGGGACCGCCGGATGATCATTGTCGCCGCACCTGCTTTCGTGAAAAGGGTAACTCAATATATGTCCCCGGGACGGTATCCATGCCAGAAACCGCCGATGGGCGCGCGCGAAAACACCGCCGTCAGCCGGAGCGTGACGGCGGTGTTTTTCGGCCAAAGGGGGCGCGTTGCTATGGCTCCCGCAGGTCCGCCGCCGGAGCCATGACCAGCTCGCCGTACCAGACGAGCGCGTCGTTATAGGCCTGGAAAATTCGGTTGATGGGCATATTCCGGATCAGCGCGATGCGGGAAATTTCGCTCCAGTCCGCCAGCTCGTACAGGCGGGTAAACTGATAGACCTCGTTTAAAACGCTGGGCTGGCCCATCAGCGCGGCCCGCACGGTGTCCGGAACATGCACAAGCGCCAGCGCGTCCTTCATGGGCCTCTCCATCACCACATCCAGCACGGAGAACAGGCCCATCAAAAAGAGATTTTCCCGATGGACGCCCAGCTCGAACAGCCCCGCCAGATTTTCGCAAAACTTGGCCCGGAGCATGGAGAGACGGACGATTTCGTTGGGCCCTTCCTGCCCCAGCGTGATGGTGACGGCCGTCGTGGCCCATTTTTTCACTTCTTTCTGCCCCAGCATCGCGGCCGCGTGGCGCAGGCTCGTAATCTCACCGCTCCGCACGGAGGACGTATTGACCATTTTCAGGAATTGCATGGCCAGCGCTACGTCCTCCTGAATGATGCGCGCGAACTGATCCAGCTCAAAATCCTCCTGGCTGACCTGATCCAGGAGCCGGATATAGTTTACCTTGAGAGGGGAGACCTGCGTTTTTACGCGCTTGACGGCTTCCACATAGAAGCAGCCCTCAAAATACTCCAGCCCGTAGGCTTTCATCCGCTCAAAGGTCGTATCGTCGGACACGTTCTTGGCGATCACCTTGACGGGCTGGCGGCTCCGCCTGACGCTCCCGGCCAGCGACATGACCTCCGGGGTGTCGTTGCCGCTGAATATATAATCGATATACGGGTAAAACGGTTCCATTGCGGCAATGTCCGTTCTGTGGATAAACGCGGCCTGAAAGCCCAGCTCCTTAAAGCGCGCGATTCGCTGCAGGTTCGCCTCGGACAGGTCGATTTTTTTCCCCATCAGCAAGACCACGTTGGTCCGCTCCACCTCGCAGATACGCTCCAGATCGGTCGCCAGCTGCACATTGGTCACGGGAACGAAGATTGGCAGGCCCAGCGTCAGCGTGGCCAGTCCGATTTGGTTGACAAACGCGAAAAACGGCGAGTGGACGTTGTCCTCCAGAGACACAGGACGCCCCTCCTCCAGCAGGGCGTTGCCGAGCTGGAAGGAAAGATAATAGCCCTTGACGGTTTTAGAGGCGTTGAAAATAGGCTTGGGCACGACCATTATATCCATTGTTCATAACCCTCGATCCCATAAAATGTACCGGCATTCCGGCCATCATCCTATATGCAGTGTATCACAAAGCCCGTCTTCCGTCAATTATACTCGATTGAGCGCCGAAATTCAAGCCCCTCCTTCTCGCGGGGGGGCGTCGCGTCCTGCGCATGGTGTGTGCGGAACTTTGTCAATCCTCAGTCGGCTTCGCCGACAGCTCCTTTAAGAAAGGAGCCTTGACGGTGGAGCCTTACAGGGCGCGCAAGCCTCCTTTCGTAAAGGAGGTGGCACGCCGCCAGGCGTGACGGAGGATTTTAGGGCGGGCTGCCGCGCTTGGGAAATGGAACACGGCGCGATGTGGGCATCGCGCCCTACGAACGGCGGGGCGGAAACCCCTGTTTTCCTGTCATTGCGGGCTTGCCCCGCAATCCCCCCGGATTCGCGATTCCCCGGGAGATTGCGGGGCAAGCCCGCAATGACGGTTGTAGGGGACGCGGCCCTCCGCGTCCCGCAAAATGTCCCCGACGCACACGCGCGGACACGGCACGCCGTGTCCCTACGGCGGGGCGCAAAACCCCGTAGGGGCGACCGTCCCCGGTCACGCACAATGGGCAAACACGGCGCGCCGAGGTCGTCGCGCCCTACGGGCCTGGCCGTGTCAGCACCGCTGTTTCGTTCTCCCATTTCGCCGTCAACCCCAGCGCGGCGGCGACGTCGCCCAGGGCGAGGATGGTGCTGCCGTCTATGCCGTAGACGTTGACGGGGATTTCCGTTCCGTCCAGATATACCTTGATGTTGGGGTACAGCGTGGCCTCTACCGGCTCTGTGGGCATCGCGCCGGGGGTAGACGCTCCGGCGGGCTGGCTGGTATCCAGCTGCACGGCCCCATCCCAGTAGGCGTAAATCCCCACGGCAATGGCCAGGTCGGACAGCCGCAGGTAGATGTTGCCGTTGATCCCGTAGACTTGCACCGGAACCTTTTCCCCGTCCAGCGTCACCCCCACGTTCGGGTACGGGGTGGCTTGCGTGCCGGAGGGCGGCGGCGGAGTCGGCTTAACGCCCGTTCCTTCCCAGGTGTCGAGGTAAATACGCTTGATTTTGGCGGCGTTGCCTGTGCCCCACGCGGCAAAGCCGAGTTGGGTTCCTTCCAGCCCGCGCAGGTCAAAGATGAGCTTGCCGGGTTCTTCGGTGATGCGCGGGCCGCCGCTGTCAAACTGCGCCCAGGGTGAGGGATAATGCCGCGCAAACGTATACCCGCCTGTCAGCCGCCCCTCGTATTCCACCACCATTTTTTCCGCTTCCTCCAATACGTTCAGGGGGAAGGGCTGCTGCCAGGAACCGGCCTGCCAGTAAGTAAATGCTGAATCCTTGAAGGGGCCTTCCAATTCATACGGGAAGGGAGACGGCGGCGGCGGCGGCGCGTAGTCCGGTCCCGGCGTCAGCCCGTAGGCGGCGAACATGGCGTTGAGGAGCGGCTTGCGCGGCCATTCCCCGGTGTGGCGGTTGAATATTTCATAGTCTCCCCCGTGATTCCAATATTGCGCCGGAACGCCCAGCTTCGCCAGCTCGCCATAGGCGTATGCCCCCCATGCCGCCAGCCGCGCCTCGTCAGACGTTTCAAGAATAGGCGCGATTTCTTTGATCACAATCGGGATTTTCTGATCCAGCGCCGTTTTGATTTGACTTAGCGCGTTTTCCTCCCAGCTGTCGCTGGGGTAGAAGAAGACGCCTGCCATCACATAGGGGTCATCCGGGTGTTCGTAGAGGTAGAGCAGGTTGGGGTCGGCTTGCGTTATGGTGAGCGCGACGACGCGCTTATCGTTATGGCCGCCCGAACGGCGGATCAATTGCAGCGCGTCATGACTTAGCTTGTTCGACGTTTCGCTCAGTACCGGGATTTCTTTCGCAAAGCGGGTATAGTCCCAATACCATCCCGTCGCGCCCGGTCTCGGTTCGTTCATCGGCTCGAAGATCAGCGTTTCGGGATACTCCTTGAAACGCTCCGCGATTTGCGTCCACACGGCCGTAAGCCACGCCTTGGCCTGCTCGTATGGGCCGGTGTGCATTAAATCGTAAAAGCCCGATTCATGGTGTGTGTTGAGGGTGACAATCAGCCCCGCGTCCAGCGCCCAATCAACGACCTCCCGCACCCTCTCCAGCCATTCCTTGTCGATGCCGCGGCTTTCATCCATGTGCGGCTCCCACGAAACGGGGATACGCACACCGGTAAAGCCCTTTTGGGCGATCGCCTTGAAATGCCAAGGCTCAATCCTGGCTTCACCCCATATAAGCTCTGTGTGCATAAGATTGCCGAGGGTCCAGTCGTCCTCCGGCCACGGGCGCGCTTCCAATGTATTGCCAAGGTTGATCCCCATGCCGAGTTTCTCCATCATCTCCCAGCCGGTAATCGGCGTAAACGCCGCCGCGCCGGCGGGGACGGCCGCGGGGAGGAGGGCCGGCAGCAGGGCAAGGGTCAGCGTGAGGGCCAGAATGCGTTTTTTCATGGTGAATCATGTCCTTTCAGAATGGGCGGGCGATACAAAAGCCGCCGTCCCCGAGGGGAGCGGCGGTCCCCGCTACGGGTTCAAGCCCAGGCGAAGCTCCAAAAACGGGTCCAGAAGCATCCAATAGGCGGCCGGTCTGGCGTCGATGGCGCGGCAGTGCGAGGCGTCCGGAATGATCAGCAGCGTCTTGTCATACGCCGCGGAGCCTCTCGGAGAGGGGTTGCCGGGCGCGGCCTCGTACAACGCCTCCGCCATAGACGGGGGCACAAAATCGTCCGCGCCGCCGTGGAAAAACAAAATCGGCACGCGGGCGTCCCGGACGGCCGTTTCGGGGTCGGCATCGCCGAACCAAAAGCCCTGGCGGCGGTAGCAGGCCAGACCCCCCGCCTGTACCAGCGGAAACGCCGGAAGGTCGTGGCGCGTTT
>Ga0099364_10013722_pt1 | contig 10845 bp, 10 predicted proteins | sample TergutTh196P3_FD_73070 | JGI IMG/M metagenome (GOLD analysis project Ga0099364, IMG submission 73070) | Microcerotermes parvus P3 segment gut microbial communities from Pointe-Noire, Republic of the Congo - Th196 P3 | ecosystem: Host-associated > Arthropoda: Insects > Digestive system > Gut ... | reverse complement strand
GATGCCACAACGCTCTTCAACAGGATACGACGCTAAAAGGTTAAATATGCTGCTTGCAGTACTCGAAAAAAGAGCAGGATTCAAACTATCTCTAAAAGATGTTTTCTTGAACATCGCAGGAGGACTACGAATTGTCGACCCCGCAATAGATTTAGCCGTTACAACAGCCATTTTGTCATCAAATACCGATTTGGCTGTTCCGCAAGAAATTTGCTTAGCGGGAGAGGTAGGTTTATCGGGAGAAATAAGACCCGTTACAAGAATTGAACAGCGTATTGCAGAAGCCGAAAAACTTGGCTTTAATACAATAATAATTCCTAAATATTACAAAGGAATTGACATCAAAAAGTTCAAAATAAAAATTTTCCAAGCAGGTAAATTAGAAGAAGCATTTAGGTTTTTATTTAGAGGGAACTCATAGAAATCTCCAAACTCAGCGCAAAATTTTTACAAAAAACACCTCAAACTTTTTCTTAACCAAAAAAATATTACTTTTGCAGTCTTAAATTTAACATAAAAAATGGAAAATATTGACGTTGATATATTTAAAACAATAGAATCTCAAATAGAACCTCAAAGAGGTAGAATTTTGATTGCTGACCCTTTTTCTCACGGATTAGTTTTTATGCGCTCAATTATACTACTTACAGAGCATAACGATGAAGGAAGCGTAGGTTTTGTTTTAAATAAGCCGACAGATGTTTGCGCTGAAGATTTAATTGACGATATTTTAAATTTCAAAGGACTTCTGCATTTTGGCGGACCCGTACACACTAATACTCTGCATTATTTACATACACTTGGCGAAAAAGTACCTGATTCAATTAAAATTACAAACTCTATTTATTGGAGTGGTAATTTTGAAACATTAAAAAGTCTTATTAACAGCGGCAAAGCAAATCCGAAAACAGTAAAATTCTTTATGGGATATACGGGATGGATTGGTGGGCAGTTAGAAGAAGAACTGAAGGAAAATTCGTGGGTAGTTTCAACAGTTGCCGACAAAACAATAATGGAAGCAAACTCAATAAGTGTGTGGAACAACATTCTCAGCGAACTTGGTGGCGACTTTAAAATGTGGGCAAATTGTCCATTTAACCCTCAAATGAATTAGTTTCAATATAGATTCGAGTTTAACAAATTGAAAATATTTTTTGTTAAAGTGTTAAAAAATCTTTTGTGTTTCATTGCAACTATCCATCGTATTCCATCAATAGTATTTGTAAGAAAAATTTCGTCTGCCGACAAAAGGTCTTCAATGGTTGCTCCTTCTGTTTCAACAACAGAAAATTTTGCTTTTGGTAATATTGTCATAAGATGTCGGCGCAAAACTCCTTCAGTACAACCTGTGGCACTCATGGGAGTGTAAACGGTTTTTCCGTTGAGCCAAAATAAGTTAGAATGAGTCGATTCTATGATTTTTTTTGAAGTGTTAATAATTAAGCAGTCGTCTAATTTGTGTTCTGCGGCATAAATTCTTGCAAGCGTGTATGTTTCTGAATTTAAGGTTCTAAATGGAGAAAGCGGTGATGCCGCTTTTTGAAAATCATGAAAAATATCAATTATTAATCCTTTTTCGTTTAATGAAAATCCTTTTTGCTGCATTGGAAATGTTTCGATAAGCCACGATGCCTGTTTTGTATCGGTATCAAAAACGCCAGATTCTTTTCGGAACAATGTTAATCTGATTAAAGCATCGCCAAATAGACGGTTTTTTACTGTTAAAGATATAATTCGTTCATAAAGTTCTTCGCTTGATAGAAACCCAATGACCGATAATTTCATGGTAAGCATTGCTCTCAAAAGTCTCTCATAATGAGCGTCATAGAATAGAACTTTACCTTTATGAAAATGCATTGTTTCGAACAGCCCGTCTGCATACCTAAATGCTCTGTTTGTTGTTCTGATAAGTGGAGTGTCAGCCGTAAAAAGCACTCCGTCGTACACAAGATATGTTTTGTTTGACATATTTTAATTAACAAAAAAAATATTCCTAAAAAAATTGGCAAAAAGCATTGGTTTGAAAATCCCTGCAAATAAAAAGCCATAAACCGCACCCCAAAAATGTGCGTCATGCCCTACATTATCAACTTTTCTTTTTGCCATTATGCCCGAATAAATCAGATATGCCACGCCGAACACAATATTTGGCATTGGAATTCCCCATAATCGCAACATACCATAAGGATTAAGAAAAATTACGCAATAAACGATGGCAGAAACAGCACCCGATGCTCCAACGGCGTTATAATCGGGATTTTTTTTGTTCTTCTTGACCGAAAATAGCGCAGAAATAGGAATTGACGATACATAAAGTAACAAAAATAACAACTCGCCATTGCTATCAAAAATTATATCGAAATAATAGATAAGTGCTCCTCCAAACGACCAAAGAACAAACATATTTATCAAAAGATGAAAAAAATCGGCATGAAGAAATCCGTAAGATAATAGCCTAAAATATTCGTTTCTGCGCACCACCGACCAAGCATTTAATTGACATTTTTCCATTAATGCGGACGAACGGAACGCAATAATGCTTATTACACAAGTTATTACAATAATTATTATATGAAAGTCCATCATTTAATGCATTATTTTAAAAACCATCTCTTTTAACAACTCTCCGGGTGAGGTTGAAACATTTCCAAAACCTTTACTTTTCATGTCATATTCGCGTATGAGCGAAATTATTTCGGTTACTTTTGTTCCTTTGAAATTTTGTGCACCTCTTTGATAATCAGATACAAAGTTAGGATTAATTTTAAGTTTAGATGCTACTACAAAACTTTTAGATTTGTCGGTAACGTAAAAATACATCAATAGTTTGCTAAAATATCCAAAAAGAGTAGCCGTAATAGCAGGCATCGCAACGTCTTTGCTCGCCGCAATCCCTTTTACAATACGGTTTGCCTTAACCACATCTTTATTAATAATTGCCGTTTGCAGTTCAAAAGAATTATATTCTTTGCTTATTCCAATATTTTTCAAAACGTCATCAAACGTAATTTGTTTTTTTCCGGGACCCATTGCAACAGTAAGTTTTTCAACCGATTGTACTACCTTTTCGAGTTCAACTCCGAGGTAATCAATTAAAAGAGCAACCGCACGAGATTCTATTGTTAGACCGTATTCTTTAATATATTTTAAAATCCACTGTTCCATTTGGTTTTCATACAATTTTTTAGACTCAAAAAATACAACTTGAGGCTGTTTTGTAAGAGTTGTGTAAATTTTTTTACGTTTATCTAAAGTTTTGTATTTATGCGCTATAACTAAAACTGTTGAAAGTAGTGGTGATTTAACGTAATTTTCAAGTGCTTCAATTTTGGAGAGTAGTTGTGCCTCGCGTACAATTATCAATTGACGTTTTGCACTCATTGGAAACTGCATCGCTAAATGCGCCAAATGCGTAGAATCGGTATCTTTTCCGTACATTATCAATTCGTTAAAGCCTCGCTCTTCGTCTGATAGTGCGTGTTTTTGAACTGTTTCTGCAATTTTGTCAATAAAATAAGGCTCTGCGCCCTCTAAAAAGTATATTGGAGCAATGTTTCCATTTTTTATCTCTCTAATAATCTCTTCATAAGTCATTTTCTTATTCGAATTTAAGATGTTTAACAGATTGTCCGTTGTTAATAATTTCTTTTAAAGCCTTGATTCCTATATGAATATGCGAATCTACATAGTCTCGCGTAACACGTTTATCGCTCTCGATTGTTTTAATACCTGTTGAAATCATTGGCTGGTCTGAAACCAATAGCAACGCTCCCGAAGGTATTGAATTTGCGAAACCTACTGTAAAAATTGTTGCTGTTTCCATATCTACTGCCATTGCACGTGTTTTTTCAAGGTATCGTTTGAAACGTTCGTCATATTCCCACACTCTTTTGTTGGTAGTAAATACCGTTCCTGTGTAGTAATCACAACCATAGTCTCTTATAGCAGAAGAGACGGCTCTTTGCAGATTAAAAGCGGGTAGGGCAGGTACTTCGGGAGGAAGGTAGTCGTTAGACGTTCCGTCATTGCGAATTGCAGCAATTGGAAGTATAAGATCACCAAGTTTGTTAATTTCTTTTAAGCCACCACATTTTCCCAAAAACAGCACCGCTTTCGGGTGAATTGCACTTAGTAAATCCATAATTGTTGCGGCATTAGGACTGCCCATGCCGAAATTTATTATTGTTATTCCGTCAGCACTACAGTTTGTCATGTTTACATTTTCACCGACAATAGGTACGTCGTACAATTTTGAAAAAAAATCAACATAATAACTGAAATTTGTTAATAGGATATGTTTTGTAAAATCTTCAAGCGGGCGACCCGTGTATCGGGGAAGCCAATTTTCTACTATTTCCTGTTTGGTTTTCATATAAAAAATTTTTGCAAATTTATACATTTTTTTTGAAAAAGAAAAATAAACTAACAAACTATAAAATTTTTCGCTTAATTCGTAACTAAAAAACAGATGACACTTTTTTATTTTTTTATAAAAAAATCTTATATTTGTACCCAAAATTAATAATTATTTTTTTGATGGGTAATGTAGCAACAATAAATATAAATATTATATACACAAATATTTGAATAAAATATAAAATAGTGAAAATCAATAATATATCTGTAATTATCCTTAATTGGAACAACAAAAACTTACTACAAAAATTTATTCCAATTGTACTAAAAAATTCATTTCTCCCTAATGTAGAAATTGTGGTTGCCGACAACGGATCAACAGACGATTCGATAGAATGGTTAAAAACAAATTACCCTCAAATTAGAATAATTGAATTTCCAATGAATTATGGTTTTTCGGAAGGATATAACAAGGCTATTGCTACTATAAAATCTGAATTTTCTGTTCTTTTAAATTCTGATGTTGCACCCGCCGAAAATTGGCTGCAACCACTCGTTGATATTATGAAAAAAAATAGCAAAGTTGCTGCTGTTGTTCCTAAAATAAAAGACTATAATAACCCCACAAAATTTGAATATGCAGGTGCTGCAGGAGGATTTATCGACCGTTTCGGCTATACTTTTTGTAGAGGTCGTATTTTTGACCTAATAGAAGACGACAATGGTCAATATGACGATGAATGTATAATATTTTGGGGCAGCGGTGCCGCTTTAATGGTTAGAACTGAACTTTTTAAAACAACAGGAGGGCTCGACAAAGATTTTTTTGCACACATGGAAGAAATTGACTGGTGTTGGCGACTTAAAAATATGGGTTACGAAATTATGTTTACTCACAAAAGTGAAGTTTTTCACGTGGGTGGAGCAACACTGCCATACAATAACGTTAAAAAAAGTTTTCTGAACTTTCGAAACAACCTCTTTTTATTAGTTAAAAACAAACATGGATTTAATGGCTTGATTATTATTGTTTTGCGAATATTTTTAGATTATATTGCGATATTGAAACATTTTTTTTCGGGTGAATTTTCTTTTTCTAAATCAATTATTTTGGCTCATCTCGATTTTGTAAAAAAATTATCTCTATTTATGAAAAAAAGGAAACTACTGAAAAAAACTTTAATAAAAAAGAAACATGCAGAAACCTATAAAGGGTCTATTGTTTTTGACTTTTTTATAAGAAAAAAATTTAAACGCAGATAATTTATCCCGTTTTCAGAATAACTACAAAAGGAAAATTTTTAACAAAACAAATATTTTTTTTTCTTTAATAAAAATAATAATTATCTTTGTGCAATTAATTGTCGGTTACTTAACTGCATACACATAAGAAACACAACATTTATATATTTTTAATTTTTTACTTTAACTTCTTTATAACTTTATTAACTTTTAACTTTACAAACTAACAAAACTGATTTTCTACCGATATTACATCCCTAACGGGATGACAATAAGGTTACAAACTGAAAACTAACTTTATAAACTTTACAAATGAAAGTATTATTATTAAACAATTCGGACAACTTAGGCGGAGCCGCAATTGCAGCAAACAGACTAATGAACGCATTAATTACTAACGGAATAGAAACAAAAACATTAGTATTAAACAAAAAAACCGATGACGAAAATGTTGTATCTGTTAAAACATTTTTTACCAAACAACTACTTGCATCGTTTTACTTCCTTTGGGAGCGATTTATAATTTTTATATACAACCGTTTAAGTCGTAAAAACTTATTTAAAATTTCCATTGCAAACGCAGGTTTTGATGTATCCAAACATTTTTTAGTAAAAAATGCCGATATTATTCATTTACACTGGATAAATCAAGGTTTCTTATCTTTGAGGAGTATAAAAAAATTAATAAAATTAGGTAAACCAATTGTTTGGACAATGCACGATATGTGGAATTTTACAGGAATATGCCATCATGCGCAAACTTGTTTAAATTATACCCAAAATTGCGGAAACTGCCACTATCTGAAAAATCCTAAAAATAATGATATCTCCTATACACATTTTAATAGAAAAAAGAAAATTTATTCAAATGCACAATTATTTCCTGTAACTTGCAGTAATTGGCTACGTCAGGCTGCCGAAAAGTCGGAATTGTTGAGAAACAAACCAATAATTTCAATTCCAAATCCAATTGATATTGAAATATTTAAGCCCTGCTGTCAAGTTGTAGCCCGACATGAGTTGAGTTTACCAAAAGAAAAAAAAATTATTCTATTCGGTGCTGCAAATATCAACGATAACAGAAAAGGATTATCAATTTTACTCAACGTGTTTAAGCAAATGGTAGATAATCAAAAGAATATTGAATTAGTTGTTTTTGGAAAAACCACCGATAAATTTTCAGAACAAGTGCCATCGCAAGTTCATATATTAAATTATGTTTCAAATAACGAAACACTTGTAAATCTTTATAATGCTGCTGATGTTTTTGTACATCCTTCTTTAGACGAAAACCTTCCTAATACAATTATGGAAGCACTTGCCTGTGGATTGCCTGTTGTTGCGTTTCAAACAGGTGGAATACCCGAAATGATAACACACAAAGAAAATGGCTATTTAGTGCCACCCGAAAATGAATCAGAACTTGCTAAAGGAATTGAATATATGATTGATAATGACAACGACACTATTCAAAATTTACGCATAAATGCACGAAATAAAGTTGAAACAAATTATGATCCTCAAATTATTGCAAAACAATATGAAAAATTGTATAGTTCAATATTAGAGAAATGAACGTAGTAACTAAATATCCAAAAGTATCAGTAATTACTGTCGTATTTAATGGCATTGAAACCTTAGAGCGCACAATCCTAAGTGTTATTAATCAAACATATAAAAACATTGAATATATTATTGTTGATGGTGGAAGTACTGACGGTACACAAAATTTGATAAAAAAATATGAAAAACACATCTCTCCAAATACTCCTTCTCTAAAAACAATAAGCGAACCCGACAACGGACTTTACGATGCCATGAACAAAGGAATAAAACTAGCAACAGGTGATTATTTTTGGTTTATTAATTCAGGTGATGAAATTGCCGCAACCTATACACTTAAGAAAATTTTTGAAAATCAAGTTTTTGCGCATATTTATTATGGTGAAACAATTATGACAAACTCAAAAGGACAAATTATAGGTAATCGCCGACTAACTCCTCCCGAAAAACTTACTTGGAAAGATCTACGCAATGGTATGCTTGTAAGCCATCAATCGGTGATAGTTTCACGCGACATTGCAAAAATGTATGATACAAATTACAGATTTTCAGCCGATTATGAATGGGTGCTTACTTCCTTAAAAAATGCCGAAATAATTGTCAATACGCATTTGATACTTTCTAAATTTTTGGATGGAGGACTTACAAAAAAGAATATTTTGCCCGGATTAAAAGAACGTTTTAAGATTATGTGTAAATATTTCGGACCATTTTCGACTGTTTTTTATCATTTTCCAATTGGTTTTCGTTTTTTATGCTATTATCTGCGAAATAAAAGATTTTAATATGGGAACGTTTCATATTCTGGGAACTCCTAAAAACCTCCAAACTCTACGTTACGCTCCGTCGTCAAACCCCTTCGGGATTTAGATTTTGACGTTTACCTACGTACTTGATTTTTTTATTTACCCATTAGTCTTTTTAATTCTGCTATTTCTTTATCTTTTTCTGCTATTTCTTTGTCTTTTTCTGATATTGTTTTCTCTTTTTCTGATATTGTTTTCTCTTTTTCCTCTATCATTTTTTTGTTTTCTTCTATTTCTTTTTTGTTTTCTTCTATTTCTTTTTTGTTTTCTTCTATTTCTTTTTCCATTCTTTCGTATTCTTTTTCGTCTTGGTCTGCCCACCAAGCGGCTTCCATTTCTCGCTTCGATTTTGCATCGGAGGCTGCATGTTGTAATATCTCTACCATCGTTTTAACATTCTCATCATCAATAGGATATTCATATTCTTTGGTGGTCTCTTTGTCATCTATAAAAAATTGCTGTTCAAAAACACTCAACAATTTTTCTAATAATGTGCTCGGCTTCCCTTTTATATACGGTATCTGGACAAAATAGCCATCGTGAGTAAGTGCTTCTATCAGCCTGCTTTTATGAGTAATTTCTGTATTGCCAATCATATCTGTATAGGTACGATTTACTTTTATGGCAGGTGCTTTTATTTTTGGTATTGTAAAACCTAACAAATAAATGCATATTATTGGCAATGCTTTTTCTACTTTTCCCGTAGATACTTCTACTACATCTTGTAGTTTGTACTGTTCGCCTACATAAGTACGAAAACGAATAAGGTCGGTAGGCTTGCTTGATTTCTGTATTTCTATCAGAACTTTTTTATTTTCGCCATTTGAAGTACAAATTGTGGCAACAAAATCATAGCGTATTACTGATAATATTTCTACTTCTTCTTTTTCACTTCCGTTTTCCTTTTTCTTTTTTTTGGTTTTTTTTTCGTAGGTGTATTCCTTTGGCATCATTGCAATATCTACAACTTGCTCGCCTATCAATGTCTCTACAAAAAAACGTGCGATACGCCTATTTTCCATTAAGCGTTTAAAAATGGTATCATATATAGGATTTGCTATTATCATGGCTAAAAGATTTACAATATATTACGCCGCAAAATTAATATTTTTTTGCAAAATATTAAAAAAATAAAAAATAATCCTATTTTTTAAGCAGCATTTTCTTAATTTATGTAATTTTTGTTTTTTGTATTATTTTCTTTTTTCGGATAAAATACAGATATAATACATCTAAAATATGGACATTTTCATTGTTGTTTATAGAAATTATGATTAATAGATTTGTTTTTTCTTTTTTTTATTTATTTTTGCACTTTCATAAAAAAGAACGGTTCACAGTAAACAGTGCATGGTGCAAAGTAAATTGAGAATTGATGAGGTTGCCGGTCAGGTCTCCGCAATGACGAGAATAAAGAATTTATTGCTCCTTTTGCGGACTATTTATTTGAGACTTTGCGTAAAAATATTAATCAAGACTTTTATATAAATATCTAATGTCAAAACTGAATATTACATCTTCTATTTTTGGTTGTTTGTTTATCCTAATAAACATATCTTCTTGTATATCGAAAACCGATCCTCCTATTTTGTCAGGAATTTTATGGGGCGGTGAAGGAAACAGAATGTTTATAAAATCTGTATCATCTGAAAATTTCACCACTGATACAATATTAATAGACAATATGGGTGAATTTGTTTGGAATCGTGATACAATAGTTGCGGGATTTTATTCGCTGGAAAAAATGGATGGCAGCAAACTTATTCTTTTTTTAGAACCAGGAAAATCTCAATTTATTGACGGACTTTTCGCAACTTTCCCCGAAAAAATTAAAATACCCGGTACTGACCTACCCGAATCATTCCTAAAAATTGAAAATATAAATAAAGAATGGTATAACGAAATAATCATTTTGTCAGATTTATGTATTGAATATCAAAATAGTAACAAACAAAATTATATGAAAGAATTTGACTACAAATTTGATTCAATAAAAAACATATACCGTGAAAAAATCTTAGATTTTTCGGAAGAACCATTAGTAAGAATGTTTGCTTTAATGCAAACAGCCGGAAACAACTCATTGTTTGATACTTGGAACGACCGCGAACTTTTTTTTGAGGTAGAAACAAAATTGAATATTTATAAACATATAAAAGAAGTAAGAACTTTTATTGAGCAAACTGAAAATATACGTCACATTGAACAAAAATACAATAAAACAAGTTTAGGTGATACTTTTCCAACCATATTTTTTGGTAATGATACTATTTTCGCAGAAAAACACTTAGGAAAACCTGTGTATATCGAAATAAGAAAAGAATACGCTATAACTACTTCTGAATTATTTGCACCTCAAAAATATGAATTAGAAATATATGTTCTTGTTATTGACGAAACAGAAGAAACAGAAATAATCAATCAGTTAGGCATAATTCAGTTTCCATCAAATTTTTTACTTAACAGAGATGGAATTATTGTAGCAAAAAATATTTGGGGCGAAAAATTAAAAGAAGTTATTAGTTTTATAGTTTTATAGTTCAAATCTACACTCTACTCACTACACTCTACACTCTAATCACTACACTCTACACTCTAATCACTACACTCTACACTCTAATCACTACACTCTACACTCTAATCACTACACTCTAAACTCTATTCTTTGTGTTCCTTTGTGAGAAATACATTGTGCAACTTTGTGGTAAAATAATAGGGCTTTACGGAGTGGACTCATGTTTTATGTTTTTAAAAATTTTACAAAATAAATTTGCATTTTTAACAAAAATTATATACTTTTGCACTTATTAAAAATAATATAAAATAGAATATGTTTCAGGATTGGAAGACTAAAATAAAGGATAACCCGCAAGTATCG
>Ga0099364_10013721_pt1 | contig 10846 bp, 9 predicted proteins | sample TergutTh196P3_FD_73070 | JGI IMG/M metagenome (GOLD analysis project Ga0099364, IMG submission 73070) | Microcerotermes parvus P3 segment gut microbial communities from Pointe-Noire, Republic of the Congo - Th196 P3 | ecosystem: Host-associated > Arthropoda: Insects > Digestive system > Gut ... | reverse complement strand
ATATGGATTGAAAAATATTGCGTACCTAACGGCACGCCGTGGCGTATATGTGCATCCATTTTCTACCGATATTACATCCCTATCGGGATGACAGCGCTTATTAAGCGTCATTTTACAAACTTGACACTAGTACCGAAAAAAAAAAGATAACATGCAAATAATAATTTCAAATTTTTTACGTTCTAATAAAAAAATATAGAAGATTATGCTTTTATTTCTTGCAGTTTGGATAACAAATGTTGTTTTGCACCCGGTATACGTGTCGATGACCAACATGGACGTTGATACGCAAAAAGGCGATATCGAAGTGTCTATCAGGATATTCACCGACGACCTCGAAACAGTGTTGCACAATAAGTATAATGTGCACTCGTGGATTGGGACAGAAAGCGAACACGTGGACAGCAGGCGTTTGCTTATCCAGTACGTTAACGAGCGATTTAAGATTGTTGTAAACAACAGCGACGAGCCGGTTAGCCTTGTTACAGACAGTATTACAATCGTGGGGGATATGTTGTGGTTCAACATGAGTGGCTCGGCGCGCCAAGCTATAGCCGCTATGGAGATAAACAACCGGCTGCTGACGGACTTTTTCCCAAGCCAAAAAAACCTCATGATAGTCGGAACGGGCGAAAATGAAAGAGAAAAAGGCTTTAATTTGGACAGAAGAAACTATAAGGTAGAACTGTCTTTGTGATAATATGTATTAATGTATGAAACGTTTTTTTTCGATATTAATTTTTCTTAATATATGCGCTGTTAGCTTGGCAACACACAACCGCGCCGGACAAATAGTGTTCACCCATGTGCCGGGAACACTGTATACTTACGATTTTGTGCATACCCAGTTCTATTGGACGCCCAGCACTGCCTGGCAGTCGAGAACAAGTTTGGCTATTTCGTTTGGCGACGGCACAACAGGCAGAATACAAAGGGTAGATTTAGGTCCGCCAAGCGTCTGTGAAGACCTGCCCGACGAATATACTAAATGCGAATACCGCACGCGACACACTTTTCCCGGACCGGGAGTTTACGTGATAGTAGTCGAAGACCCGAACAGAAATTTTGGCGTCGAAAACATTCCTAATTCTGTTTCCGTAGTTTTTTCGGTCGTAACTACTTTAAGGATAGACCTTAACACCGGACACAACAGCGCCCCCCGTATAGAACGATACCCCACTGACAAAGCCGCCGTCGGGCGACGTTTTGTGCATAATCCGTCGGCTGTGCACGATAGGGACAGCCTGTCGTATGCGTTGGTGATATGTACGCGCGAACGGGGCGTCGAAATAGAGACATACTCCTTTCCGGAAACATCAGACGAACTGTATGTAGACGAAATAACGGGCGATTTTGTGTGGGATGCACCCGTAAAAGCCGGAATTTACAACGTGGCAATGCGCATTGACCAGTGGCACCACCGGCATAGACACGTCAGAGTGGGAAGTATAGTGCGCGACATGCAGATAGAAGTAGTTGAAACAGACAATGAACCGCCCGAAATATTGCCGCCCGATGATATATGCGTAGTTGCCGGAGAACTGATAAGCGTTGATATTGAAGCCGTTGACTATAATGAAAACGACGACGGCGAATATGACTTCATTCTTCTGACGGCTACCGGTTATCCGTTTTCCGTAAGGGAAAGCAAAGCCGATACAGTTACTGTTCTACGCGAGCGCGGCAAAACAATACTCAGGTTTACCTGGCAAACTCAGCCAAGCCACGTTCGCCAGCAACCGTATACTGTTTTTCTGAAAGCCGAAGACGATAATTCCGACGTCAGGCTTGCCGCTTTTGAGCAGTTCAATATCAGAGTGATAGCGCCGCCGGTAGAGATTACTACCGTGAGACCCGACAGGAAGGAAATACTTATTGAATGGACGCCCTCGGTGAGCGAAGACCCTAATCATCAGATAGTTGCCGGATACGAAATATGGCGCAGAATTTGCCTCGACCAGGCAATAATTGACGATGAAACTGTATGGTGCGAAGACTTTGAATTAGACGAATGTGATACGGGAGTACCCGCCGGATACGGATACGAGCGGGTGGGTTTCGTTGAAGGACACGTCTATTGGGACAATGACAATGGCAGAGGGCTAAGTCCGGGAATAACTTACTGTTACAGAATAGTCACCCTTTTTCACGACCAGGCGCGAAGCATACCGTCGTTAGACGGGGACGGATTAAGCAAGGACGTGTGTGCCACCCTCGAAGCCGGAACGCCGCCAATGATACATGCAAGCGTAGAAACTGTGAGCCCGACAGCAGGCAAAATTTTTGTCGAATGGCTGGAAGCTCCGTTTTTAGACAAACTTAAAGATGATTATACTAATCCTGATAATTATAAATACCGTCTCTATTTTTCAACAAATCCCGAAGTTGTACGCGGCGACGACGACTGGGTTTTTCTGCAAGAGTTCAATTTGCTTGCTGCAGGCGGCAAAACCTCTTTCGAACACACAGGCTTGAACACAAGAGATGATTTTCCGTATTATTACAAAGTTGTTTTGATTGACAAGGACGGCAAACCGGTAGATGAGCTTAACGGTATGCCTGTAGATAACGAAATAGCTTCAACGCTTTATCCCGTTCTTACGCCTTCAGACCAACGTGTAAGCATTAGTTTCGGACGTTATGCGCCGTGGGTAAACAGGGAATATGACATTTACCGCTGCGAGGGCAACGATTGTATACCCGATATAAATTCCAATCCGATAAACGAAACACCCGTGCGCGGAGAACTTTTTATCGACACCGGGCTGACAAATAATCAGGAATATTGCTATATTGTTGTCAGTCGCGGAGTTCGTATTATAGACGGAACAGAATATACTAACGAAAATTGGTCGCATCTTGCCTGCGTAACGCCAATAGATAATGTTCCGCCTTGTCCGCCAAGTGATTTTTACCACACGTTTGACTGTACCGAACGGGATGCTACGCTCGAATGGGTTTATACCCCGTCGTGCGACGAATATATGGTAGACGACTTGAAAGAGTTCCGTATCTATTTTACAGGCAACCCGGATGCAACGCACTACAACGAATTTAGTTTGAAAGATGTCGTGGAGCGTGTTGGCGTCCAGATGTTTTACAGCTATGTAGACGAAGGAGTGACACGTGGGTGCTATTTCATAACTTCGATAGACGATGCAGGCAACGAAAGCGACAAGGCTGAGGCATACATGATGCGCGTATGTTTCAATTGTGGCAGCATAAATGACGGCAGCTACTCTATACCTAATGTCTTCACGCCCAACGATGACGGTATAAACGATTATTTGTTTGCCGACATAGACGGAGCGTGTTATTGCACTACGCCCAATTCCACCTGTTTAGGCATCGAAGGCAGCGCTGTTACACGCGTAAATATGGAAATATTTAACCGCGTCGGAAAATTAGTTTTCAAAACGGACGAACCATGTATAAACTGGGACGGAAGAGATATGGATACAAAACAAAAAGTGCCGTCGGGAGTATATTTTTATATCTGCGACGTCTACGAAATGCGCGACGGCATTGAAGTACTCGTAGATGGCTCGCCCTTAGCGGGATATATACATGTGTATAGCGATGGCTCCGGCGTGCCGTCAAATTAGTTTTCAGTTTTCAGTTTTCAGAAAAAATAAAAAATCAAAAATCAAAAATTCCTAAAGCCGTGAAAATCAAAAATCAAAAATCAAAAATCAAAATTTGCTTAATCTGCCTTCTGTTTTCGTTCTTCCTTTCGGCACACGGACAACAGGTTCTGAACGATACGTATTTACACGCCTCTGCTGATATGCTTCGCGGCGAATATACTCAAGCGGGCGACAAGATACTGTCTATCCCTGCCGGCGAGCGCACAGCTGCAATGAACCTGACCTTAGGCATAAGCTTCTATTATGCCGGCAATTACGACGAGGCAGCCAATTATTTTGCTGTTTCCGACAACCTCAGCTCCACCCCCGCAGCGCAACTTTATGCAGCCCGCGCTCACGCCATGCTGCAACAAGCCGATAAAGCAGTGGAATGGCTGCAAAAATACCTGTCGCAACGCGATAAACTATCCCAAAGCGAACTCACACTCGACCCGGCATTCACAAAAATAGAACGCAGCCGCGAATGGAGAACACTCTGGGACAGAGAATGGTATAACGCCGCAGACAGAAGGGAAGCTGAAGCAGCAAACCTGTTGCGGCGCAACAGAAATATCGAAGCCCTTGCTATCATCGACGCTGAGATAACACGGAGCTCTACTGCACGGTTTCATGCCCTGCGCGCGAGGGTATACGAGGCTATGGGCGAATATCAGCCGGCACACGAAAGCGCACAGGCAGCAATAAGACTGCGAAACAACAGCCCCGAATATTTTGCCGATGCAGCAAGAATGGCAACGCTTGCAAACAGATACGATATAGCTTTGGAAAATATTAACCGCGCCGTACGTTTAGAGCCGTATAACTTGGAACTGTACCTCAGTCGCGCCGAAATAAATCGTTTAAGCCGGCATTTTGACGATGCCCGAAACGACATAAATTTTTATTTGAAATATTTGCCCGACGATACCCGCGCAATTTTACAGATGGGCTTAACGGAAACAGACGCCGGAAATCCGCTTGCGGGAATAGAATACTTCAACAAGCTGATAGATAATGACAAAAGTGTGCCCGACTACTTCATAGCCCGCGCCCGCGCCCGAATGAGAGCCAATGATTACGCCCATGCCGGTTTCGACCTCGCCCAGGCGTTAGACCTAAACCCCGAAATGGCTGAAGCCTGGCACAACCAGGGAATAGTGCTGCAGCACGAAAACAAACTCGAAGACGCCTGCTACTATTGGCGAAGAGCGCTACAAATGGGAAACAGAGCTTCGGCAGATTTTATCTACAGGTTTTGCAGATAGAAATTATGGTACACTATTCAATCACAGTATTATTTTTCCTTTTTTTTGTTTGAGATGAACTTTGAAACGTTGCGTGAATGAATACTAAAATTCAAAGAAATGGCTACGATTGATACAAAAATCTTCAAAGCATCATCGAAAAAAATTATCAAAATTATTAGCACTTCTGACCATGCAAGTTACTGGAAGTTTGGCTACGATGCGCTCATGATTACAAACACGGCACATTATCGCAATCCAAACTATCATAAAAGAAGTGATACAATGGAAACATTAAATATTCCGAAAATGATGCAAGTAATTGACGCAACGGCTTTGGCCTCTCATTTTTCACACTTTTTTCCACTTACACCGTCCCCATCGTCCTCAAAGTCCCCCCTCAAAAAAAAAAATGATTTTTTTTTGCAATGTAAAAAATAACCATTATCTTTGCGCCGTAATTGCCCCTAATCAATTTTAAGGTTAGGACAGCCACTCCGCAGAAGTGGCTTTTTTATTTGCTTTTGCCATGACAACGCCAATTCCAGACCCTGAACACCACAGCCGGCTTACACAAATTTGTGTATATTTTCAATCCGCGAGCAGTTTTTTTTCGCAATCCAAATTCTTTTCCCTACCTTTGCACCTTATTTGTAATCAAATCAAAAATCAAAAATCAAAAATTGCCATAATGCAAAGAGTATCAGTATATATTGACGGTTTCAACTTCTATTACAGTTTGAAACGCGCCAAGAAGAACGACCCGGATTTTCAAAAATTCTATTGGATTGATTTTGTAAAGTTTTTCGACCATTTTATGCAACCCGGTCAAACATTGCAAAAAGTTTATTATTTCTCTGCGCCCGACATGGACTTGCATAGAGCAGGCAGGCAAAACATGTTATTCCTTGCTAATAAACTAATTAACGAAGACCGATTTGAAGTTGTATACGGAAAATACTACGACAAGCAGCATCTTTGCCAAAACTGCAGAACTTACTACAGAAAACCCGAAGAAAAGCGCACCGATGTAAACATTTCTGCCTACATGATGCGAGACTGCGCTAAATCCAATGTTGATGCAATAATTCTAGTATCCGCCGACAGCGACCTGATAACCCCCATCGAATTTATAAAAACCGACCACCCTGACATCAAAATCAAAGTATTTTTCCCACCAAACTCTTTTTCAAAAGAGATAAGCGCCACCGTAAAAAGTTTCAAACAAAAAATTACCCTGCTCAAAAAACACAAAACCCGCTTCAATAACTCCGTTATGCCCGACACTGTTACCAAAAACGGAACTTCATACACTATTCCCGAAAAGTGGAAACAACCACCCGCGACACCCACCGTCATTGCGGGCTCCGACACGCAACCCCCATCCACCCCCACCGTCCCACAAGTCCCACAACCAACCAATAAAGTCGTGTTCATTATCGAAAGCAAATATTTCCAAGAAGACCTCGTAGTACACGTAGACTGGACTTTACCATACATCCCACGAACTGGCGATTACATAACCGCTTGGCTCTGGATTAATGCAATAACAAATTTTGACCGTGCCGACAAAGTATTCACAAAAGACGGATGCGACTTTTTAGCCCTACAATTCGATAATTTTCAACCAAACAACCCAGAAGCAGACCAAATAGTTTGGAAGTGCTGGTTATACGAAATTGCCTATATCTCCACCGGCAAAGTAAGATGCGTTACTTTTTCCAATCACGCTATCTACGGAATTGTAGCAAATATCGTTTTGTCTGAAAACGAGTAATATAGCGGCATACAAGCATTTTTTTCACTTTTCGTATACTCGCATTCCCTAACGCCCACAAAATCAACTGAAAAACCAAGTTGGAAATAAACTACCAAGCCCGAAAAAACATAATAGGAGTAGCCGCAGCATCCGGCGCAACACTCCGAAGGAGCCCCCTCGCTGTGTAATCATCCATAAAACCACTGACAATAAGCCCCCAAATTCTTCATTCTTCATTCTTCATTCTTCATTCTTCATTCTTATCTCACAGATAGCCTGATTAACAATATCAGCCTCAAACCCGCGACTTGTTGCAAAGCGGAACAATTTTCCTTTTATTTCGTATGTGTTGCCTTTCAGACTTTTGAGTTTTTTTTGCAGCTCGCCTGTCAGTATTTCAAGGTATTCTGTGTCGTCCGTTTCCGAAAAAACATCTGTAATCATATCGTTTTCAATTCCTTGCATACGCAGCATGTACGCAATCTTCACGCGTCCCCATTTGTTGAACCTCATTTTATCTTTTACGAACGCCGCTGTGTACCGGTGGTCGTCTACAAATTTGTGTTCAACGAGGAAGTTTACAATCTCCTCTGCCTGAGCATGACCACAGCCGCGAGACACAATTTTATCCAATATCTCCTTGCGGGAGTGTTCCTTGCGACTGCACAGTTGCATCGCTTTTTCCTTATATTCGGTTAATGTATCCAAAATTTTTCAGGTATCTTTCATCGTTCCGCCAATCTTTTCTAACCTTAACAAAGGTTTCCAAGAATATTTTTTTTCCAAAAAAACGCTCCATTTCTTTACGCGCCTGTGTTGCCGTTCTTTTCAATGCAGCGCCTTTTTTTCCGATTATTATTGATTTCTGGGTGTCGCGCTCTATGAATATTACTGTGCTGATATGTATAATATTGCTGCGTTCTTTGAACAGTTCTACTACAACTTCGCTACAGTATGGTATTTCCTTATCGTAGTTTTCAAAAATTTTTCCGCGCAGAATTTCCGATGCAAAGAAGCGTTCGGGCTTGTCGCTAAGCTCGTCCTTCGGATAATATGCCGGACCCTCAGGCAAAACCTTCTGTATAGCAGCTCTTAGGGTTTCAACATTAAACTTTTCCTTTGCCGATGCCGGAATAACGATAGCCGAGGGCAGTAAACTTTTCCAAAGGTCGCTCAACTCGTCGAGTTTCTCAGGGGCGCTAAGGTCTATTTTATTGATAACCAACAATACGGGAACATCCATGGTCGATATTTTATCGATATACAGGGCATTTTTATCGGGAGTTTCTACAACATCTGTCACATATACTATCACATCTGCGTCTGTGAAGGCAGTGCGCACAAAATCCATCATTCCTTCCTGCATTTTATACTTGGGTTTTATTATGCCCGGAGTGTCGGAAAAAACTATTTGATAGTCCTCGCCGCTAATGATGCCCATTATGCGATGCCGCGTCGTTTGAGCCTTAGCCGTAACAGCAGACAAGCGCTCGCCCGTCAGCGCGTTCATAAGCGTCGATTTCCCTACGTTGGGGTTTCCTATAATATTGACAAAACCGGAACGATGCATCACTTATTATTGATGTTCCGATTTAAGCAGGTCATTTATCGTCTTCACCGGATTGAAAGTTTCTATTGGCACTTCTACGAAAACGGTGTTCCAATTTGCCATTGCGCCGTTCCACAATCCGGGCAATTCCTGCGCCTTCAGTTCCACGCCGTCTTTAGATTTTTTTGAAATAAATCCGGTGTTGGGGTCGCGATATTCCAACAGGTTGAAATGGTTTCCGTTGCCGTCTTTCACAGCGCATACCAAGTCTACGGGGTTGAAGTGCGTAGCTTCCGTGGCTATCGTCTTCTGCTTCGGGTCGTTCATATTTATCTGCGAGGCTTCGACAATCTGCAACGAAATAGAACCATCAAGATTACGCACCCAAAAGGGTCCTCCGCCGGGCTCACCTTCGTTCCTCACCATGCCGCACACGCGGACGGGACGGTTCAAAGCTTTCAAAAGATAATTTTTTACTCCCTCGTTTGTCCATGTAGAAATAAAAACAGGCGGTTGAATAGACATGCGATTTTTCAAAAAGTTCAACGCCAATGCGTAATCACATTCGCCGTCGCGCAATTGACGCAAATATTTGGCGCTTTGCTCCTGCAGTTCCAACAATAGTCCGGCAATCGCTTTTTTGTATTTTACGGTAACGGGTTTGAGGCTGTCGGGGGCAACGTTATCGATATTTTTGATGAAAATGATGTCGGCATCTATTTCGTTGAGGTTTTCCAACAGGGCTCCGTGTCCGCCGGGGCGGAAAAGAATAGACCCGTCGGCGTTGCGAACCGGTTCGTTAGCAGCGTCTACGGCGAGTATATCGGTCGAAGATTTTTGTTGTGAAAAGTATATATTATAATGTATACCGAAAAGTTCAGCATATTTTTTTACCTTTCTGTTCACTAACGCTTCAAAACCTTGCTGATGTTCGGGCGAGACGGTGAAGTGCAGATTTACTGTGCCGTTGGTATTCCGAGCGTAGTCTGCGCCTTCCACCAAATGCTCTTCCAGGGCTGTGCGAGCTTCGCCGGCATATTTGTGAAACAGCAACATTCCTTTTGGAAGACTGCCGTAGTTTAAGCCGTTGTTCATCAGGATTGCCGCAGCAATTTTTTTCCTGTCGGAGGCGTCGATATTTTGTTTTTCCAAAATTTGTTTCAAGTCCGGGCAAAATGCAAACTTTTCTAAATTTTCGAACACTTCTTTTACTGCGTCGCCTTCGCTGTCGCCTTCTGTTTGCAGATATTCATACAAGTCTTTGAACATTCGCGTGGCGGCACCCGAGGCGGGCACAAATTTGAATACCTTGCGCTGTCCGAGTTTTTCGGCATACAAGCGCTCAAGTTTTTCTGTTTCTTCCGGGGTTAGCTTTAGTATTCCGTCGCCTGTTTTTGCCGGACGCTCAAGCCGAAGGAAAGGGAAACCACTCCTGAAATACTCTAACTGCCGTTCAGCAACATCGGGTTGGATACCTTTGTCTTGCAATTGCTTTAAATCATCGTCTGTAAACATATCTCAACAATTTTTAAAAATCTCTAACATGCTGCAACGGGTCTCTGCGACCAAAAATTATACCGAGCGTCACAGAAAAGCTTTGATGCTGCATATCCATGTCGTAAAGGAATCCCCAGGATTTTCCTCTTCCTTTTTCAAAATTTTTCTTGTTCAATCCAAAATCATAAGCCAACATAAATTGAAACCGATGAAACTCTATTCCGAAGCCTGCGCCTACGCCATAGTCTAACCTTGGGGTATCGTTTCCATAATCAATTTTTTTTCGGTCGTCGTTTAATTCTTGTGTATTAGCATTTTGGATAAATGTTTGTCGTCCAAAAAGCCCAAAACCTGCATATGGACCTGCCTGAAACAACAGGTTTGTCTCTTCGGCGACGTGCATCCGGTATTGCAGATTTATCGGAACCTGCAAATAGTATAGATGAAATCTTCTCAATTCCGGCAGATTTGGTCTATATTCATCGGTAAAACCCATCAAAGCAAACTTAGCTCCCGGCTGTAGCGCCAGAGCGTCATTAATAGGGTAATCGGCTATCAACCCGAACTGGAACCCGTGATTCAGTTTGAAATTATCGGGGTTGCCCGACTGATTTTGGCTTCTGCTAGCCTTATCTTCCGCCATCACTCCGCTCAGATTATATCCCATCTTAATTCCGGGTCTCACCTGAGCGCTGATTGAGCCCGAAACTGCTATAAAAGCAAACAAAAATACTATATATCTCTTAAACATAGTTCACGTTATTTATTTAAAATTTTTATGTATCAATAACGCTGCAAAGTTAGTAATATTATTTTTAACGTGCAAAAAATTTTTGACATTTTTTTTTATTTTTTTATTTTTTTTATCAAAAATAATTTTTTACCTTTGCGGCGTTAATTTTTGTTAAAATGTTATGATTATTTGGTGGATAGTTACAAGTGTTTTCTGGGCAATTGTGGTTGCCGTTGTTTTGTGGGTATTGTGCTTTTTTTCGGGCAGGTTGATTAATCCCGCTTATAGTATGCCCGTAGCCTTGCATATAGTATGCTTTTTGGTTGCTGTGCCTACTGCTGTCTTGCTTACCGTGTTTTTTACGTGCAACAAGGTCAATCGCCTTGTAGAGCGCGTTGATACGGGTGTTGCCAAATACTTAATGGCTGATGCAAATTT
>Ga0099364_10013720_pt1 | contig 10846 bp, 2 predicted proteins | sample TergutTh196P3_FD_73070 | JGI IMG/M metagenome (GOLD analysis project Ga0099364, IMG submission 73070) | Microcerotermes parvus P3 segment gut microbial communities from Pointe-Noire, Republic of the Congo - Th196 P3 | ecosystem: Host-associated > Arthropoda: Insects > Digestive system > Gut ... | reverse complement strand
TTCAGAATTTGAAAACAATCGCCATTATAGTGGAATTATTTTTAGTTATGTGTCTGATAATTTCATAATTACTGACAGTAAAATCATAAACAATGTTTCCGATAATGGAGTAGCCGGTATAGAGAACTGTAATTCCAATTCGGAATTAACGATAGAGCGAACTGTTTTTGACGGGAACAAAGGATATATCTCGCATTTACAATCCAATTCCATTAAAGTGAAAATTGATAATTCAATATTCAGAAATGGGGAAAGTGAAAGCTCTGCATTGCTTTTTGCAAATTGGGCAAATGAGTCTTTTTACTCTTTTTCCAATTCGACCATAGATAAAAATATTTCCGGAAATATTCTGTTTAATGGAGGAGGGAATATGTCTTTTACAAATAATACCGTAACGAGAAACAAGTCCGAAAATCTTTTGTTTAGTGGTGGTACAGGGTTTAATATTTCTTTTATTAATAATACAATAGTTGGAAATATTGGAAATAATTCTCAGGAAAATTTAGGCAATATTATTGAAGTTAGTTCTAATAAATTAATTGGAAATATTATTTTAGGAAATGGATTAGATTATTTAGCTCATCGTAAACGGAACATTTTTTTTCCTGTCTATGGTTCAACTCCAATTATTAAATATAATATTTTGCCAATTTTCAATACGAAGCCATTAACAGAAGCATGCACTCTACTTGAACCAATAGGTGACAATACAAATATTTTTGTGGAACATGAATATTTTGATTTGCAAGGGCTTAAAGATCAGTATAATCACTGCCTTCATGATTATGGCTACGGTCCAAGTATAAGTATAAGTGCGGATGAGTTAGATGCACGCGTTTCATTGGGAGAGAAACCGTATCTTGACATTTTAGAAGGTACTTATGATGAGCCAACCGGTCTTTTTAATCCGATTGTAAAAGACAACGGCGGCTTCACTCCAACCGTAGCCCTTACAGGTACGCAGTTGCCTGATGGAAGAAAGATTAACAGCCTTCCATTAACAGTTTCTAATGTAACTGCCGACCAACGCAACGTACAACGGAACGAGCTGGCCTGTATCGGAGCATACGAATATGACAAAGAAGCTCCTGTTGAAGACGAAAAATTCCTTCTTGAGTACTACGTAAAAGTAAACGGCGAAGGAACCGGAGATGGCTCATCATGGGAAAATGCCATGTCGAATGAAAGTTTTGCAAAAATCCTGCCTAAGGTTCCCGATGGAGTTACGTTTCATGTAGCTGCGGGAATATATTATCCTGTTTTCAGGGCAAACGCTCCTTTTTTTCCGTGGGAGGATTACGAATATTTGAATTCTATTTATGACTATATTACAGAAGATAAATACAAAGCTTTTGAAATAAAGAGTAAAGTTAAAATAATAGGAGGATATCCATTTGATGCTGCTACCGGAGCAACTACGGATCCGGATCTTCATAAAACAATATTTAGTGGAGACCTTAATAATAATGATGTGTGGGAGTACGATATATTCTACAAACAAAATAAAGATTGGTGGGATTTGGTAAATGATACAATGGATGACAATATCTATGCAATTCTATTGGTTTATAACTCAGGAAAAAAAGCGGAATTGTATGGAGTTACATTTAAAGGAAGTCGCTATGAAGGAGCCATCGTTTTATATGATTCTGATTTATTAATAGACAGATGTTCTTTTATCGACAATGTAGCCCTATATGACGGAGGAGCTGCCTCAGCATTATCTATTGCCGGCAATTGCTCGGTAGATATAACCAACGCTATCTTTAAACATAATGTTGGCTCATTTGTAGGAGGAGTTATTATTACTCAATATGCTGACTATGAGGGAGATGTTGCTTTGAATATATCTAATTCTGTTTTTGAAGACAATAATATGGGAGCGTACGGAAGCGGTATTACGATTATCTCGCCTTTTGACAGGAAACATCAAGTCAGTATAGAAAAAAGTACGTTCTATCAAAATGGAGGAAATCACCCTTATCTTGTTGGTGGAGCCATCTATGCGGGTAATGCCTCATTGTCGTTAATCAATAATAGTTTTATACAGAATTACACCGGAGGAGCCGCAGGCGCTATTTTTTGTTATGATACTGACCTTGCTTTGACAAATAACACTTTTATCGGAAATGAATCTCCCCTCTGGTCTTTAATTTACGGAACAGGAGAAAATTTGTCGACCATGACTGGAAACATTTTTGCAGTAGAAAACAGTGGCTTAAATTCAACCTGTTTGAATGGCGGTAATGCTGAGTATATAAATTCAAGTTATAATATTTTTACATCATTATCGGCTAATAATTGTGGAAGTCCCGATTTGTCGCTAATTGGAGAAACAGATATTCTGACCGATATGGCATCATTATCATCGGTTTTAGATGGCGAGTATGATTTAACAACCGGTGATTTCTCTCCTAATCTGGAAAAGCACGGAGGCTTCACTCCTATGGTAGCCTTAACCGGAACACTATTACCTGACGGAAAAAGAGTCAATTCTCTTCCGTTAACCGTTTCTAATGTCCATGCCGACCAGCGCGACGTACAGCGTAACGGGCTGGCCTGTATCGGAGCATACGAATATATCGGCGGTACTTCGGAAGGAAATATGAACATCCATTTCGAAGGCAGCAAATTTATTTGTGCCGGCGTTACAGCTACATTAACCGCACAGGTAGCAGACGGTAACGGAAACTATACCTACGCATGGACGGGAGGCGGAATCAGCAAGACCGGGCAAACAGTAAACGTAACTCCAGGCATAACTGCCGAATATACACTAACAGTAACCGATATCGCTACACAAAAAACCGTAACGGATAATGTAACTGTGACCGTTATCAATCCAAAAATAGAAATTTCGGGACAGGACGGTAGCGTTATCAAACTTACAGCTCCATCAGGCTTCACATATAAGTGGAATACCGGAGCTGCTGCACAAAGCATTGATGTGGCTCCTGTATCGGAAGCCAAATATTGGGTAACCATATCCAATGATTTTGTTTCCTGCAGTGATACGGTAGAAATAAAACCCAATATGCCCTGTAAAAAACCGGTTATAGATCTGCCTTCGACAGCAGGTATTTGCACAGATGGACAGACGGTCGTTTTGGAAGCAAAAGCAGAAGGCAAATTTTTATGGTCGCCCTCAAATGAAACCACACCTTCCATTTCGGTATCCGAACCGGGTTTTTACAAAGTCAAGGTAACCAACAAATGTGGATCAACCGAAAAGGAAGTACACGTAGAATCACCATCCCATGCAGGAGTTGACGCATTCATTGCAAGCGGCGATCCATGTGCCGGACGGGCAGAATTGAAAGCCACTGGCGGAAAATCCTACAAGTGGTATCCATCCGATTATCTAAGCAATCCTGACATTGCCAATCCGGTTGCCACGCCGCCCGGTACAAGAACATACTCGGTCGCCATCCGGACAAACGGCGGATGTACCGTGATAAAAAATGTACCTGTAGAAGTAAAACCAAAGTTTAATCTGGAAGTAGCAGATGTTACAGGATGTTTAAAAGATACTGTTACACTGGAAGCCTATGGCGCCGATGAATATACGTGGTATCCTATGGAAGGCTTGAGCTGTGTGGGAGACAACTGTTCTTCCACCCAATACACAATCATTGCCGATAAACGAACATTTACGGTTACCGGTACTAAAAACGGATGTTCAAAACAGGCTGCCATCACTGTTTCGACAAACATAACCAACTCCGTTTCGCTTAAACTGGACGATATAACTGAAAATTGCGGCGTTTCACTTTTTGCAACACCCGGATTCAGTCGCTATACTTGGGATTTCGGCGATAAAAGCGCACTGCAAACGACAACAGAAAACACAGTCAGTCATAAATATAACATGTATGGTTCATACAGGGTTTGTGTGATTTTTGAAAATTCAGCCTGTCCGAAAGATGTAAAAGAAGCATGTAAGGTCATTACCATAAATCCGGAAGACTGCAAATGCGATCCATGTAATAATAAACAGTAAAAAACGTCATAATATGATATCCAAGATAAGAAATAGCAGTTTTACAAAAGCCGCATCCGTTTTATTGCTGGCACTGATTCTTTTTCCTGCGGAATTATGGTCAATTACGAACGGACCTTCGCAACCGGAGTTTACTTCGTTTACACAGGCAGATACGAATGATATGGTGGATTTGTTTACCGGAGATTTCCAGTACAACATACCCCTGCTTGATGTAGAAGGTTATCCCGTTAACCTTAGCTACAGCGCCGGTATTGGCATGGAAGACCAGGCAAGCTGTGTCGGTTTGGGCTGGACGTTAAATGCAGCAGGAATAATTAACCGTACTGTCAGGGGACTGCCCGACGATTTTAATGGAGATGATAAGATTGTAACTACCACCTATTTCAAACCCAATTGGACTGTCGGTGCAAATTTAACTCTCGGAAACATCGAAATTATCGGTTTACCGCTGGTCAGTTTCGATCTCGGATTCGGAGTTCTGTATAATAACTATACCGGATTCGGATACGAAAAGTCGGTAGGCGTATCCGTATGTAGCGGTGATAAGTTTAAATTTGGAGGCAACCTGACACTTGGAATCAGCGGCGACAATGGCATCAGTCTTTCTCCTTCCGTTAATTTGGGTTATTCTGTGAGTCAGGGAATCGGAGAGAATGAAAGTGGTGCATTTTCCGGTAATCTTAGAGTAGGGACATCCCTTAATTCAAGAAGCGGACTGCGCCAGGTGAGTATCAGCGCTTCCGCTTCCCAGACTAAAAAGAAATTTGATGCAGGCATGAATAGATATAGAACAACGAATAGAAATTCAATAGGTCATTCAACATCTATTCCTATCGGTTTAGTTACATACGTTCCTCAGATGAGCCAGGACATGAAATCCTATTCAATGGCAATTGATTTCGGAGTTGGCCTGGAGGCTTACTGGGTCACAGCCGACATCAAATTAGACGGGTATTTCTCCCGCCAGGCGCTGGCTGACTCCAAGAAAGAATCTCCGGCATACGGATACCTGTATTCGGAGAAAGGCAAATCCAATAAATCGGCAATGCACGACTTCAACAGAGAAAAAGACGGTTTATATACCAAGAATACGCCGGCGTTACCAATGACACAGATGACGTATGACATATATACGGTTTCCGGACAGGGTATAAAAGGCATGTTCCGCCCTTTCAGGGATTTCGGCACGGTGTATGACCCTTATATGTGCAGTGTCTCCGGAGATGGAGACTTGGGTTTTGACCTGGCTGCCGGGTGGATTATCAAGGGTGGAATGAACGCCGGCTTTAATTACAACGAATCCACATCCGGCTGGTGGAGCGACGGTCACAACGCATCTCGAAATGCATTGTCTTTCTCCGGAAAAGATGCAAGTAACCCCATTTACGAAAATGTCTATTTTAAAAATGCCGGTGAATTTACTGTAATTGACAGAGAATATTACGAAAATATACAGGGCGTGGATCCTGTCAGGGTAGATATTACAAAAGAAGGAAAAGCAAACGCAACATTCAAAAGAAGGTCTTCTTTGTCGGACAGCGAAAGTAGCAGGTCTATAACAGGAAATAATCGTAATTACAATAGCCGTGAAAAAAGAAGTCTTGTAATGTCTTATTTAACAGCGGAAGAAGCAAAAGTTGCCGGATTTGAGAAAAAAATGCATCATTACCCTCTGAATGAAAATATGACCGAAAAAAGGGAAATTGATCGAGTAGGGGATGGACGGCTCAACCACCACATATCAGAAATTACCGTCAACAGCCCCGATGGCACAAGGTATATTTACGGCAGCCAGACTTATAATTACCATCAGGAAGAGGTTACTTTCAATGTCCGGAAGGAAAAAGTGGATGATAATGTTAAAAAACATGGATTTGTTAATTATGAAGATAGCGACAATGATATAAAAAACAAAAACGGCTTAAACCATTATTACAATAAGAACGTGGTCCCTGCTCATGCCACTGCTTACCAAATGACAGCCATATTATCGTCCGATTACGTAGATGTGAAAGCAGACGGACCAACGCCGGATGATTTAGGCAGTTATACCAAGTTCAACTACACCCGCTTGGATAAGAAGTATAACTGGAGAAACCCTTACGGAGGCAATATCGGGATTTTTAGCGGCGCTTATGCCAATTTTCAAGAGGGATTAAGATGCAAAAACAATGATGATAAAGGAGCTTATCTTTATGGAGAAAAAGAGATTAAACTGTTGCACTCTATTGAAACTAAAAATTATGTCGCCAAATTTTATTACTCACCAAGAGAAGATGCTTATGATGTTGCCGGAAAAAACGGAGGAAGGGGCGGTAATCCATTATACAAATTAGATGAGATAAAACTCTTTAGCCGTCAGGAGTATTTTGATACGGATCCCCAAAATCCAAAAAAAGGAGAAAATGCAACCGTATTGAAAGCCGTTCATTTTGACTACGATTATTCCCTGTGTCCGGGTATCCCATCCAGTAGCAATGGAGGTGGTAAACTGACACTCAAAAAGGTCTGGTTCACATACGAAGGTTCTCAAAAAGGAACACACAGCCCCTATGAATTTACTTACGGTACAGGCAATCCAGGCTACCACCCTCGCGAACAGGACCGATGGGGAAACTATATGCCTGCCCCTGCATCCAATACGCAGCCGGTCAATATTGATGCACCTTATGTAAAACAGAACAGGGTTGATACAGACCAATACGCCATGGCCTGGTGCTTAACAGAGATAAATTTGCCTGCAGGCGGTACCATCAAGGTTGATTATGAATCCGACGACTATGCCTACGTACAGGATGTAAGGGCTACTGATATGATAAAAGTCACAGGATTCGGCAGTCAAAAAAACGACGATCCCAATAATAAACTGTATGATAATTTTGGCGAGAACCGTAATTTTATCTTTTTTGATGCCCCGGATGGGTCTGACTTTAAACAGAAATACATAGGGAATATGAATAAATTGTTTTTCAAGTTTTATATTGACCTGACAAATGAAGACAAGGAATACATCATGGGATACGCAGATATTAAATCCAGCGGATGGGAAAACGGCAGAGGATACATTGAATTGCAGGATGTTGATGCGGAAGAGCCTTCCGGAAGACTGAATCCGATAGCTAAAGAAGCCATGCAATTTATACGCATCCATGTGCCCGATTTGTTTTATGGCGGAAACAACCAGAATGATCTGGAAAAACCCGGTGAGGAAATATTCCGTAAGATAGCGGGAAACATTACCGATATGAACAAATTGCTGCAAGGAATACACATGACAATGTGCCAAAAGTCTTTTTGTAAAAATGTAGATTTAAATAAATCATTTATCAGGTTACAAAACCCTGATTACGCCAAACTCGGCGGCGGACATCGCGTCAAAAAGATAACAGTAAACGATGGCTGGAAGGAAATGAGCGGCAGTTCTACCGAAAGCGCTGACTACGGACAAGAGTACTTTTACACAAGAAAAGCAGATGTTAATGACCCCGGAATACCGGCAGGCGCTATCATAAGCAGTGGAGTGGCTTCGTATGAGCCGTTTATTGGCGGCGAAGAAAATCCGCTGCGTTCGCCCGATCGGTATACCAATGAAAACAAGGGAAATCCTGACGATCACCTTTTCCTGGAAAGACCTTATGGCGAGATGTTCTATCCATCGCCAACCGTAGGATATAGCAGAGTGGTGGTCAAAAACCTGCGGCATCCGGATGAAAAGCCAACGGATCCGGATCCCGAATACACAGAATATGAATTTTATACGGCAAAGGATTTTCCCATTATCACCAGGGAGCCTAAATTAGTAAAGGAACCTTACAAGACGCCGTGGATTCAAAACATATTCAACATTAATGTACAGGATTATATGACCACCAGCCAAAGCTACGCCATTGAGCTGAATGACATGCACGGGAAACCAAAGTCCGAGAAAGTGTATGCAAAGGGGCAATCAACACCAATCTCGGAAGTTGAATATTTTTATAAAAAGCAGAATCCTAAACAGCTTGACAACGAAATTACTACGATTAACAAGTCCGGAAATGTTGAATACGGAAAGCTTGCCGGAATAAATATTGACATGGTAACCGATGAGCGCGAAAGTTCTTCCTACACGGTAGGAGGATACGTTCACGCCAACCTGGATGCTTCGCCTATTCCTTTCCCTCCGATACCGCTTCCGCTTCCGCCGATATGGGGAGGCGGACATAGCGAAACCACCCGCTTCCGATCAATTGCCAACACAAAAGTGATAACACGCTACGGCATACTGGAAAAAATAAGAACGAAAGAATTTGATTCTGAGGTAACGACCGAAAATCTGGCCTGGGATGAAGAAACCGGCGAAGTACTGCTTACACGCACACAAAACAGTTTCGGCGATCCTCTCTACTCTTTTACCTATCCCGCGCACTGGGGGTACGACAATATGGCTGCGGCTTACAGGAATATCGGATTAAGCGGCAAGTTTAAATTCTCAAACATTCCCTCTGGCGATGAACTCTTTGCCGTAGGCGATGAACTCTATATGAAGGAAGATGGACAACGCGGCTGGGTGAAAGAAGTGAAAACCAATAGCATTCATGTTGAGTATGATAACGGAGGCGCTGTTGCCGGAAACGTTGATAAAAACATAATCGTTGTGCGATCCGGGAGACGGAACCAGCAGTCAACGCCTGTAGGAGTAGTTACCACCCTTAACTGCAACCCGATAAACGACTCTAACTTAACGTTTGATAATGTACTCAACGCCGGAGCGGTAGAGTTTAACTCTAACTGGGACAAATTCTGCGACGAATCGAATAATTCGCCGGCAAAAAATTCTTTCCTCAGAGGCGAAACAGGCAACCCGCGACCTTGGCGCTCCTACCTCTACCTGACCGGACGCTCCCAGTCTGAATACAACCGCAGCACCAACATCCGCCGCGACGGAACATTCGAATCATTTACGCCGTTTTGGAAACCAAACTACGGAAAAGACTGGATAGCCAACAGAGGCGCATGGACATCCGCCTCGGAAGTGACCCTGGCAAGTCCTTACGGATTTGAACTGGAAAACAGGGATGCCTTAGACCGTTACACTTCTGCATCCTATGGCTATAAAAATACCATTCCGACCGCTGTAACCTCCAACTCTCCATATAAGGAGATGGGATTTACAGGTTTTGAAGATGCATTAATGAACACAGGCGACGATCATTTCGGATTTGATAAATACAGAAGCAAAACCTATATCTCGGAGGAACAATCGCATACAGGACGTAACAGTATTAAAGTAGGAACGGGAGATCAGGTTGAAATGGAGAAGATTTTAACAAAGTGTGATAAGTAAATAATAATAATAACAAACTAAAAAATAAATGATTATGAAGACAACAAAAATTTTAGCTGCGGTCCTGGGACTGTTCTTAATGACAAATGTGAATGTAGCCTTGGCACAGGAGGAAACGGAGAGGAATGATTCGATTTATGGATTGGAAGTATCGATTGAAAATAATCTCTTGAATTTAAGTTTTTATTCAACGTATAGTAAATTGGATTTACAGCGTATTGTCATTAATGTTTTTGATAAAGAAACAAATGAACAATTAGGAGGAGGAAGAGATATAGAGGTTTATTATGAATATTTGGGAGAACCATATTATATGGATAGTCTGTGGCTTAGTCCAAGATATGGTGATGGAGAAGCTTATATCAGAAATGTTGATGAAAATACATCTAAAATAGAAATTAGCAATCGCAATCTGGATAATGATATGAAAAATAGACCTTTGAAAATAGAATTATGTATTGAAGGAGAAGGATATGTTCCACCAACATTAAGATCAACTGGAAGAAGCAATGTGTTGACTTTTTTTTTTGAATCGCAAGCTACTTCCTTAAATAAAGTAAATATGAATGATAATTACACCTTTAAGTACTTTTTACTATCAGGTATGGAAAGTAAGGAAATTCCTATTAGAATTCCTTTTATAAAAGTTACCTATATTGATGAAAATATTATTTCTATCGATAAACATTTGGTAAAAAATGACACAATAAGATATTAGCCTTTAAACATTATATTTATTTTATGTTTCACATATTTAAAGTCATAAAAACAGGTACACTCATAATTATTTTGGGATGTTTTTGGTTCAAAATGGAGGCTCAAAATAATTGCATAGAAGGAATTTCTCTTTTTAAAGAAGATTTTGGGGGAAATAATCTTGGTGATCCACTGATTAGTACAAATCCACTTCCCGAAGGTGTTTGTAGTTATGAATTCCGTGCAGATGGAGATGTGCGAGGAGCGGGAAGATATACTATTAGGAAACTTAGTCTACTGCATAGCTGGTATCAAGTTTCTGATCATACCTATGAAAAGGACGATGAGATAGGTTATTTAATGCAAGTTGATGCTTCTAACGAAAAGGATCAGCAATTTTATGAATATACAATAGATGATTTATGTGGAGGTACGACACTGTATTTTTCTATGTGGGGAGTAAGTGTATATAAGGGGCCTGGTGGAAATCCTGGCAGAATAAAAATGGTGATGGAAAGTTCTATTTCTGGTAGAGAATTGAGCTCTCAAGAAATTGTGATGAGAAATCAGTCTCCAAGTGAATTAATAAATGGAAGACCTGTTTGGGAGCAATTTGAATTTTCATTTAAACTTCCTGTTTCAGAAACATCTGTGGTGTTTAGATTAATAAACAATGGTACGTCTTCAGCTGGGGGTAATGATTTTGCTTTAGATGACATTGAAATTCGTCTATGTGTACCTCCTATTACATTAAATGTTCCACAAAAAGAACTTTGTGCGGGAAGTACACTTAAAATAACATCTGAATTTACAAACGATAG
>Ga0099364_10013719_pt1 | contig 10847 bp, 7 predicted proteins | sample TergutTh196P3_FD_73070 | JGI IMG/M metagenome (GOLD analysis project Ga0099364, IMG submission 73070) | Microcerotermes parvus P3 segment gut microbial communities from Pointe-Noire, Republic of the Congo - Th196 P3 | ecosystem: Host-associated > Arthropoda: Insects > Digestive system > Gut ... | reverse complement strand
GCAAGTCCCACTCGCCCATCCCGGCTACATCTCACGATTAAAACAAACCATCAATAAGTCCGCACCGATGCCAAAGTCCTCGCCGACCTCACCCGCGTCGGTTAAAATCGGTAAAGTCGTTAATTCCTCTTACAAAGCGGCTGAGTTTCATAGGCGCCTAACCCCGAAAAATCCTCAATAGACCTTTTCTCTAAGCCTCAAAATCGCCATTCCGGCGCACGCCGGAATCCAGAAAAACAGTCTGCGAGCCGCTCATGTGGATTCCGGCTTGCGCCGGAATGACAGGTTAGAGAAAAGGTCTAATTTTAAGGTTGACAGGTTACTAATTGATTTCGATAATGGTTCCCGCTATTTGCCGGATTCCATTATTCTGGTTGAAATAATAGACAACCATAACCCTGTTTCCGTCTAATTGAACGGGCCAGGTATAGCCGACATCGCTATTACCGCCGTCTTCCCGTAAAATAAATTCCTCTGAAACGGCAAAATCGGTACACTCGGCATTCAATATGCGGACTCTGATGCCATAAGGCTGGTGTCGGTACCCGTAGGACAGTAAAACTCTGTTATCCGGTAATCGTAAAGCATTTAACGGATGTCCCTGGAACCCCATCGATTCCCATTTGAATGATTCTCCGCCGTCGGTCGAACGGGCGATAACCGCCTGATCCTCGAAGTTTGCTGTGCGTAAAAATGCGATAATGTCGCCTTTAGGTGTTTCATACATAGACGCTTCATTGAATATGACATTTTCATCTACCGCAATGGGACAACGGTAAGTCCATGTGATGCCTTTATCATCCGAAGTAAGCAGATAGACCGATGTTTTCGGGTTTTCTGCGTTATCAATGGCGGCAGCCCCCCAAAAGAGCCGTCCGTTTTTTCCCTCGTAAGGTGCCCCTCTGTTATAAGCAGGAATTCCATTTCCGTATGGTGTATGATTGACTTCTGGACTTATGTGGGGAGGATAGAACGGTCCCTGCCACGATTTTCCGCCGTCTGTGGAGCGTAAGAAATATCCGCCCAGTAGTACACCTCTTGTATCGGGAAATCCGGTGCCAGGATCGGAAAACAAAGGTTGCTTTAGAGTTGCGAGACCTGTCGGTCGTATGAGCATCCAAGTATAACTGGTACAGAGCAAGGTGCCGTCACGCAACTGCAACATATTCGCATCTGATGTCCCGCCTAGAGGATCGGCATAGATCAATTCCGGGTTTTTTGTCCACGTTTCGGCATCTTTGGAACGAACCAGAACCAGTTGGGCATTCGGGTCGATGTGGGTGTCCCATCTTTCCCCAAGTGCTCTTCTGTTCGGAGCACGTCGGAACGCAACCAGCAATTCCCCGTCGGGACGTTTGACCACTGAAGGAAAGGCACTATAGAATTTTGCATCTTCGTAGATAACAACGTCCTTAACCTTTTTGATGGAAGCCTGTGAGGGTGTATTTTCCTGCTGAGCCGAAACAGCGCAGACGATTGACACCAAAAACAACAGCGCAAGTGCATAATTTTTTTTCATGGAGGACATTTTGTCTAAGTAAAATCATGTGGAAGATTTTATTTCCCTTCCACTGCATCTGGGCAAACATTTCCCTTGTCCAGTTCGACAGATTCCATTGTACTCTCAACCGTTGCCTTTGGCAATCGGGGAGAACAATTAGTCCATGCTGCCAAGTGGCATGAATTGTACCTTGCGCGTCCTTGCGACAACTTTGCGTACTTTGCGGTTAAATTTTCTCTTTTTTAACCGCAAGGTACGCAAAAGAATGCGCGAAGGACGCAAAGAAAACGTCCAATTTGTACCCGTTTGGGAAAACTCATTTTTGGTAGCGGTCAACAACGATCTCAAAATTTTTCGTCGATGACGTAATATCAATCGTTTTGCCCGATGTTGCTGCACTCGCAAACTTCACGTCAATCAACTGTTCGTAAATCGTCCCCCCGTCAGCATCCTCTCCCGCTGCCTTCTGTGCATCGCGAATGTACACACGGTAACTGCCGGGCGGCAGACCGTCTCTTTCGCTAATGGAACCGATGACAAACGTTCCGTCCGGCTGAATGTTCCCGCGGTGAACGGAATTGTCCGACTCCAAATAGACCGTTCCAGTCGGTACGGGACTTCCGTCGTCCGAATAGATGACCTTGCCGCTCAAACCAACCTGGCTGCCGCAACCGGCAACGAGTAAGAGAGAAAGCGACACCGCAAGTAAAATACTGTTCCTTTTCATGTTTAACCCTTTTCTTGTTTGAATGAATGATGTTGTATGCCGAGAACGGCATGAAATTACACTTTGCGTTCTTTGTGAGAACTTCGCGTACCTTGTGGTTAAAAAAAGAAAACTTGACCGCAAGGGACGCAAAGTGCGATTTCATACCGCTGACAGTATATGATTATAGTTCTGTAACGATTGGGCACTAATCCACACTCACAGAAAGTCCGCTATTTGCCATCGCCAGCCTCAAAAGCACCCCCTTATTGCTGTGAGTGCCTACCGGCGTAGTAGTGCTCATTGACCGGACAGCCCCGTCGCCGATGAGGAAGTTACAGATTCCGGGATGCCAACTGCCGAAACCTGCAATGTCGGGATTGGAACGAAAAGCACGACCTGGACCGTCGCAGTCATTTTCGACTGTCCACTGATCGGTCGGTCTCCTGATTCCGTACGTGTCGGTATCGGCTTGACCGTGTTCAAAACTGCGTGCAACGTAACTATCGCCAAAATACGAGCGAGCAGTGGCGGCGTAACTGGCATCCTGGAAACAACCCGAAGCAAAACGTTCTTCTTGTGATCCAGACGGCGACGTGGCTGTTGTCCATCTTTCGAGTGCTCTTGCGTGAATGTGCTTTTCTCCAATGATAATGGTGTTGCTCGTTCCGTCCCGCATCCTTCCAAAATCGTCTCTTGGTCTCCACCCACGCCAATCGGTTCCGGTTCGGGCGGCAGGGCGCATCGTTCCCAAAGCAAAACCGATGTCTCTAATCGCATCAGCATGGTTCGGATTATTGCTCCCATTGTTTCCCCCAGGGTCGCCGACCGAATGTGCCCAACTTCGACCCGCGTTCCCCGGTTGCGCCAGGCGGTCATTGTAAGCGACAATGGCATAATCGCCACGAGGACCTGTTCCTGTATGGGCATTATTTGGTGGGTTTCCCGACCAAGCCGACACGGCATGGATAATACCGTTTGCACCGCCCATCGCCCGCCGTGTGGGACATCGGTACATCGAGATAGAAAACAAGCCGTCCCGTTCGGCTTCTGTCAATGATGCTGGCTGGGCACCGCTTGGATCGTCCGCAGGAGAGCCCGCATGTCCCCAAAAGTGTGTTGTCAGTTCATGGCGGAAACTGTCCGTCTTCGCGGAGATGAGTTCATACACCGCAGTTTGCTCCGTGTAAGGGAACATTAGAATGAAAGCACTGGGACGATTCCGTGATATTTGGACAGGCACGATTCCCCCTCGTGCATTTTCGAAATTGTGGAACGCCAGTCCCATCTGTTTCAGATTGTTGGTACACTGCATCCGTCTCGCGGCTTCACGAGCCGCCTGTACCGCAGGTAAGAGAAGGGCGACTAACATTCCGATAATCGCAATGACGACGAGAAGTTCGACAAGCGTGAAGGCGTTCCTTCGCTTGCCTAAATTACCCCCCACCCCCCAATTTAACATTTTGGTTTTCCATAATAGGTCTCCTTTATTTTGGGTAAAACTCTAACCGGTCTGGGAACACTTTGCCCCAATCGACGTGTAACATTCTATTAGTGCCTCTCGGATATGTCAACGGTCTTTTTGCACAAAAAAACTGTCTTTTTGCACAATCTGAGAAGTGGACAAAAAGTGAACAAATTGTCCAAAAAGATAGTTTTTTTGTACAAAAAGGTATTGCTTTCGACGGAAATAGGAGGTATCCTCAGGTGGTTGTGTACCGTTGCTCCTTATGCGAACCTTGCGCTTCTTTGCGTCTTTGCGGTTAAAATTTTTACCGCAAAGACACAAAGAATAAAGGTGCCCATTTCGTTTCATCCTTTTTTACTTTACCTCACTTCGCCAGCCATGAACCTACTTTCACGCCGTCAATTTTTGAAAACCGGAGCCGTCCTCACTGCTTCGGCTTTTGCCGCTCCTGCTCTTTACCTCAAAGCCCAAACTCCGAGCAACCGTGTACGGATAGCCTTCATAGGCACCGGTCCCGAAGGACGTTCGAACTGTGTTGATTTCACCAACGTCGGCGATCTCGTCGCCCTCTGCGACTTGGACGAGGCTTATGGGATCGCTCCCGCTATGAGAAACGCAAGAATCGCTGACCGGAAGCCGGATATTTATTCTGACTATCGCCGGGTTCTCGACCGAAAGGACATTGACATTATTGGAACGGCAACACCCGATCACTGGCACACAAAAATTGTCGTCGAATCCCTTATGGCAGACAAGCATGTCTTCTGCGAAAAGCCGCTCACGCTGACAGTAGAAGAGGGAACGCTGATTCGGAATGCCAACAAGAAGTACAACAAAGTTATCCAGGTGGGAACTCAGCAGCGGGCGATGAAAATTTTCCAGACGGCTGTGTTGATCGTCCAAAAAGGTTTTCTCGGCGAAATCAAACGTGCCGTTTGCCACATTGACGGCGGCGATGTCTCTGATGGTTCGGTGCCGAAAGCCGAAGTCCCAGCGACACTGGATTGGAATACCTGGCTCGGACAGGCAGCATACAGAGACTATCTGGCGACAGAAGAACTCACCCCGCGGGCGAATTTTATGTTCCCGAAAAATACGAATGGACACCACCAATTCCGTTGGTGGTTCGATTTCGCAGGGGGTAAGTTCACCGACTGGGGCGCGCACCACGTCGGCATTGCCCTCTGGGCATTAAAACAGGGCAAGCCCGGTCAAGGACCCGAAAAATTCATCCCGGTCATTGCCGAACATCCGGTTCCGATGGAAAACGGCTATCCGACGGTCCATAACCAATACCAGACCGCAACGAGGTTCCAGGTCGATTGTCCTATGCCGGGTGGAACCTTGCTCCAAGTGGTGAGCCATTCGGAGCATGGCAACGGTATTTTCTTTGAAGGCACCAAAGGAAATATGCACGTCAGCCGAGGTCGAATCAGAGGCAGTGTGTATGAAAATGAAAAAGTTCAGGATACCTTTACCGAGGAAGACTACACGTCGCTTTCTTACGGTAAAAAGTTAAACTGGGACCTGGGCGGCAGGAATTTCCACAAACAAAATATGATAGACTGCATCAAAGAGGGGGGACTTCCGGTTTCTGACCTCGACACCGACGTGCAGCAGATTAACCTGTGCCATCTCGCCTGCATCGCTACCCGGCTGGGACGCGAACTGGTTTGGGATGCCAAAACGGACACCTTTGTCAATGACGATTATGCCAACACGTTCCTCGCAAGGGAACAGCGGAAAGGCTTTGAAATCCCGCGTGTTTGAATGACCGTCCCAATGATACCAAAACTTTGTGTCCTTTGCGGTTAAGTCTTTTTTTACCGCAAAGGGCGCAAAGAACTAATATCCTATTCCTTTTCTGTTCAGGATACACCCATGAAAATAGCTGTTTTTTTTATAGGTCGCAAACGTCCCGGCTTTGAACCGGCTTGGGGAACGTGCATCGAGGAGAAAATCCGTTCACAGTTGCAAGCGTCGCCCTTTGAACCGCTCTTTTTCGGTCCCCTTACCGATGAAAAAGAGATGCAGCAAGCCATCCTCGGTTGTTACAAAAACAATGTCGAAACGATCATCGTTTCTCAACCGACGATGGGAGACGGCAACCTTTGGGGAATTCTGCTTGCCGAGTGGTGCGGCGGGATCATCATTTGGGCAACACCGGAAAATCCTGACAATACCAAAGTTTCCGCTTGCAGTTTGGTCGGTGCGCATAACTGGACTTCCGGCATGGCACAAGCAGGCAAACCGCCGTACCTCGTCTATGGAATGCCCGGTAATGAAAAAACGGTTGCGGAATTAAATGATGCCATCTACGGTTCCTCTGCCGCCGCCAGGTTACGTCAGGCACGCGTCGGACTGGTCGGCGATCACGCACCGGGCTTTTTGAATATGTCTGTTGATTCCGCCGCTATGATGCAATTTCTCGGCACACGGCTAAGGCGATTTGGACTGCATGAGTTTTTCGCTTTGGTACGTTCCTATCCCGATGACACGGTTGCAGCGGACAGAGCAAAAGCGGAAGCGTTGGGGCTGCCCCTGCGTGAAGGCGTAACGCTTTCCGAGGAGGTGTGGAATCTTTCCTCACGGTTTTATTTGGCGGTTCGGGAACTGGTCGAAACAGAAAACTTGGATGCCGTCGCCTTGCGTTGTTGGCCCGAAGTCCCAAATGAATTCGGCATCTGGGCATATTTTGCCCTTTCGCGTCTTGCTTCCGACGGCATCAACATCTGCGAAGAAGGGGATGTTGACGGTGCGCTCGGTTGTTTGCTCGCCCGGTCGCTCGGTTGCGACACGGCAGCGTTCAACAGTGATTGGCTGGAACATGACGACGATTCGATTCTCCTTTGGCATGGCGGTGCAACGCCGCTGGGAATGTGCCAACCGATAGGCAAGCCCGGCGGACCCACGCTGGGGCTTCATTTCAATACCGGCAAGCCGCTTATCGTTGATGCGGAACTGCGGCATAATACAGATGTTACATTGTTTCGGTTCTGGCGGATGGGCGACCGCTATTCCCTGGCAATTGCCGAAGGCAAAATCGAAAAGCCGCCGCGAACCATTGAGGGTTGTGCCGGCACCATACGAATACCGGGCGGAGGAGTCAATAAGTTTTTCCTTGACGTTTGCAACCTCGGCATGCCGCACCATGTTGTCGTGATGAAGGGACGTTACGGAACGCAACTTCGTCAGTTTGCCGAACGCTTTCGACCCGGTCCGATGGAGGTCGTGCGGGAGATGGGGATTCGGTAATGTGCCGTCGATTGATTTTTTAACCGCAAAGACGCAAAGTTGCCGCAAAGGACGCTAGGAGGAACGTCCAACTCCTTCCCGTTTATGCTATACTGTAAGCGGTATGAAATTATACTTTGCGAACTTTGCGTAATCTTTGCGAACTTTGCGGTTAAGTTCCCTTTTCCCACCAGTTCCATGAAAAAACTTTCCCACGTTATTGACATCGACGATTCAAAATGCGTCAACTGCAACAAATGTATCCGTGATTGTCCGGTACACTACTGCAATGACGGAAGCAAAGAAGACTCCGACACCCACGAAGGGCACATCGCTCTCAATTTCGATATGTGTATCGGGTGCGGTGCCTGTATCCGTGCTTGTAATCACGGTGCCAGAGTCGTTTTAGACGATACGGATGCCTTCATCTCCGATTTACGCCGGGGGATAAAAATGGTCGCCGTCGTTGCCCCCGCCGTTGCGGCGAGTTTTCCGAATAAGTATTTTCATTTCAACACCTGGCTCAAATCGCTCGGTGTCGAAGCGGTCTTCGATGTCAGTTTCGGTGCCGAACTGACCGTCAAATCATACTTGGAACATATCAAAAAAAACAATCCGAAACTGGTCATTGCCCAACCCTGTCCGGCGATTGTTACCTACGTCCAGATTTACCGACCAGAACTGATCCCTCACCTCGCCCCGGCGCATTCGCCGATGCTCCACACGATTCAGATGGTCAAGGAGTATTATCCGCAGTACCGAAACCACAAGTTTGCCGTGATTTCTCCCTGCGTTGCCAAAAAACGGGAATTCGAGGAAACCCGGCTCGGCGATTACAACGTGACGATGGCAAAATTGGATGATTACATCAACGACCACCGGATCGACTTGACAAATTTCGAGCCAAGCGATTACGACAACCCTCCGGCGGAACGGGCGGTACTCTTTTCCTCTCCCGGCGGACTGATGCGGACGGCAATGCGGGAAGTCCCCGGCATCGACGACAAAATCCGAAAAATCGAAGGACCGAGCGTCTATCATTACCTCGATCACTTAGACGATTCGGTCAAGGCAGGAATCAATCCGCTGATTATTGACTGCCTGAATTGTGAACATGGCTGCAACGGCGGACCCGGCACCAATCAGGTCAATACTTCGGTGGACGAACTGGAATATCTCATTAACACACGGAGCGACGAACTGAAAAGCATGTACAGTCAAGCGGAGCAGGAACAGCCGGGACTGCTCAGCGAACAGATTGATGCCTATTGGAAGCCCGGTCTTTACGACCGCCGCTATCTGAATCTTCGGGACAATAATACCACCAAGATACCCACCGAGCAGCAAATTCAAACCATCTATCAGGAGCGGTTGTCGAAAACCACAGAACGGGACGTACTCGACTGCGGGGCATGCGGTTACAGTTCTTGCAAAGCGATGGCGATTGCTCTTCACAACGACATCTCCCATCCCGGACTCTGTTTCATGAAGCACCAGATCGACCTGACCGAAGGGGAGCAGACATTGAGGGAAAAGAGTACAGCACATGAAACTTTTGCGACCAGTTTGTTCAAATCGGTGGAAGCCATGGTCGGCGATGTCAACGAAACAGCGGCACTGATGCAGGAAGCCAATGCCGAAACGAAAGAAATGGCAGATATGATTGCCGTGATTGCAAAAATCGCCCGGCAGACGAACATGCTGGCACTAAACGCCTCTATCGAAGCCGCCCGCGCGGGCACTCACGGCAAGGGATTTGCCGTTGTTGCCGAAGAGGTACGTAATTTGGCAAAATCGTCCAACGAAGCCGCCGAAAAAATTGCCGTGTTAGTAACCGAAGCCACTAAACAAATCGACCACGGGGCGACGTTGAGTAAACAGGTGGAGGCGACGCTTGTTGATATTATGGCGGATGCGAAAAGGCAACTCGGCGAGGGTTTGTAGAGGTTTTTGTGCTTATACTTGTTCGGAAACCGTCATTCCGGTGCAAGCCAGTCCGCTCACAAGTTTCAGTGTTGGAGCGGAAAGGTAGGCAACCGACCGCCGGGCGGTTGCGTCGGCGATAGCCGACTGGCACCGGGAAACGCGGGGTATAACGTGTTCGTCCCCCAAGTGCCCAGTACCGCACGTGCCGCCCGGCGGACGGCAACCTACCTATGAGGCACAATGAGGCAAACTTGTTAGCGGACTGTGGCGCGTTCGTCAATATACACTGCAAACGGCATGAAATTAGTCTTTTTTTCTTTGCGTTCTTTGCGACAACTTTGCGAACCCTGCGGTTAAAAAAAGAGGAATTTAACAGGCTGCTTGCAGACCTTGCCAGTTGACGCTCAAATGTTTCCGTGCTATACTACCGGCTTACGACAAACAAGGGCGTTTATCGGTGCAATCAGTCTTTAATTGATTGCGCCGGTGAACGCCTTTTTTATGTACAATCTAATGTCAGACACAGCCTACTTAATTTTGGAAAACGGTATCACCTTCGAGGGCAACCCCCTTGGAACACGAGGGGAAATTACCGGCGAAATCGTTTTTACCACTGGTATGACCGGTTATTTGGAAACCCTCACCGATCCCAGTTACTATGGGCAAATCGTTCTCCAGACGTTTCCCCTTATCGGTAACTATGGTGTCATTCCTTCCGATTTTGAGTGCCAAACCATTGTGGCGAAAGCTTATATCGTGAAACATCCGTGTCAACATCCGTCCAATTTCCGAAGCGAAGGCGATCTCGACACGTTTTTGAAGGAACGCGGGATCATCGGATTAAGCGGCATCGACACGCGGGCACTCACAAAAATCATTCGTGAAAACGGTGTGATGAACGGAAAAATCACAACGGTACCGCCGACGGAAGCCGACCATACCGAAGCACGCAGTCATTCCATTCACAATGCCGTTGCCGCCGTTTCCTCATGTACCGTTACGAAAATAGAAAACGGTAATCCGCAGCGTCGGGTGGCGTTGATGGATTTCGGTGCAAAAAAAGGCATTGCCGATGCACTGACGGCAAGGGGTTGCGAAGTCTGGACGTTTCCGCATGACACAACGGCAGAGGCAATTATGCAAACCAAACCGAATGGTATTATGTTAAGTAATGGTCCCGGCGATCCTGCCGACTCCGGGAACAAGGGAATTATCGAAACGATTAAGGTTTTGCAGAAAAGCGGTCTTCCCATTTTCGGCATCTGTCTGGGACATCAATTTTTGGCATTGGCGAATGGATATTCGACACGAAAACTCAAATTCGGTCATCGGGGAGCCAATCAGCCGGTCAAGGAATTGGCAACGGGAAGCGTCTATATTACCAGTCAGAATCACGGTTACGAGGTGATTGCCGAAAATAGTTCGTTTATCAATGTCAACGATGGCACTTGTGAGGGTTTGGATTTCGGCAATTCGTTTTCCGTCCAATTTCACCCGGAGGCTCGCGGCGGACCGCTCGATACGGCGTTCTTGTTCGACCGTTTTATGGAAAGGATCGACCATAGACCTGTTGCATAGCCCAAAATCGTCATTCCGGCGCACGCCGGAATCCAGAAAAACAAGCCTCAAACCGCCCGTCTGGATTCCGGCTTTTGCCGGAATGACGGATTATGCAACATATCTTATACAGTTGAAACGGCAAAGGGATAGGAAAATACCCTCTCATTTTGAGACTGGGGCAACAAAATGGGCAAAAAGAGTCGTAACACATTTAGTCCGCTCACAAGTTTCCGTGTTGGAGCGGAAAGGTAGGCAACCGACTGCTGGGCGGTTGTGTCGGCGATAGCTGATTGGCACCGGGAAACGCGAGGGATAACGTGATTCGTCCCCCCAAGTGCGGGGTACCGCACGTTGCCGCCCGGCGGTCGGCAACTTACTGCATTGTGCCTTAAATGATGCAGATTATATTTCGCACAAAGGCACGAAGGACACAAAGGGATTTATGGGTATTC
>Ga0099364_10013718_pt1 | contig 10847 bp, 10 predicted proteins | sample TergutTh196P3_FD_73070 | JGI IMG/M metagenome (GOLD analysis project Ga0099364, IMG submission 73070) | Microcerotermes parvus P3 segment gut microbial communities from Pointe-Noire, Republic of the Congo - Th196 P3 | ecosystem: Host-associated > Arthropoda: Insects > Digestive system > Gut ... | reverse complement strand
TCATGGTTCAAAAAAACTCGTAATGAATTCAATTCATTGATCCTTTCTTCACGAACTAACTGAGGCTGCTTTTTACAAGAACAAACGGTCCCCCCAAAAGCAATGATTAAAATCATGCTTACACACCCTACCGGCGAAATCTTTTTTAATGGGAGAAACGGCATGGCAAAATTAGAAAACGATAGTTGATGTAACGAAAACAATGTTTACAAAATTAGGCAACTCCTGACAACGGCATGGTACGGTGTTTACATGATGCAGGTTGCGAGGACTAATCTTATGAACAGTATTGTGCAGGCGTGGGATTATGTTTCGACAACCATCGCGCAGGGTATCGGCTGGATCATGGCGAAAATTATGGGCCTCGATCCGAACGAGATGGCCGCAACCATTACAGAGGGTTATAACAATCGCACTAAACAACGTCAAGATAGTAGCCGCGATGCCATCTATCGCGCTCGGAATAGACTTTAATACCACCGTGCAATGGTCTTAACCACCCAGACACGAAGGACACGAAGATTTTATCAGCAGATTTTCGCAGATTGTTTTTTTGAATTGATTTGTGAAAATCTGAAAAATCTGTTGATAACACCTTCGCGACCTGTGGTCGCAGACATTGAACTACTACCGATTCACGACGCGACCGAGGACGAAGGCAGGACGCGAAGACGTATAGTTTTTGCACCCGGATGCTGTTGCGCTATTTCAGGAATGGGTTGCGAAAAAGAATCCGAAGGCGGACGACATTCTGTTCCCGGTGTCTGCCAAGACCTGCGGCACCGAACGCAAGACGGCAAAAATGGTCGAACGCGACTTGGCTTCGGCACGTGAAGTTTGGATCAACGAGTCCAACTCCGACGCGGAGCGTGAGTTCCGCGAGGAGAGCGATTATTTGAAGTACGTTAATTCGCATGGCAAGTTCGCCGACTTCCACGGATTGCGGCACACGTTCATTACGAATCTCGGTCGTGCTAACGTTTCGCCGAAAACGGCACAATTGCTTGCACGGCATTCGGACATCAAGTTGACAATGCAGATTTACACGCACGTCGCTCCTGTCGAACAGGCCGCCGCAATCCGGGCACTGCCGGGATTGGGCGACTTGAAGAGGGCGGAGTAAGTGTACGGTAACCAATGCCCTCGTTTCGGCGGCAACGCCGAGACGAGGGCGTTTCGTTTCTTGGCCGAAAACTCGCCACTGTGGGCGACGGACGTGGAGTCGGCCAAGGCCTCGATCTGCGGTAAAGGTCGCCACTTGGGGCGAACGTTGCGGCAACGGCGGCGATTGCCACGGTCGTCTGACCAAGTGTGCCAGAATCCGTAGGTCAGACCGCTTCCGAGCCCGGTATTTTCAGTGTCGGACGCGTTGGCAAAAACCGGTCAATGCTCGTTGGTGCCGTTCCTGTCGGTCCCGTTTTCGGCCCCTTTCAGCCAAAATCATTAAGAGGAGCAGGCCACGTGCCGTCGCAAACTCTTGACAGTGCGACACTTACGCGCATCCGTCTGTTGGCCTCGAACCTTTGAGCAACGGATTAAGAGACTGGAACATACCAATGCCAAGGTGCCGCCGCAAAGCATTGCAATTTAATGCTTTACAACGCAACTCCCGACACGGCGAGGCTTTGCGGCCAGCGCGAACAGTGCCTTTTCGGCCTCGTTCGTCCGTTTTTTGACGCCACCGACAACGGCACCTCACCAATGACGGCACCTTATTTCGGACTGGTCTGGCCCATCCGGTCATCGGTGTCTCGATTACTTCAATGCCTCGGCGAACTCGCTCGGCGTGTTGCTCTGGGTAGCGAGTGCGGTCAGCGAGTCCAACGCGATAGGGCCAGTCATCTGGCGGATCGCCCTCTCGGTTCCCTTGAAAACCCGTTGGAACTTCGTCCGCAGGACAGCCAAGACCGCATCAGCCTTCGCTACGATTCTCTCTTCGGCTCTACCCTCGGCAACACCGACATCGAACCTTTCATCGAAAATTGATTTAATCATTGCTTGCTCCTCATCCCGGAACGCCGGTTTCAGTATCTCGCTCACCATCGCCACATCCAAACGCCAATTGTGAGTCTTCATTGCTTTGTCCACAAAGTCCAACAGTTCCTGCGTGAGTTCCACCTTCTGGCGTCCGTCTGGAATCTCGCGGAGCGGCAGGAACGCCTCCGGCAAGTTCTCCTCGTTGCCGACGGTCATCGTTTGAAGGACACTTATCACTATCGGCACCACAGACAGGTTTGGGGGCAAATGTGTACCTGTGCCCATTGTGGGGTACTACAACGCATCGGCAGTCGCAACGTTGATGTATCTGTAGCGCCCACGATTGCGTAAAGCAAGTTGACGCAGAATCTCCGATCTGCCGTCTCGCCCATCGTCATATTGAATGACGTTGATACAAATATCGCCGCTCTTTCGGCAAATTTCATCCAATTGCGCTTGCGTCAGAGCCTGACCATCGGTCAAGAAAAAAATCACGTCAGGCTTGTGCTTGATCGCTTCAAGAAGAGGAGCAAGATGCTCCGTTCCGCCGCCGGCGCTAATCCCTCGCACAAATTGTTCCGCCTCCCTTTTAACCTGTGGAGTCGCGGCAGTCAGTCTCGGTTTCCAAGCGTCATAACGATTGTCGTAAAAAATGATGTTGAACTGATGTCGATTGTTCAATATGGAAAAACTTCGAAGTAATTCCTTTTTTACCTCTTCCAATTTTTGACCGGACATACTTCCACTTCGATCAAAAACGTACACAAATTTGTTTCCGTGACCGCCGACACCGAACACTCGAACCGTTACGCCGCCGCCACCACCCCCACCCGATGAAGTCGGAGCCGGAGGCGAATGCGTCGGACCCGCAACTTGCTGTTCGTCAAGTATCACTTCCATCGCCACTAAATCCGTCGTTGATAAATCTTCTCTCAACTCCGCAGCCTGCGGTTCGATGCTCTCGCTTTCAGCGGATGTGCCGGGAATCATAATGTCATCGTCCGCTGGACTCTCAGATGGAGACTCTTCGGCGTTTTCGTCCGGTTCAGAGGCCGCGCCGGACTGATCTGCATTTCCGTTACCGCTTGCCGCATCTTCATTCGAACGACCGGCTTGCTCACCGATTCCCGCTCCGGCCCCTCCGCTGTCTCCAACTCCGGACTGCTCATCGGCTCCGACTCCTATTCCTGCCACGCCCTGACCGCCGCCGCCAGCATTTGCCGGAGGTTTCCTGCCGGGAAAAAACAGTAACAACAATAGAAGCAGCAAGAGCAAAGCAAGAGCAACGGCCATTGCAATCAGTTTCTTCCGATTGTCCGGCGACACTTCAATGGGCGGCATCGGCACCGTACCGGGAACAGGAACCGGCATAGAACGTCTTGGCGGATGATTCGCGGAAGGCATCGTGTAACTCCGTCAACGTGAGTGAAAAGCGTTATTGAATCTGCGTCGATCCGCCGCCGCTGCCAAAGGACCACGGCGTATCGTCCGGCGAGGGAATCAATTCGTACCGAAAACCCGCGTCGATGATCGTATCACGGACAACGTAAAAGGAATCGACGGAATCTCCATAGACAAAAATCCCGATAAACTGCGTGGAAGGCGACGCCGATTGAAAAGTGTTACGAATCTGGCGTTTGACCGCGTCCGTATCGTCGATCCAAAAGCCGCGATTCTTTTTCGGAACACCGAGCAAATTGCCGCGATAATCGAAGTCGCCGCGATGGGCAACGACATAAAGCCGATTGAAACGTAAAACAAGATAAAACGGTGTCAAGCGGCCGGCATCCTGCATCTTGGGCAAGAGCAATTCTTCCTGCCGCGTATTTTTGTCCAAATCGTGTTTGTCTTGAACTCTACGGGCCTTTTGTGTAACTTCGGCTTCCAATCGTCTGACGAGCGTTTGCAGATCGGCCGTTTTTTGTTCGAGAGTCCGTTGCGTATCTCGGAGATTTTGTACGGTTTGCAGCAACTGCGATTCAACGGCCTGTGCTTTATTCAGTTTCTCTGCGAGTTCGTTGATTCGGCGTTCCAACTCGGCGTTTTCTTTGGTTTGAGCAATGAATTCACGGGTTCGTTCCGCTTTTTGGACAATGAGGTCGTTCTTTTTTTCGAGCCGTTCGGAATACAAGGCGATGATTCTTTTATCGTTCTCGCCGACCGGTTCGGGCAAAGTCTTGCGAATGGTGTCCAATAGGATCGTTGCCGAGTCGATTTCCGTTACTAGTTTTTCCACTTGTTGCAACAATTCGGCCATTCGTTCCGGCGAACAGGTTTCAGGAATCGGCCGCTCGGTAACATGACGCACTTGAATTACGACCATAATGGCGATAAACAGAACGCCGCCGAACGTGTTGCACACAGTATCCAAAAACAAGTCGAAACTCGATCTTACGGTATTTTTTCGCCGTCGCATATTGTTATTGCAGAGCAATCTCCGTTTTTTCACCGATCACTTGCAGGCCGGTGTCAAATCCCATTTTCTTCAACTCGTCGAGAACGCTTTCGTACTCCTCAAAACGTGAAGGCCGAACATAAAGAACGATATACTCCGTCCTCCTATTCAGGCTGCGGGCCCAATCGAAAAACGCCTTCCTTGACGTGAACGATTGGCCAATCGGATCGGCTTGCGATAAAACGGTAATTTTTCCTTGACCGTAAATCAAAATATGAGGCGTTTTGTCCGTCGTTTTGTGCGGCGTAACAAAAACCCGCTTGGCAATGTCCGTCGCCAGTTGACGATCCAACGCTTCTTGCCGCTTTGTCAATTCGTCGATCTTCGATTGGAGCGACTGCTGCTGTTTCGTCTGTTCGTCGTTTTTTCGCTGGAGATCATCTCGTAACGTTTCGAGTTCCCGGATATGCCTCTCAACTTCCTGCATAAGTTTGAATTCAGGACGATTATTCAATTCCTCCTGCCGCTCTTTTGCCGTTTTGATGTCCGCTTCGATTCTTTCGATGTCGCCCTCGAGACGTGCAATGGATGTACGCAGTGCGTCAATCTGATCCAACGAAGGAATATAGGGTGCCGCGTTTTGTTCGGCTTGTTTCAGTTTCGCTATTTCGTCTTGTATTTCTCGCCGGGCTTCTTCCAGAGACTCGATGCGTTCGATGATTTCCTCTTCGGTGATTTCCGGCAGCGGCGGCGGTTCGGCAGCGACCGTTTGCATAACGATCCGAAGAATCAAGAGCAACACCATCAGAATCACGACGCCGACGACCGCCATGATGATGTCTTGAAACGAAAAAAACGAAATGTTGGAGCCGCTGCTTCGTCGTGGCATATCGTTCGCCGCGTCGCCTTGCAACGCGCTGGATCGTTGATTAGAGATTCAATTTTTCCGTTCGCAATCGGGACACAATGTTTGTCGTACAGTATTCGGAGCAAGCGAGGAGTAATTCCTCTTCGGTCTTTTTGACTGCCGTGGCGAGCAGTTGAAGGATCAGGGCGAGCGTCAGAGCGATGAGCGTCGTTTCAAAGGCCGTGGCCAATCCTCCCGTTACGGACTGGAGCGACGACGTCAACGCCGACATATCGGCTCCGCTTGCGAGGACGTTTCCGAAACTTCCGATGGCCTTCGTCAGTCCTTCGGCGGTTCCGATGAATCCCAAAACGGGAATCGCCCATAAAAAACCGTTGAGAAGCGAATACGACGTTTCAACAGTCTCGACATCCTGATCGTTGTACGAACGAAGAATGTCGCCGACTTCGGAAACCATTCCGATGTTCTTCAGGTTGGACAGCGTTCCGACGATTCGATTGAAAAGAAAGAAATACTTCGGATGTTCCACGGCATCGTTCACGTTGCGCAAAACCTGATCGACGGTGTTCGGCGACAGGATGAAATCGTGTTCCCTCGGTATAATGGCGATTGACAACGCCTTTTTCTGCAACCGAATCTTTGAGGTTTTGATGAGCAGAATGAACAGCGACCAACTTGCCAGAAACACCATACAATACGGTGTCATTCCGCGTTTCGTGAACATATCGACGAACCAGCCGTTGGGAACGACGTAAAGAACGGTATAGAACGCGACCGTCGTTACAGCGGCCAAAACGATGCAAAAGGAAGTTTTGACCGCCGTATAGCGGCCGCCGCGAAAACCGAATTTCCGCTCAATGTCGCTTTTCGACCAGGAAAGCCGCTCTTCTCGTTCCGAAACGCTCATACTGAATTGTTGTTGCGGTATTAGATTTGAAAATGTGATAAAAATCCTGATCCGATTCCAATCAGAATCACAATGGTCGTTGCGACGACAAGGACAATGGAGAGGTAGGCAATGATGGTGATTCCCAGCCATTTCCAAAGTTGCGTCAAACTTCGATTAGCCGCGATTAAAGCGGCGGCTCTGCCGGTCGCCACGACTTGATAGAGATCGTTATGGTATTTCCAAAAACAAAGGAATGTTTTGAATTGCAAGGCGTACAAACCGACACTGAACGCACAGAGTATTAACGTTACGAGTAAAACCATTGCGTTATCGGAACCGATCGCATGGGAAATCCAAAAAACACTTGACCACAGAAGATAGAGTCCCTCGGCAATCAAACCGATCAGGCAGGTAATTTTCAGGAACATTAACCAGCCGAGCGAAGCGGCCAGCGGAAGGATCATTTTGCCGATGCTGACTTGTTCGCTGAAACCGGTTATTTCGCCGCCGATGTCCGCCATATCCTCTTGTTCCATCGGCGTTCGACTTGTCGATCCGCCGCCGGAACCGGAAAACCGAGGTTCGTTCTTGATAAAGCGGGCGTTTTGTCCCTGTTGCCAAACGTAACAATTAACGTTTAACTGTCCCAAGCGGATCATTTGTTCGATTGCCGTTGCAGTAACCGGTCCGTATCCTTCCGTTCCATTCATACTGTAATACCAATCCACTGTTTCCCGCTGTGAGGTTCCCGGCAGCGTCTGAGTTCCATAGACCGGGTCAGCCGACGAAGAAGCGGACGGTTCATTCACAGGTGCCGATGGATACAGAAAAGCCAGCGATTCGGCGGGCGTCCAATCGACTTTGTTCTCGGAAACTTCGGTCGCTTTGCCGAGTTTTCCCTGAGTTTTCATATCGGCAAGTTGATTCTCATCGAACGGACCGAAGGCTTTACCGCGAATACGAATGAAATACGACATAGGAGGCGTGGTGAATTAATGTTGAACGAAAAACACGGGAGCACATTGGAGGAGCACCGAATCGTTGCCTCGCAATTCGACTTTGCCGGTGGAAACGGTGCCGATCTTGACGGACCGAAGGGTTTTGTCCGCATTTTGACGAAGAATATACAGGTCACCGGAATCGCCGACGGCAAATCCTGCTTTCGTGACACATTCCCATTTTCGATCCTCTTTGGCCAATATCCCCACCCACTCGAAGCGAGGACGGAAAGCGGTGAGCGCCTTCACAAACTCTCCTCGCTCTTTACGAGTTTTTTCAAGGAGCGGCTGAACTTTCGGCAAACGTCCGATTGCCGTTAGGCACGTGTTCCGCTGTGGTATCGTGTTTCTCGAATCGACATCCATCCACGTCGAAAACCGGTCAATGCCGCTTCCTTGAATGATTTTCCGTTTCTCCGCGAAATTTTGTGCGAAAAAAGGATCGATGTTCGACATATCGGCAATCAACGTATCCATTAACAGACATTGCAGAATCGGATCGATGCCCGGTTCAGCCTTTTCACGCTTGAACAGGTCGGCCATGATATTGACCACTGCCGTTTCGGCGTTGTCATTGATGGCATCAAGCCTTCTCAACGCCGCTCTTGCAAAGTCCTGTTGCGTTACATTGGGAACTTTATCGAGGTGAAATTCGTTGTCTCGAATTGTAAAGGTCTTGGGTTGAGCCACGAATGCCGTAATGTAGGAATATCTACCGGGAGCGGTCGGTTTTTCCGTCAGGTAATACCACGTGTCCTTGTCAATCCACGGAAAAAGATCACGTTGAGTGAGCCGCTTCAATTCGTCTTCCGTCGCCTTGAATGCCCCCGATGAATAAGGGATCATTTTCGACAAGGTTTCGAGGCGGTCCCCCGGTTGAAAAACGTCGGTCAATCCGCCTGAAATTCGTGCGGAAACTTCCTGATACTGACTCAAAAGGGATGCGGACTCTTTCTGTAACGCTGAGAAATTGCCGCTGTACCGTGAAAAAGACGCAGCCAACTCTTGAAGTAACTCGGCAACTTCCCTAACGGCGGCCAACTCCTTCTGTACGTCGGCAGCATCGGCAGCGGTATGATGAGCGGCGAACTTCGCAGTAAATTCCTGTAAGGTCAATTGATAGGCCGTCCAATTGGGAACAGTGCCGAGCAGTTTTTTCAACGTTGCTTCCTGTTCGATCATATCCTTCAGTCGTCCTTGATATACAGTAAATTGGTTTTTGAGGTCCGCTCCCCGCTGGAGTATCGGAGGATCGACACCGGGAGTCGCTTGGAGAGCATCCAGTCGCCGGACGATGTCATTAAGACGCAACAGCGCATCCGCCGGTGCTAACGAATCAATGTTACGCCGCTCTTCCCGAATTTTTTCGAGTTCGTTACTGTAATTGTTACTGATTTCCCTCTTTCGCCTTGTTGTTGCATCAAGAAATCTTGTTTTCAGTCCGTTAAAGTCCGATATTTCCTGTGGAGTACGAGCGTTGGTTCCGATCTGTTCGACGAATGTCTTCCTGCGTTCCAATTCACGATAATTCGGCTCGGTGTCGAGCCACTCATGGTACTCGGCAAGATCGTCCCGGAATTTCTTTTCCCGTTCTTGAAAAGCGTTATGCAAACCCGACAATCGCCTTGTTTTTGCGGCGACTCGACTGTCGCTGCCAATCTTCGGCTCAATGCCTTGCAAGAAACCCGGAATCTCTCCGTGCCGCGATTCGTCCGCTTCGATTTCATCCAACAGCGTCAGTATGTTGGTAACTTGTTCGCCGTGAGTTCGCTGGATGATACCGAAGACAACAAGGGAACCGATCAAAAGACAGATGGCAATACATCCTGTAAATATCAGACGGTTACGCCACATTGCCGCCGAATGGTTCCGCTCCACTTCGGCGCGATAGAGGTCTTCCAGTTCTTCAGGGATGACCGTTTCTGCCAGTCTTGCGGCGTTGACCGCATCGTAATAGAGTCGCTCCAAATTCGGTAACGGCGTTTCCGTTTCCAGTGCGTTTTGCAATAGTCCGCAACAGTGGTTGAATTTGGCAATGGCGTTATTGAGTCGTGTCGTTTCCTCGATCCATTGGACGGCGGGTCGAATCAAGTGCTGGATTCCCGACGGCATCGGCATCCGTTCAGTGGAAAGAATCTGCTGCATCGTGTTGTGGACATTGACCGCTCCGTCAAAATCGAATGCGGCGAATTTTTCCATCAGCGAGTCAGCATAATCTTGTAACACGGAACCTGCGAGCCGTTGCCGAAAGTTTTGTGGAGGAGGAGTGAGCCAGTCCGGCGAACACAGTTCCTGATGGAGCAGGCGTATCTGTTGGGCGTTTTTCGTTTCGATGGCTTTGGGAATTTCTTTTTCCAGTTGTTTGATTCGGGCTTGTTCGAATTTTTCCTGATCTTCCGTCCAGAAGAGGTTTTCGCGGTCGTTTTTGGCAATTGCCCGCAGGACGGCGAGACGTTCGTGGATTGGCGAACCGTTCAGGGCACAAATTCGGTGCCATCGCAACAGCGGTTCCAGCGGTGCCATTTTCAGATAGGCGTCATTCAATTCTTTCGACAGATCGACCGGCAGCGGCGCTGGCACGTCGAAGCCGAGCATGGAAACGATTTCGTTCCATTCGTCTCGTTCTGTGAAATCCAAGAGCAGATACAATTCGGCCAAATTCGGTTTCAACTCGGCCAATCGGATTCCTTCGGCAGTATTGCCTGCGCGGACGTGCTGGATGCTCTGGAGTACGCGGCGGTTCAATTCCGTACATGCTTCGGCGTAGCGATTGGCGTAAAGACGCATTTGTTCCGGCGACACCGTTTCCGGAAAAGTAATGGACGTGCGGATGTGTTCAATCAGATTTTGTAAAGCATGCATAGCCGGTATCTACCAACAAAAGGAATAATTCTCGTTACAGACTAAGGGACGACACGGAACAACGGCAAACGGCCCCTGCTTGCGGCCTTGATGGCGAATATAGTAAGGCATGATTATTATTCAGTTGCGTCTTCTTCGGAATCGTCGTCTAAATTTTCCGAGGAGTCTTGTTCTTCTTGGACTTCGGTGGGACGCGTCCAATTCTGGTCCTTAACGACATGGAACAACGGCAAACGGTTTTCCGGCTGGGCTACTTTGTCTGCCGGTGTGTCTTTTTTCACTAAATCAATCGAAAAAACGTCGATGCGGGCGCTACGCCACGGATCGGGAGGCAAATTGTTTAACTGCTGTCGGTACCTGTTCCTTTCTGTAACCGCATCGTCCGAAGTTTTAAGCGACTTTTGCCATGTATCAATACTCGTGTTAGCAGACGTAATTGCCGCTTTGACCGCCTCTTGAAATCCGCCCAAACTGCCTTGGAAGTGTTGTTGTTCGGCTGGGTTGAATACATTGGTGGACCATCGCTGAACATTGTTTTTGGAAGTCGCAATGTCTCTATTGATCTTTCTTTTTTCGCCAGATGGAATGATTTTCTTCTCTTCTTCCGCTATCAGATGTCCTATGGCTTTTCGCTCGTCGGATTCGGACTTGAAGTCGATGAGCATACTCATGGCATCCTGTCTGTCCGACGAGGTGTCCCGCACAAGTCCATAATGCACCGTTGGAGGAATCCCTTGGATGATCGGAGCATAAGCAAGCGACTGCGGCACCTTTTGGGGCAGCTGTGATTTATCGACGGTAAAGGTGTCTTTTTCCCGAACACATTGGTCGAAATCGAGAAAGAGCCATGCGTTGTCA
>Ga0099364_10013717_pt1 | contig 10847 bp, 4 predicted proteins | sample TergutTh196P3_FD_73070 | JGI IMG/M metagenome (GOLD analysis project Ga0099364, IMG submission 73070) | Microcerotermes parvus P3 segment gut microbial communities from Pointe-Noire, Republic of the Congo - Th196 P3 | ecosystem: Host-associated > Arthropoda: Insects > Digestive system > Gut ... | reverse complement strand
CCACAGGGGCGCGGCATTAAGCCGCGCCCCTTCATGTTATAATCAGCAAACTTGAAAACGCATACGCGTTTTCAAGTCGCGGCATACGCAGCGTAACCGCCTGAAGGGCGATTTTTGCCCGATTGCATAGTCAACCGCACGCCGAAGGCGTGCCGGCAAGCGACGCTTGCCATTTGAAAGCGCTGTAAGCGTTTTCGAGTTGATTGACTATATCGCAGGCGCTCCACCCGCGTGGCGAAAGGATTTGCTTTATTTGATGGAAAGAATCATGTTTACGGTTTCTCCCTCGGGGTAATCGCCTTGTCCCCATTCCTCCAGATACTTGCCGTAATAATCACCGGGATTGAATGTATCTGTCACAACAAAGCCACATTTCTCATAAGCCTTTACCGCGCGGGGATTTTTTATCCACGGACGGATAATAAATGTCTTGATGCCGTGATTCTTAACCAAACTGTCAATCAACAGCTTCATAGCATTTGAGCCGATTCCCTTACCGGTATATTTTGTCCCGCGCAGCCACATGTCCAGCTCCATATTGGGTATTCTGCCGTCATTGTAAGTGTGCGAAATTGTACCGATTATCTGATTGTCATATTCAATCAGCAGGTATTTGCTAAGCCCGGGGGTGCTTCCGAAGAAATGAGGCTCTTCATCCCGAAGCTCAGACCAGTCGAAATGCTCCTTGTTGTCAAACATCGACCTCCATATTTCCTCTTCTTCAAAGGCCATGTCATGTATGAGCCGCCTGTCCGTGTCTTCCGCGTACAATAATCTAATACCGTTTTTTTCAATGTATACATGCCTGTTCATGCTTTATATCCTCCAAATTATTTATTATAGGAAGTGTTGCAAAAATATTTGGAGGGCCCCGGTTTCTTGGTTGTTTTGGAGATTAACATGGATGTCTAATCATATAAGTTTTCCTCCCGTTTATTTTAATATTGATAAGATACTTTAATCCCGCCGTCCTCGGCGCCGACTATGATGGAGGTCGGCTCGTTGTCGGGATTGTCGATGAGGGTACTGCAAATGTCATCCTCAATATCCTTGCGGATGACGCGGCGCAAATCACGCGCGCCGCTCTTGTTTCCAAACGCTTTGTCGGCGATAGCCGTCAGGGCTTCCGGCTTGTGTTCAAGCTTGATGTGCTTTTCCTCAAGGGATTCCCGAAGCTCGCCCAGCAAAAGGGCGGCGATTTTTCCGTAATCCTCTTTGTCAAGCGCGCGGAACACCACGACCTCGTCCACGCGGCCGATAAACTCAGGGCGCAGAAAGTCGTTCAGCGCCTTTTTCACCTTATCCTTCGCGATATCCTCATCGCTCTTGTTAAAGCCGAGCGACGTCGATTTCATGTTGCTGCCCGCATTTGAGGTCATCACGATGACCGTGTTTTCAAAATTGACGTTGCGGCCCTGCGCGTCGGTAATTTTACCTTCATCAAGTATTTGCAAAAGAATATTCATGACGTCGGGGTGCGCTTTTTCAATTTCGTCAAACAATACGACGGAATACGGGCGGCGGCGCACCTTCTCAGTGAGCTGCCCCGCCTCGTCATAGCCGACGTAGCCGGGAGGAGAGCCGATGATGCGCGAAACGGAATGCTTTTCCATAAACTCCGACATGTCGAGGCGTATCAGCGGGTCGGCCGCGTCAAAAAGCTCGCTGGAAAGTACTTTTACAAGCTCGGTTTTGCCGACGCCGGTCGGCCCCACAAAAATGAAGGAGGCCGGCTTCCTGCGGTTGTTTATCTGTACGCGCGAACGCCTGACGGCGGCCGCCACAAGCTCGATGGCTTCGTCCTGCCCGATGACGCGCGATTTCAACACGCCTTCAAGGTTCGCGACCTTTTTCAGCTCCGTTTCCCTGATTTTGCTGGCGGGGATACCTGTCCAAAGCTCCAAAACCTTTGCCAAATCGTCGCCTGTTACCTTTTGGCCCAGGGCCTCTGGCTCAATCGCCTTGATGGAATCATTCAGCTTTATGATTTCGGAGTTTATTTCGGCAAGGGACTCGTAATCAACGTTTACGGGCCGCTGCTCAATTTCGGCTTTCGCTTCCTTTAAATCTTTCAACTCGCGGTTCAGCTTGTCGTATTCCGCAAGCTTCGTGTTTTTCAACGTCGCGCACGAACATGCCTCATCCAATAAATCGATGGCTTTATCGGGCAAAAAGCGGTCGGTGATATAGCGTTCGCTTAAAACGACGCAGTTTTGAATCAGCGAATCGGCAACCTCTACGCGGTGGTATTTTTCGTAATATCTTTTGACGCCGAGCAGCACCTCAATTGTGTCGGAAATGGACGGCTCCTCGACCTTGACGGGCTGAAAGCGCCTTTCAAGCGCCGCGTCCTTTTCGATATATTTGCGGTATTCGGAAAATGTGGTTGCGCCGATGACCTGAATTTCCCCGCGTGAAAGCGCGGGCTTTAGGATATTTGCGGTGTTCATCGAGCCTTCCGAGTCGCCCGCGCCCACGATATTATGCACCTCATCGATGAACAGGATGACGTTTCCGGCTTCTTTTATCTCGCCGATAAGGCCCTTGACGCGGCTTTCGAACTGCCCTCTAAACTGCGTGCCTGCAACGAGCGCCGTCAAATCAAGCAGGAACAGCTCCTTGTCGGCAAGGCGCGGCGGAACGTCGCCGGAAGCAAGCTTTAGCGCAATGCCCTCGGCAATCGCCGTCTTGCCGACGCCCGGCTCGCCAATCAGGCACGGATTGTTCTTGGTGCGCCGGTTTAATATTTGTATCACGCGGTAGATTTCTTTTTCGCGGCCCACGATATTATCAATCCTGCCCGCCACCGCTTTTTCGGTTAAATTTTCACAGAAATTGTCAAGGAATTTGCGTTTACGCTTGGTCTCCTTTTTGGAGGAATTGCGTTCCTCTTTGTGGTGATGGGGCGGCGATACCGGCACCGGCTTGTCGCTTTTCCCGCCGCGCTCGCCGCCGCCTCCGAAAAGCCCTTGCAAAAACGGCAGGGCCTGTGCTCCTCCCATTTCAAAATCGGCTTCAAAATCGGATAAATCCTCGCCCATAAGCTCCGCCATCTGCTCGCTCATGTTTTCGACATCGTTTTCGTTTAAGCCCATTTTATCCATCACTTCTTTAACCTGGGGAATATCAAGCTCCCGGGCGCATTTAAGGCACAAACCCCTGTTTTTCATTTCTCCGTCTTCCAAGTGCGCTAAAAATAGCACAGCCATGCGCTTATGGCACCTTGAGCAACGCATATTCATGCTCATTAAACACCTTCTAATCTATTTCGGAAATCAGTTTTATTGTATTACAATTCAACTGTGTGAATTGCAGGCGAGCTTCCCACCGCTTCGCGATGGCGTGAACTGCACGCTCGCTCACATACTATGTATCATACACAGGCTATGTGAACTCTATGTGACAAAAAAATTGTCAACTTAAAAATAATGCGCTTTATCTTTACAATTATATTGTATTTAATGCGTTTTGTCAAAGATTAACTTCTGCCGACAAACAAAAAGAATAAATTACGCATTCTTTTACCGGGACACCCAGGCTTTTCCCGAGAATCGCCCGGTAAAGCGCAAGCTGCCGTCCGTACCGCTTCGATAGCTCTTTCGCAGAGGTTACCGTGTCGGTTTTATAATCGACAATCACGGCGCCGCCGTCTTCGATGAACACGCAGTCGGCCACACCCTGAAGCGTGATTTTGGCGTCCTCCGGCAGATTCGGGTACATGTCGGAAAGCACGTCGCCGCCGCACTCGGACATGAATTTAAGCTCCCTGTAAATTTTTTCGCTTTTAAAAATCCTGTCCGCAAGAGAAGATTTGAAAAACGCTTTCAGCCGCTTTTTGTCGAGGCTTTCCGCTTCAAGGGTTGACAAAAAGCTTTCCCGCTTCATAAAGCTTATCTCGGCGTCAAGGTCGGCTTTTGCGTTCCCGTAGCTTGCAAACTGTATAAATTTGTGCATTGCGTTGCCCTTTTCAGCCGGAGTCAGCGCCTGCCTCATCATAAACTTGGGCCGCGCGGAAAACCGGTACGCAAGCCCGCGCTCGCCCTTTGCCACATCGGACACCGCCAGCTTCGCCGGAATTACCGTGTGCTTGCTAAACGCGTAAGCGTATCCGGCGCGTCTTTCAAGCTCTTTCAGCAAATCCTTGTCGGGCGGGGCGGGGGAGAGCGTTTTGACTTGCAGCGCGGCGTCTTCGTCCTGTTCCGGCCTGCGTATGATAACATCCCAGTTGTTTTCGCCGGGGATGGTTTCGATTCCCCTTGCGCCGAAAAGCTCGCGCAGCCCGGCGACGCTTTCATGATGCAGCAGCGCCGTTAAAATCCACCCGGCATAGCTGTTCATCCTTCCGACGATATGACCCGGCAGCTTGTTTTTTTCCAAAGCCGCGCGCGAATTCGCAAGCCGCTTTTGCAGCGACGGCTTGGCTGCCGCGCTGATGATCAGTTTTTCCTTCGCGCGTGTAAGCGCGACGTAGAGTATCCGCATTTCCTCCGAGCACATCACGCGCTCCGTTTCGAGCCGCACGGATTGCATCGGAACGGTGGGGAATTGCTTGAAGGTCTTGGCATCACGCCTGACGCACGCGAAGCCGTACCTCGAATGGAGCATAGACCGCGCGCGCAAATCGGTCTTGTTGAAGCCCTTTGCCGTGTCGGCGAGAAAAACGACGGGAAACTCAAGCCCCTTTGAACGGTGAATGCTCATGATACGCACCGTGTTCGCGCCGTCCTTTACGAAGCTTGCGGGCGTCAGATCCTGCTTTTTTTCCATGAGCCTGCCGATGAAGCCTATAAATCCGCCAAGCTGCTTGTAGCCGAGCGCGTGGTATTCCGACGCGTACTGCGCAAGAAGGCGCAGGTTCGCGGCGCGGACTTCGCCCATCGGCATCGCCCGCACAACCGCAAGCGCGGACGTGGCCTCAAAAAATGCCATGATGAGCCTGTCCGCCGGTAAAATCGCGGATTTCGCCCGAAGCTCCCTGAATACCCGAAGGAACCCCGCCGCTTTCTCGTCATGCTCCGCCGCCAGCGCAAGCGCCGTGAAAAACGGAACGTCACGCGTACTCAGGCGGATTTTGGCGATATCGTCGTCTGTGAAATCAAAAAACGGCGAAAGCATCGCGGCAATGAGCTCGATATCCAAAAGCGGGTTGTCGACGGCTTTCAGCATACAGATGACAGACGAGACCTCTCTGGCGGCGAAATATCCGCCGCTGTTTTCGCTCACGGCGGCAATGCCGCGGTTGTTAAGCGCCCGCGCGTAGACCTCCGCGCGGTTTCTGGCGGCCCGCAGGAGAATGCAAAAATCGCGCGGCATGGCGGGCCGCATTTCGCCGTTCTCCGCCACCATATAGCCATTTTCTATCATGCTTGCGATTTCCCCGGCAATTGACTCCGCCTCAAGGGTGACGGAATCCTTCCCGCCCGCGTCGTTTTCCATGAGTGTAAGCAGCACAGCCGGTTTCGCGCCGCCATATTCCGGATATTCCGCGCCGCACTTTAAGCTTTCGTCCCCGCCGTAGTCAACGCCGCCAATCTCCTCGCTCATCAAAAGCGAGAACAGGAAATTGACGGCCCCGGTAACCTCACGCCTGCTCCTGAAGTTGGTGTCAAGGCTTATCTTCGCGGGGAACATGCCGCTGCCGTACGGGAAAAAGCTTTTACGCTTTGCCGTGAATATCTCGGGCATGGCCTGCCTGAACGCGTAGATGCTTTGCTTTACGTCGCCCACCATAAAAAGGTTTTCCTGACTTCTTGAAATGCTTGTGAAGATCAAGTCCTGAACCTCGTTCGTGTCCTGGTATTCGTCGACCATCACATGGTCAAACTGCTCCGAGATTTCCTTTGCTCGCGCGGTTCTCACGTAGCCGTCGGGTGTTTTGTCTATGAGAAGCTGCAGGGTAAGATGCTCGAAATCCGAAAAATCAAGCCTGTTTTTCTTTGCCTTTTCCTCCTGAAACCGCACCGCGAATTCCTTTACAAGCCGGAACAACAGCGCGACTTTTGGGCGTAAATCGGCGATATCCTGTTTGAATTCGGCCCCGGTCGCGTTTATATATTTTTCCGAAAGCTCCCTTAGGATATCCTTGCCGCTTTGCCGTGTATCCTTTAGATATTGCTTCAGCGCGTCGTCGCCGGAAAGCCTGCCGAGCTTCTGCGGCGTGTACGCCGAAAGCGCCGCTACAAGCTGATTCCAGTCGTTTGAGTTTGCGGCTTCCAGACATGTGCGGAATTGCTCCAAATCCGAGCGGAACGCCGCGCCGTACGCCTTTTCGATGGCTTCGTCGCCCGAAAAGGCTTGTAGCGCCGCTTCGGCCCGCGTTACGCAAAATTCCAGCGATTCCTTCGTGTAACGCAGAAGCGATGCGCCCCAGATGGTCCGGCCTACTTCTTGCTCCGGGTCGTAAAGCGCCAGTTTTTCGTCCAGCCAATCCTCAAAAAACGGATGGGAGCGGCTGAAATCATAAATTTTCAGTATCGTTTCAATCAACGCCTTGTCGCCCGTGCCGGTCATGAGCGTCTCAAAAAGCAAGGAGAATTCTCCGTTCTCATCGTTCTCATACGCCTTTTCGATACAAGTGGCGGCAATTTCGTTTTTCATAACAACAAGCTCGTTCTCATCGGCTACGCCGAAATCCGGCGGGAGGCCGAGGCTCTGGAAATTACGGCGCAAAAGCTCGATGCAAAACGCGTGAATAGTGCTGATCTGCGCGGCGGGAAGCAGCGCCTGCTGCCGCTGTAAAAACAAATCGCGCGGGTTTTCGCGTATCATTTCGCCAAGCCGTGCCGAAATACGCTGTTTCATTTCGGCGGCTGCCGAGTTTGAGAATGTGACAATCAGCAGCCTGTTGGCGTCGATTGAATTTTTATCGTCGCAGATGAGCGAGATTACGCGCTCTGTCAAAACGGCGGTCTTACCGCTTCCGGCGGCGGCGGAAACAAGCACGGAACCGCCCCGCGCCGTGATTGCGTCGTTTTGTGGTTTTGTCCATTGCCGCGGCATATTAACGCCCCTTCCTTTCACAAAGATTCAGACACAAAACGGCCATAAAAAGGAATGAACGTTTTGTGCAGGGGTAGCGGTTCTCCGAAGGAGAAGCGATTGGCAGATAATGATTAGGGCCTGTTGACACTACCGTTCAACGCTCATCTTTTGACACATTTTACGCCATACTGCGTTAAATTTTCTTGGAATACGAAAGTATTCCTGCAATATCGCTTCGCGATGGTGTGAACTGCATATGAACTATCGTTCATATTTTTTCACATTGCCTTGCCTGACACAAAATGTGCGTAAAATCTGAGCATTTCAGATAGTGTCAACAGGCCCTAGTGTGATTCTCGCGCTAATTCTCTTGTGCTAAAAGCGTTAGGACGTCGTCCTTGTCAAGCTTTGCAACCTGCGTGATTTCATCGCCCTGTTCAAACCCGCAAACCGCTTTGTAATCACAGTATTCGCATGACAAAACGCCGTCCTCCACGGTGGGGCGAGAGAGAATTCTCCCGCTTCGCAGGAGCTCCGCCATGCCCCGAATCTGTCCCTTTATCCTGCGCGACAACGCCCCCATTTGCTCCAGGCTCACAAGGGAGGATGTATCCGGCTTGCCGTTTTTTTGCAGCTTCACAGGGATGTAAATCCCCGCGATATCGCGTTCCATGCCGCGAAGCGCCTCCTCGTCGTCAAGAAGGATTCCGCTCATGCACAGGGATTTTTCGCGTTTTTTCAGGATTTCCTCATCGCTTGCGCCGCGCGCGGCGCTTACGTACCTTTCGCTTGCGGGCATGTACAAAACCCCCGCCGGAATCCCGCCGGACAGCTCCTTCATGCCGTTTTCCGCGATTGTGAACAGGTATAGAAGCATCTGCATGTTCAGGCCGTACAGCACATCCTTGAGCGCAAAGCTTTTCGCGCCCGACTTATAATCCACCACGCGGATATACCTGCGCCCGTTTTTGTTCATCACGTCGACGCGGTCAACAACCCCCTCCACCACGACATCCGTGCCATCGGCGGTTCTCAGGCGGAGCGGCTCCGTTCTCCCGCCAAGCTTAATCGGCATTTCAAACGCCGCCGGAACAAAATCACTTTGGTAAAATTCCTCACCGATTCGCCTTAGAAGGCGCGACAACATGCCGGAAAGCCGCTTGAACAAAAACGTAAGCCTTGCCGGAAGCTTCTCCGGGTCGTCGATGATGGCTTCGAGATACTCCCGCACGATGGCGAGAATCTCCGCTGAGAGCTCCTGCTCCGAAAGTTCGAGAAGTCCTTTGCCGCCGTGCTTTTGCACCATCGCCTGAAGCACGTGATGGATGATGGAGCCGGCTTCCAGTCCCGTAAACTCGACCTTTTGCCTTTTGTGAACTTTCAGCCCGTCGGAGATAAAATAGGAATACGGGCATTTATAAAAGCGTTCGACCTTGCTTGGCGAAAGCCGCATGAAGCTGCCGAAAAGCTTTTCTGCGACGGTTTTATCGGCAATCATGTGAGGCTTTTTTTCGCTCGCTTCGTCTATTTTTGAAAGGATGTCCGCGTATGGTCCGCCCTGTAAAAACGCGCGCAGTGAAGCCGATACGCTTGAGTTTTCGTGAACATGCCGCGAATAAGCCTCAAACGCGGATTTCTCGCCTGAAATCCCGTGCAGGATATCCTGCTTCGGCACGGGAAGCTTCGGGAAAATCTCCAGAAGCTGCGAGACGATCATCGACGGCAGAAGCTCCCGGCCTTTCGCGTCGGATTTTGAGAAGTTCACATACAGCCGTTCGGAGGCGAGCGTTAGCGCGAAGTACGCAAAATATTTTTCCAGCACGGATTTTTGCAGTACGGGCGCCGAAACCTCAAGCCCCGCGCTGATAAGCTCGCCGCGCTCCTTGTCGGAGAACACGCCGGAGGCCGTCACGGCAGCCGGGAAAATATCCTCGTTTGCGCCAATTACGAAAGCGGCGCGAATTTTCCCCGGGCGTATCCTGTCGGCCCCGCCGATTAGAACCTGGTCGAGCGTTTGCGGCGGCGACGCGATTTCCGTGGCGTTTACCGCAAGCCGGAACAGCTCGCACAGCTTCGCGGCGCTCATCTTGTGGCCCGCAAGCGCCGTGCCGAACACGTCGAGCACATCCATCAACAAATCCCACAACTGCGCCGTTTCGTCAAGGAACGCATCGCCGGCGGGCAAGCCCTCCGCGTATTTCGTGAGATTTTCAGCCGCCAAAATCTCGGTCAGGAGATGAAAAATCCCACCGGCAAAGCTTTTCCCGTCCTGAGCTTTCAGCGCATGTTGCAGGCGCAAAAGGGGCGTTATGATAAAGCTTCTCGTTGCGTTTATATTTTTGAGAAGCTGCGCTTCGTCCTCAGTCAAGGGGCCCTTCAGCCCGCGCGGGTTATTTGTAAAATCGCTTTGCCAGAGCGAGCCGCGTACGCTCCAGCAGTAGCAGTAGTTTTCAATCGCCGCGATGTCGCCTGCATCCAGCCCCATAAGCGGGGATTTAGCGAACAGCAGCACGTCGTCGGGATGAAAGCCGCTTCTCACGGCGTTTAGCGCGTACAGCACACAGCTTACAAGCGGTTTGTTTTCGATATCCTCGTTCACGCTCATAAAATATGGAATATTGTGCCGGGAGAACGCGGTTTCCATCGCCGCGGCGTATGGCCCGGGGTCTCTGGCGATGACGGCGATGTCGCGGTAACGGTAGCCTTTTTCCCGCACAAGCTCCGTGATTTTGGCGGCGGCGTTTTCGATTTCCTCGTGTTTATCGCCGCATCCGCAGACTTCCGGCGTGCCCGTGTAAGCGCCGCTGTAAGCAGGCGGCGCGGGGCTTAGGAAATGCTCAGCTACATGTTTTAGTTCCGGGCTTACAAAGCGCAGGGGCGGTGTTAAAATTTCAGGCTCCGCCGCCTTGACGCCGCTATTTTCGGCAAGCCTTGCAAGCCTTCTCATGGCGGATTTCGATGGCGAAAACACGCCTGTCCCGCGTTGCCCGTCATGTATGCAGTCGGCTGTAAACGCGAACCAGATATCCCTGCATCCGGCTATGGCGTGGCCCAGAACCTCAAATTCCGCCGCCATAAAGGTCGTAAAGCCATCGACAAATACGGTCAGCCCCTCAAAGAAATGATTATTTTCAAGCAATGCGCACGCGCGTATCAAATCGTCGTCGGGGTCTGTGTAGCCGTGCTCAATCAGGCTTTGATAGGCGGAGTATATCGCCGAAATCTCCGTGATTTTTTTTGTGAGCGCGTCCTGTTCGCGCGTTTTCACAAACCGTTCAAGCGCCGCGCTCGTAATCCCCGCGGCCTTGAGTTCGCCGCAGGTTTCCACAAGCGTCCTTACGAAGGACGTATCGCCCGCGCTTTTGCGGTAAATCTCAAGCTTATCCCTTACCTCACCAAGCGCCAGGGACATCAGCAGATATTTGCCTGTTTTAGAGACCGCTGTTCCGCTAAGCCCGCCATACGCCCTGAACACGCTTCCGCTTAATCTGGTAAAGCTTAGCACCTCGGTATAAAGCGCAAGCTTCGCGCCAAGGCTTCGGTAAATCTGCCGCTCCGCCTCGAACGAATACTGTTCCGGCACAAGGTAAACAAGCCTTTCGCCCTTTTGGGCCAAGGCGTGCATTTTTTCCATGAAACGGTTGGTTTTTCCGGTTCCCGCTATTCCAAGCATAAAATGAAGCATAGTATATTCCTGCTAAAGGCCGGAGCATGTCCTATAGTCGAACCACCTCAAAATCGACACAGGATTAGCGAGAATATTTTTTTGACTCACAAGGCGGAGGACGCAGGCGGGCTAGCGCCCGGCAAGGACGACAACGCAGCGAGGCGGAAAATAGACCGCTAAGACGTGGCAATTTTGGGGG
>Ga0099364_10013716_pt1 | contig 10848 bp, 10 predicted proteins | sample TergutTh196P3_FD_73070 | JGI IMG/M metagenome (GOLD analysis project Ga0099364, IMG submission 73070) | Microcerotermes parvus P3 segment gut microbial communities from Pointe-Noire, Republic of the Congo - Th196 P3 | ecosystem: Host-associated > Arthropoda: Insects > Digestive system > Gut ... | reverse complement strand
GATACGCTCTTTGTTCAAACCACTTATGGTTCTGCCATTTCTGCCAAATCTGATTGCTGCTTGTGTCCATGTTATCCCCCTCCGAAAACGTAAAGTAATCGCCCCCGTGCCCAATGGTAGCGATTACTTTGCTTAAACTGGGCGCAGCCGCTTTGCGGCGTGCCTTTTGTCTTTTTTTGTGACTGCTATTATTATACTGCATAAATATTGTTTTGTCAAGATGAATTTTATTCATAAAAATTTACATTTTTAAAAACTTTTTTATTTATCATGCAACCTTTTTTAATTTCTCCACACTATATTAGCGAAAGGAGGTGCGAACGGTATGTCAAACCAAAAACACGTTGAAGAATTAATACAGCTTTTTACCGATGATTATTATGAGAAGCTATTTTATTTCTGCTTGAAAAAAGTAAGCAATACAAATGAAGCCGAAGATTTGACAGCAGACATAGCTTTGAATATTATTTATGAGTTGAGAAAAGGAACAACGCCTAATAATTTTTCGGCTTGGGTTTGGAAAATTGCAAAAAATAAATATTCGTTATGGGCAGATAACAAACATAAAAAAATTAATTCGTTTTCCGGAGACGATATTAATGACCTTGAAATTTCTGATCCATACGACTTGAACGATGATTTAATACTTCAAGAAGATATTAAATTACTGCGCCGCGAATTAGCTTTTATTTCAAGCGAGTATCGGAATGTTATCGTTGCCTATTATATCGAATATCGCAAAATAAATGACATAGCCGCTTCGTTAAACCTCCCCATCGGAACGGTCAAAGCAAAACTTTTCCGTTCACGAAATATATTGAAAGAGGGAATAAACATGGCAAGAGAATTTGGAACATTAAGCTACAAACCGGAGAATATCGGTTTTGTTATGAACGGCATGAGCGGCAGAGAAGGCGAACCGTGGTCTTTGATACGCCGCAAACTCTATAAAAATATACTTATTGCGGCATACCGCACCCCTTCAACGGCTGATGAACTCGCGGTAGAAATAGGTTTGGCTCTGCCTTATATGGAAGATGAGTTAGAGCATTTAACCTGCAACGAACTGCTCCGCAAAAAAGGTAAAAAGTACGAAACCAATGTTTTCATTGTGAGCGCAAAAGCTCAAGAAAATGTTTACGCGCACCTCAAAACTATCACGCCCGCGCTTACAGAAAAAATTATAGCCTTAATCGAAAATCAAGTAAAAGGCTTTGAAGAAAACGGCTGCCAATGGCATGAGGGCTATCAACTTTACGACGATATGAAGTGGGCTATACTAATGCAAAAAGTCGATGAAATTTCTCATGGAGTTTTGGCAGATATTAACAAAGGTACAAACTGTTCAGAAAAACTTAATGTCGGAAAATGGGGACACACAAAACGCCCTAACGGCGGTGAGTGGGATTTACTTGGTTTGGAAGAATATAACGGCGAAAAACCGGATTTTGTCGGTCAGCACGGTTGTGTTGAAAGCCCCGAAAAAATGAATTTGGAATATATTGATTTCGGGCAGTTTAAATTCAAGTATAAAGAAATTCAACATAAAACGCCTGTCCATTTAACCCATGAACAAGTTTTGGCGTTAGTTGCTGCCGCTAAACAAAACACAGACACAACTCCGCAACGAGTTCTTGACGAATTAACGGGTTACGGCTATCTTGAAAAGACAGACAGCAGTTACAAGCCGACATTCCGCGTTACGTTTAAAGAAAAAATCGGTAAAATGACTGCGGAGCAATCAGAACGGCATGACCGCATTTATAAAGAAGCCTATAATATCGCAATGGAACATTATAAATTCTGCCGTGAACTTATCTACCGTGAAATCCCCGATTTTTTCAAAAACGATCAATATCAAGCAGACCATGCCTGCGCTAATATTTTCTCAATGCGGGGTGCAGTCTTGGAAGGTGCGTTAGAAAAGGGTTATATAAGTTATGCCGATAATGACGAACGGAAGATGTTGGGTGCGTACTTAATAATCTAACGTGATTTAACCAAATAAAGCGAAAAGATACCGCTTATGGTATCTTTCGTTTTTACATTAATCCGTTTGTTAATGGGAAGGAATAATAGGAGCAATCCTAAAAATACTTCTCCGAGCTGTTATATGGCTCGTTATCATTGAAATTTTAACAATAAACGTAAAGTAATCGCCCCCGCGTCCAATGGTAGCGATTACTTTCGTTTAAAATTTGGGCGCAGCCGCTTTGCGGCGTGCCTTTTGTCTTTTTTGTGACTGCTATTATTATACCGCATAAATATTGTTTTGTCAAGATAAATTTTTATAAAATTTTGTTACGCATAAAAATTTACATAAATCCTGTTGAAAATATTGTAAAATCGTGCTATAATAATTCTATGAAAAATATAATAATTGCCGGTCCGGGCAGAAACGGTAAAACAACGCTGGCAGGAAGAATAAATAAAGAGTTGAATTATTTTGTTATAAATCTTGACAAACTTATGACCGCGTTCGGAAAAGCATATCCGCAGCTTAATATAAGAATTGCTTGGGATTACAAAAAAGCTACGGCCAATATAGCGCCGTTCCTTGGTCATTATCTTGGTATGCTCTCATCAGACCATGGTTTTGCCGACGATTTAAATTTGCGGACGCACTCTGTAAAAGGAAACAAATTTGTTTTAGAAGGCGGACATTTTGATTTCGGGGAAATAACGTCTATTATCAGAACATATGGAATAAACGAACTAAAAGATAAATTTATTCTTATAGGGTTGGTGCAGAATAAAAAAACAGCTGATGAATTTTTCAGCGATTTAAGAAAATACGACACGAAAGACGAATGGACATACGGCTTTGACGATGATGAACTAAGAGAGTTCAGCGAAATGTCCGTTTTGTTCAATCAAGAAATGACAGATTATTTGCTGAAATACGGGTTTACAATTTATGATACATCCGGCGAACGGGAACGGGTTTTTGATAAAATCATAGAAACTATTTGTAGTAGTAATAACGTAGAAATTGCTCTTTATAATAAGTGGGGTGGAAAGAATTTGAGATTTGAATGGGATGAAGAAAAAAATAAAATAAATATTGACAAACACAAAGTTTCTTTTGAAGAAGCGTCAACAGTATTTGACGACGTTAACGCTGTTTATGATTATGATAAATCACACTCGGCGCATGAAGATAGATTTATAATAATTGGTATTTCGGAAGGGCTTGAAAACAAATTAACCGTATGCCATTGTTATCGCGGTGAAAACGATGAAGTTATTCGGATAATATCGGCAAGACGGGCAACTAATGGTGAAATTAAATTATATGAGGAGAGGATAATATGAAAGCTGAATATACTGCCGAAGATTTGAAAGGAGCTATAAAGAATCCGTTCTATGCAAAATTAAACAGAGAAGTTATTATATCTATTCGGCATGAAGATTATGCAATATATGAAGAAATAGCTAAAATGAATGGTGAAACCCCGGAAAAAGTTATGAGGCGCTGTTTGGCAAGTCGGGCAAAAGAATTGAAAGAACATGATTGACATAAATTTATGTTAGTAGTATTTTTCGTTTACTTCCCTATCGACCCTGCTCATTAGGTCAGGGCTTGTGTTTATAAATAATTCACATTGACGAAAACAAAAATTCTTCTATCCATTTCGCTGCGCCGTCGTTGTCGCTGGTTTCGCAAATATAATCGGCGGCAGCTTTCACTTCGTCAACAGCGTTGGCGACAGCGACGCCGACGCCGCAGTATTTCAGCATATCTATATCGTTCACATCATCTCCGAACGCGGCAATTTCAGCTTGTTTTATCCCCCAATACTCCGCGAGAGCGGCGACAGCTTTGGATTTTGTCGCGTCGCGGTGCATAATCATTCCAAACTTATTATCATCAAATTTATTATCAACCCGCGCCATAACAAAATAAAGACTTTCGGGAATAAGGTTATTTATAAATGATACATCTTCCGGCGTAAGATCCAAAATAAATATTTTTTCGGAATCTATTCGATGCTGTGAAAAATCAACCGTTTTTCTCGGCGTTTGAGTTTCATGGCTGTTATAAAAACTCATTTTTTCGTTTTCATAATGGATACTGTTTAGTTCCGCCGTTATTTTTAATCCCCGTTTATCGCAGGCCATCAATAAAGGACGGGCGGTTTGGTAAGGGATTAGACGGGCATATATAATTTCATCACCGATTTTTGCAACGGCACCGTTCATGTTTATTTTGCCGTCAAAAACAACGCCGGAAGTCAAATGTTCGGCGCTTCCGCCGCGAGCGGTGGCGTAAGCTGTTTTGACGCCCGATTCACGGCACTTTTGCAATACGGATTTCGTTCGGTCAGACAAGGTTTTATCAGATCTTAATAATGTGTTGTCAAGGTCGGATACTATCATTTTTATATTCATTATTTTTTTCTGCATAATTATCCTTCTTTCTTTTTTTATAAATTATTCACCGTAAATCCCTTGACAACAAATATAATTGCAGATGTTGAAAATATGAAAAAGCAAAATAAATCGGTAAACATCAGTATCCAAGCCCTTTTTTTGTAAACGGGCAATGCGATACGCACAACCCGCAAATTGTTTCTTCGACGCCTAATAATCGTTTCGCGCGGGCGCGTCCGGCGGCGCGGCAGGCGTGGGCGTTGAAAAATTTATCTCTGTCGATTCCGATTTCCCACAGACCGCCAAGCGGAGCGTTACCGGGGCATATATCGGCGCAAATTTTACATTCAGGGTCGCATTTAGATTTTGTTATAGGTTTTCCGCAGTCAAGCGGCGCGTTTGTTAATACGACGGTCAACCGTACAGCTGAACCAAATTTATCCGTTACCAGCATTGCGTTTTTGCCGATCCAACCGACACCTGATAATGTCGCCACAGTTTTTTGCGGTAATAACGAGCGTAAGGTTTCATCGTTTACCACAGAAGCAGGAGTATTTATCTCTGCATCGTACCCTTTGCCGGTTAAAAAATCCGCCGTTGTATTTTTAAGGTTGATAAAATTTTGGTTCATGGGTTTGTGCTCATCATAATATTTTTGCGGCTGATCGTTATTATTTTCCCGCATTGCTTCTTTTGAAAAAGGCAGCGCAAAAATAATACCGTAATCAAAATTTTTACGCGCTTCATTTGGCAGACAACGTAAATCTGCAAAACCCACGATGTCGCAGCCATTATTATTTGCCAGCGCGATTATTTCATTGTTTAATTTCATTTTACCTCGCTTCTGCTTGTATTCAAGCCCTTTTTTGGTAAATTTTATATAAATTAATGTCAGCGCATTCTGAAAACTTTGCCTTTGGGTATAAACGGCAGAATTGCTCCCTGCGGGATAAGAAACGCGTGCTCTCTGCCATGAAGCATGACTTTGTCGCATTCAGCGTCCGTTATTATCAGGATAGGGGCGTCACTGGGAAAATCATCCGCCGCATTTAATAAATCAATACCCGGCTGAAGAACTGTTCCCCCGCGCCCTTTCACCTCAACATTGCCGGCAACATCATCCGGTTTCATGTAACCCGCGTCATAAGCGTCCGCATCACAAAAAACAACCCGGGCTGCCGGAACATCTCTTGCCGCGCTGTAGCTTGCGATTGCTCCCAAAGCGGCAGCCAGCAGATTTCGTTTCATAGAGCCGGAAGTATCCAAAATCACTCCGAATGTCCTGCCGTCAAGCGCGGCTTGAGATACCGCCCAATTAGGACGCGGTATATCGGGTGTTGCCGATTGCCGCCGGCTTGGTCTTGCATAACTGCGGATTTTTTCTGCGGGAGTGAAACATTCGTCAAACCAGCGCGCCAATTCTACGTCCCAAGCTATGGGCGGATGCGATAATGCGCGAATTTCCTCGATTAATCCCGCGGGAATATAACCGCGCCCTTGTTCTTGATGATATTCCAGCCCCTGCAACAGCGCGCGGCGGTAAAAATCATCCAAATCCATGTATTTTCTGCCGTTGAAAGAATTTCCGGGTAAAATATCGCCGAGCCCAACGCCTCTTAAAGTTGCTGATTTTCGGTATAACCGTATATCGCCGGCTATACGGTCGTAAATTGCTTCCGCATTCAGCCCTTTAAACTGCACGTCATATAATACTCCGTCCGGGCGTTCGCCTATGCCCATTTCAGTAAGCCATTGGTTTATCACGAAATCGCAGGATATATTCCAAAGATACGCATCGCGCCATTCCTGCCGTACATCATGGCGAAGCGCGGCGTGCAGGAACTCGTGAGCCATGACAAACCGCAGTTCGTTTGTGTTTAATTTATGCGACGGATTAATATAAATTTCTGCCATTGACGGTGAAACTGCAGCGATAGATATGCTCATACGCTGACATATATCTTGATTTTCGATAACTTTAAAAGCCGCGGCAACAGCCCCAAGCAGAGGATAACTTGAAATAAACCATTCTTTTGCGCGGTTCGCATCGCTGTTTGTATATCCGCTTGTTTCATCAGAAAATCCCGCCGCTTTATCGACCGCGTTACGCACGGCGGCAGATAATCCGTCCGCGAATAATTTAGACCATTGCGGCGGAGTTCTGTGGTATGAATATTTAGGTTTATAATCCAAAATCATATCCGGCATATTTTCTCCCGCTGCGCCCAATCCAGCCATTCGCGATGCGAAGCAATCAATTCCACATGGAACATACGGTTGATAAGCGCTGACGACATAGGTTTGACTATGGCGTTGTCCTGCGCTCTGTTTCCCGCTCCGACTATTATTGAGCCTTCCGGCAAAAAATATTCGCCTATGCGCCGGTCATGTATCAAACTGTAAAACGCTTTCTGAACTTCCTGAGAACAGGCGTTTAATTCGTCCAGAAACAAACAATACGGTTCGTCCCGCGCGATAATACGGGGCGGGCAAAATACGCTTTTGCCGTTTATGATTTGCGGTACACCGATTATATCTTCCGGAGCAAGCTGACTGCCCAGCAGCGACACACAGGTTAAACCTAAAGATGCGGCGAAATCTTCCACAATCGACGATTTGCCTATTCCCGGCGCACCCCATATAAATACAGGGCGTATCAGAGCGACATTTAATAATACGTCAAGCAGCTGATTTTGATTTACGCTTAAAGGTAGGTTCATACAATAATATTTTAAAATCCTCCAAATTTTTATTGTTTTTTTATTTGTTGGTTTATTGTACCACAACCCGTTTCGCTTTGTCAACGAATTTTACAAAGTGTAACCATTCTGTGACAATACTGTAACCTATGTGTAACAATCGGAGGTATGCAACTGTAAAATTTCTAACGAAGATTTTACAGCGGTTTTTCACATATTTTCAAAACAAATCAATTTAATGTTCCCATTATTTTCAGCTTCTTTTATTAATTTTTCCGTGAATCCTGTTTTGGCGAATATATAAAACCATTTATTTGTATAACTAAAAATACCGCTCTTTTCTTTTAAGGCGTTTAATACATCAATATCAACTAAAGCGGCTGTCCATTTACATTCGCAGAATATTGCGCCGTCGTTATTAAATACAAGGATATCAATTTCTTCCTGACGTTTTAATTTTGGATTATTTCCCCACCATTTACCTGTTTTACCTATATATAAAGGCAGGTTTTTGTTTTTCATTTGAATCAAAATATACTGTTTGCAAATTTCCTCAAAAACCAAACCCATATATGTATTCAGCTGCGGCTCAACCATATAATCATATATATTTTCTCCAAGCTCAGATATAACGGCGCTCATATTCGGGAACACAAAACGGTACCAGAACCGGAACATATAATCGTCTAAAATATAAATGCTCTTTCTGCTCAAAGTTTCCGTTACAGGCAATTCTTTTTTTATAATTCCAAGCGATTGAAGCGAAGCTATATATTTACCGCATTTGTTGTTTTCCATGCCGCATTTCGTCGCTATTTCGTTAAGTTTTGAAGCTCCGTTCGCGACTGCTTCAATAATTCCGTTATATGTCGACGGCTCGCGCAGCTCCTGTTTCAGCAGGTTGGAAGGTTCCTCGTACAAATGACCCGAAGCAGTCAAAAACAAATCGATAATATTATCTTTTATGGAGCTGTTGTTGTTTATTTTTATTAAATATTCAGGTATTCCCCCGGTTATTCCGTACAGTAAGGCTTTTTCGATGTTAGTAAACCCGCAAAGAAACGGCAGAGAATCAAAATAATTAAACCGCGTTATCTTAAACTGCGCCGTTCGTCTGCCGTAAAGCGGGCTTTTATAACCTAAAACCTGATATTCCATAAAACTCATGCTTGAACCGCACAGAATCAAAAATAACTTACCGTTTTTTAAATTTCCGTCAATATGAGCTTGTATAACAGAAGATACAGGCCGGTAATTTTGAGCTAAATACGGGTATTCGTCAATAACTAAAATAATTCTCTCATTTTTTGAAATTCCGCTTATATAATCAAACGCTTTTTCCCAATCGAAAAAAAAGGAAGCGCCCGCAAGCTCTTTGGCGGTTACAGAATATACATCACTGCTGAATATGTTTAAGTTTATCCGGCTGTCCGCTTCACGGGCAGCAAAATAAACGGCTTTTTTGTTTTTTATAAATTCTTTTATAAGCGTGGTTTTACCTACCCGGCGCCTGCCGTATATTACCGCGCACTCGAATTTGCCGCTATTATACATAGCGTTTAGTTTTTTTAATTCGGTTTCTCTGCCGTAAAACATCGTTAATTCCTCTTGAAAAATAAATCAACTTACAAGTTGCATACTTATAAGTTGATTATATCATAAATCTATATTTTTGTCAAGATAAATTTTTAATAAAAAACAAAAACTATTGACAAAACCGTTTATATTTGATATAATGGGACATAAACAAAAAATCAAAACATACAGCAAAAAATTTTAAAACACGAAAAAGAGAATTGGAGTGATTACATATTCCTAAAAAATGCTAAAATTTAACAAAGTGCGTATTATTAGGCGGTTTGGAGCGGAAAATGATAATCTGGATTAATGGCGCGTTCGGATCTGGCAAAACTTCTGCGGCATATGAATTAAACAGAAGATTACCAAGCTCATTTGTGTACGACCCAGAGAACGTAGGCTTTTTTATTAGGAAGAATACACCCGCAGAGTTTTCCAAAGGTGATTTTCAAGATATTTCCTTGTGGCGCCAGATGAATTATGAACTCATTAGTCTTATTGCCTCAGAATATTCTGGAACGTTGATTATTCCTATGACACTCGTAAATCCAACATATTATGAAGAAACAATTGGTAGACTGAAAGCCGATGGGTTGAATGTCCGTCATTTCATACTTTATGCAAGTAAAAAAGAGATATTGCGCCGACTTCGGTTTAGGAAGTCACGGATTTTCGGTGGAGATACTTTCGCAGTTGATTCTGTTGACCGTTGTATAAACGCATTTGATAATCTAATAACTGAAGAGAGAATAGATACTGAGAATTTGAGTGTAGACGAGGTAGTTAGCGAAATTGCGGATAGGTGTGGTTTAACACTGTCACACGACAGAAAAACAAGGATTGGGCGTTTTATATATCGTGTCTGCGTCATTCTGCGCCATATTCGATAGGGGATGTAAGATTAATCGTCATAAGCGGAGCGGAGTATGAAGCCATATGGAATCAAGCCGTGGAAACGTCAGATAACAGGCGGCTTAGCGAAATAGCGGTCGTTGTGGAAACGTGAAGTCTTCTGCGCCCCTCAACCTTTGTGATGGCTCAGGGTTCGTCGCCCCCAATCCGCGACTTCGCCAAGCCACCGGGCGTTATCTGACATTCACCCTACTGCGGTGCGAATTTGTCGACAATGCTTTTAGAGAAACCCAGACATATAAAAGAGCAGAATATTTATTTTTTGGAGGAGAGCTCATGTTTTCGTTTTATGCAGATGATGGTAGAATTCTAACACCACCAAAAGAGCTAAAACCGCACTTGAAAGATTCGTTTACTGCTTTCTATAAATTAATCGGACATATAAGGTTTTTTTATGTTGCTGATGAGAGCTGGGATGGAAGAGCATCGCTTACATATAGCAAAGATGGCGATAAGTTAGCCACAATCACGCTTGGAGATGGCGTGTTTCATATGGATATTGAAGATGATGTTTTTCATGTTTACGATGAGTCTACGCTTGACAGTATATTCAAAGCTTTGAATAAAACATCGACGGTTAAACAGCGACGCCCGACGGACCAGCTCAATGTGGACCTAGATGAATACCCAAGTGGTATACGTTGTGATATGTGCCTTTTGCATGCAAGCCATAATGAAAACGATTTTGCGGGTTGTAGAAAATTTCCTATCATGGATCGTAACTGTTATTATGGGGTCGAAGAAGGTTGGGGAGAAACAGTATTTTCGCCAATAAAATGTGACGGAAAGCAATGTTATATAAAAACTTATAAATGTCTTGAAAAGAAAGGGTTCAAGAATTGCTTGGAATGCGGTGAGTATCGTACTTGTAATGATTGCGGAGTTGGTCATAATCCCGGTGAATGCAACCTGGGAATATCCGCAGAAGAAGTCACAAGCCTAATACTTCCTTATTGCGAAATTGAGCGTCTTGATCTTATAGCTTCAAAGAACGACCTATTTAACGATAGTATTGGGAGTAAAGAGGAAGATTTACGGATTCATTCCGGGTAAACGTCAGATAACAAGCAGCTTAGCGCAATGGCGGTTGCTGTGTAAAACGGAAGCCTTCTGCATCCTTTGACAATTTGCGGTAGCTCAGGGTGCGGTGCTTTCATTCCACCACTGCGCCAAGCTGCCGGGCGTTATCTGACATATTCCCTTGGTGCGGTGGAAATGGTTTTGACAATCATTCGAGAATTATGTGATAAGAAAAGCTGAATTTTATTTTGGAGGTTGTTCATAT
>Ga0099364_10013715_pt1 | contig 10849 bp, 7 predicted proteins | sample TergutTh196P3_FD_73070 | JGI IMG/M metagenome (GOLD analysis project Ga0099364, IMG submission 73070) | Microcerotermes parvus P3 segment gut microbial communities from Pointe-Noire, Republic of the Congo - Th196 P3 | ecosystem: Host-associated > Arthropoda: Insects > Digestive system > Gut ... | reverse complement strand
CCTCCGGCATGACGCTCACCTACGGCGGCACAGCCTACACGCCCACAGCGGCAACCGCCGTTCATGACGGCAAAGACGGCGCAAACGCAGCGGCGGCAGACACGCACGGCTTAACAAGCAATGTATGGTGGAGACCAGCAGCGCAATTTGGCACGATGCAGTGGTCAGCCACGACTTGGTCGTTTGGAAACAACCGCCTGCCTATTCTTCAGGGATTTGACGGCGATACGCAAAACCCGACAGTGGAGTAGTTGAAAGTTGACAATTGACAATTGAAAGTTGAAAATTAACGAACATTTATTAACATTATTAATTAAAAAACAAACAGTTATGAAAAATTTAAAAAAAGGTTTACTAATGGCGGCTCTGACAGTGATATTGTCGGCAGGCTGCGAAAGTCTTAAAGATTCCGTTACAACGGATATCGATGCGGAAAACGTAAAGTTGGAGTTCACGGCAGTAACCGAGTCGAAAAAGTCTGAAACAAGCTCATTCTCGGTAACCCGAACAGTGAACATCGCGGAACTCTCTTACGAAGAAATTGTGGAATATGCCGAAAAAATCGACAAGGTAACGGTAAACAGTTCGGGGTTCAGCGCGGAGGTAACTCCCGCCGGAAGCTACACTATTACAAACCTTACCGTTACGGCTGAAGGTGTTCCCGGCTCATTGTCCGTTCCTTCGTACACGGTTGGCGAAGCGTTTGCCGCCCCTGCGGGAATGAACGACTACACAGCGTTGTTCATCATGAAACTCATCGGCGAAAAATCGCTTACCGTAACCGTATCGGGCGAAACAGACGCTCCGGCGGGAACAACAGTGACTATAAGCTACGAGAGCGACCTTGTGTTTAAGGTTAAGGTGCTGAAATAGTAGTGGTAATTGAAAATTGAAAAATTAACCATTGAAAAAGCTCGCGTTGCGGGCTTTTTTGTTTTTCTCAGACGCTGACAGGTTCTGCGAATGCTGTCAGGTCACACTAAAACCCAATTAACAAGCGCTTTAACAACCAGAGAATATAAAATTCCGGCAAGCATAATAGCTTTCATCAATCGGCTTGCCATGCGAAATTGTTTGGCGCTAACGCTGCGGAATATCGTAATAATGACATATATTAAAGGCATAGATATAAATGCCGAAATATAAATCAGCGTATATTTATCGAAAAGAAACAGATACCAAACGACGTACAACAGTGTTAAAATAATGATAATAAGCGCAATGACAATAATCTTTGAAGTAATAATTCCGAGCATGATTGGAACGGTATTGCGTCCGTAAGCCGCATCTCCCTCATAATCTTCAATGTCTTTAATAATTTCGCGGGTCAAAGTCGTAAGAAACGCGAAAAGAGCAAATCCGCCTATCCAGTAAAAAATAAAACTCAAATCGGGTGTTTCCGCTGCATTGATTGCATAAAATCTGTAAACAGCAGACCACTCATATATCGCAACCAGCATTGGAACCATTGCCGTGAGAAGAGCCACGATTATATTTCCAATCAAAAACTGCCGCTTGTAGCTTGCAGAATAAAAATAAAGCAACCCCGAAACCATAAGAAAAATTACGCCCAACAAAGTATATCCCGACTGCCACGAAATAAAAAATCCCAACGCTATGCCGGTCAGATTGAACAGGTTATGCAGCGTCATTGCTTTAGACTGCGAAATTCTGGAGCCGACAATAGTTTCGCCTCTATTTACAGTGTCGGTATTAATATCGAAATAGTCATTTATCACATATCCGCCTGCTGTTATAAGAACCGTTGCCGCAACAAGAAGAATAAAGTTAATAAGCGGAAACTGAACCTCCATCGAGGCTTCGCCTATTTCGCCTTGAATCATAATAACTTGCAGCTCCCCAAGCAGCGTGTCGAGTACGGCGTATCTCATTAAAATCATTGTCAACGCTACAATGACCAAATTTTGCCACCTGATGAGTTTAAAAAACGATTTCATTGATTACCAGCTATAAGCGTCTGACTCTAACCATTTATTATGAAGCCTCAAAACTTGCTCGACTATATCTCTTACGCACCCTTCGCCGCCTTTTTTATCGGATATATATATCGAAACCTTTTTAATTTCGCTATCGGCGTCCGATGGGCATACGGGAGCGCCTACCGCCTGCATTACCTGCAAATCGGGAATATCATCGCCCATAAATAAAACCTCTGACGAATCGAGATTATACTTTTCCAAAATTCTTTTCAAATAATCGAGCTTTATTTCGCATTTCAAATAAATATCATTGATACCAAGATGGTTAAGGCGTTTTTCATAATCCGTTGCATCGCCGCCGGATATTATACATACATGATAGCCTTTTTTTACGGCATACCGCAGCGCGTATCCGTCCCTCAAATTGATAGTACGGTTGGGAATGCCCGAAGCGTTAAGATTTATCGTTTGCAGCGAAAGAACTCCGTCAATATCAAATACAAACGCTTTTATTTTTGTCAGGTTTTCTTTAAAGTTAATCATTGTTTTTCAGCCTGTTATGATAATGTATTATTGATGTCGAAATATCGTTATAAATTCTTTCCAAATCGGAGTCGAAAGATAACAATTCCAAATGTTTTGAAACAGTTATTTTGTCATTTCTTTCAGCCGGTCCGGTTTGGGAGTTTTCAGGGCTGTTATCAAAGGCTTTGGAGATTGTTTCCGCGATCAACGGTTTAAGTTCTTCAAATGAAAATCCCGATTTTATTGCAATATCCTTGCCTCTTGTCAGCAGGTGATTTGTAAAATTACATACAAAAACCGCCGCCAGATGAAGCATTTTACGCCTTTGAGCATCTGCAAAAAACACTTTTGAGCCGATAGACTCCGCTACCTCACACATGACAGAGGTTACAGCCTCATCTGGTGATTCAATAAATATCGGAAGTCCGCTAAAATCTATTTTTCTGCCGTGAGAAAAGGTTTGCAGAGGATAAAAAACCGCTTTGTGCTTTATCGTTTCAGGAAAAACGTCAAGCCCGAAACTTGCCGCGGTATGAGCCACGATAGCTTCCCTACCGCATTTCAGTTTTTCCAAAACCTCTCCGATATTCCTGTCGGAAACTGCTGCAAAAATAATATCAGTGTTGTCTGAAAACTCAGCCCTGTCCGACCATACAGCGCCGCACCGGCAAGCAAGCACCTCGCCTGCCGCCTCGGAACGCGACACAATTTTTTCAATACGATAACCTTTTGAAAAAAGCTCCATACACAAAGCTCCGGCAACTCTTCCGGCTCCAACAAACGAAATAACAGGCGGTTTCATAATTTTCTCTGAAAGCTGCAAAGATAGTATAAATTATTGGGCGAAAAATTTCAAGGCTCGCATTAAAAAATGGAAAATTTAATGTCATGTTAACGGTTATTTTTTCATTTTGATCTTTAATCTTTTTACAGAGCCGAAGTCTGTTAAAACCCCGTGAAAAATCGCTGAAAGTCTTGCCAAATATAATATTAATTGTTCTCATGCCTACGGTTAATTGTCTTTCGCCGCTTGCCACTCGGACGAGCGGCTTGGCGCAACGGCGGCTTCCACTACTGTTCATGCAGGCGTACTACCGCCGTTGCGCCAACCTTTAGTTTGCAATATCAGCAAAAAACAGTGATAGTTTGTTTTTCTGCAAAGTTTGCCGACAGCGTTGAGGGGAAGAAAAAACGCAAAAACTATTTTATTTCCTTCTGCTTAGTTGTATCGTACATGATCATCGAAGCGATGAAGATTGATGAATAGCCTCCGATGGCTATACCGACAACCAACGCAAAAATAAAGCCTCTGATAACCGCGCCTCCAAAAATAAATATTATAAGCACGGTTAGCCATGTTGTAAACGTTGTATTAACCGTACGACTGAGGGTCGCATTCATTGCCAGGTTAAGCGATTCTTTCAACGATTTCTTCCTGTGCAGCGGAATATACTCTCTAAGCCTGTCGAATATAACCACCGTGTCATTAACCGAATAACCTATAATTGTCAATATAGCGGCTATAAACGATTGACCTATCTCCATTGAAAAGGGCATAAATCCCCATAAAATCGAATAAATACCTATGACAATAAGCGTATTATGGAAAAGAGCCGTTACTGCGCCTAAGCCATACTGCCAGTTTCTGAATCTCATCAAAATATACAGGAATATTATTATCAGCGCGAAAACTACGGCGTATATCGCTTTTATCTTGATGTCTGCGGCAATAGAGGGACCTATCGTCTCCGAACTCATCATGTAGTTTGAAAGAAATTCCTCGCGCCCTACGCTTTCGGGCAAAATGCTTTTTAAACCTTCATACAGAGTTGTTTCTACCTCGTCTTCAACGTCCGGTTCGTTAATTCTGTATGTGGTGGTTATTTTTACCTGATTATCGCTTCCAAAAGTAACAACTTGGGGGAACTCTTCAAACACGTCATTCAGAATGCCGGCTACTTCGGCGGTTCTCACGGGTTCGTCAAACCTGACATAAAAAGTGCGTCCTCCGGCAAAGTCAATCCCTGTGTTTAATCCTCTTGCAAACAATGATACTATGCCGGCTACAATGATAAATAATGAAGCCGCATAAAAATACTTTCTCATGCCTACAAAATTTATTTTGGTGTTTTTAAGAAAGTTTGCGGTAATTTTTCTCGAAAATGTGAAGATTGCATTAGGATTCTTTTTCAGCATATAATCATAAATAAGTCTGGTAATAAAAATTGAGGTAAACAGTGAAGTAAGAATACCTATTACTAATGTTGTGGCGAAACCTTTGATGGGACCGGTACCGAAGATGTACAACACGACCCCTGTGAGAATCGTTGTAACGTTTGAGTCAATAATTGCGGAATATGCCTTTTTATATCCATCGGCTATTGCGAGTTTTGTTCCTTTTCCATTCAGAAGTTCCTCTTTTATTCTTTCGTAAATCAACACGTTAGCGTCAATCGCCATACCTATTGTAAGCACAATACCGGCTATACCGGGCAATGTCAATACCGCTCCAAGCGAAGCAAGCGTTCCGAAAATCAAAAAAACATTTACAAACAAAGCTAAATCGGTAATCAAACCGGCTTGCCTGTTGTAGTAAAAAACCATAAAAGCCAATACCAGCAAAAATGCGAAGGCAAAAGAGAGGAAGCCTGCGTTGATTGCCTCTCTTCCAAGAGTCGGACCAACAACCGTATCGGAAACAATGCGTGCAGGAGCCGGCATCTTACCCGATCTGAGTATGTTTGCAAGGTCGTCTGCTTCTTCAATCGAAAAATCGCCTGTTATTTCGGTATTTCCGCCCGTAATCTCGTTTTGCACTCTCGGATACGACCTTACATGATCGTCAAGAGCGACAATAAGGCAACGTCCTATATTTTCTCGGGTCATTCTTGCCCAGGTTTTTGCGCCTTCTCCGTTCATCGACATCGTAACCCTGACGTCAGAGCCTGTTATTCCTGTAGTCGGTCTGGCAGAGGTAATTACGTCTCCGTCAAGCGGAGGTCTTCCGTCCCGCGTTGTAACTCTAATTGCGTGAAGTTCGTAATGCGACTGAGCGTCATCATATTTATAAGGATTCTGGCTCCACATAAACTTCAGGTCGCGCGGGAATATTGCTCTTATCTGATTCATATTAAGCATGGCATTAACCCTTGCCGTATCTCTTCCCAGCGCAAGTCCAATCATACATGAAGGCATGGGCTGACCATCTAAACTTACCATAGGCGAAAGTATTCCGAAAAGCGGATTTTGCAACGTAAAGTCATCACGCTCAGACATACCCGTCTCTTGAGTTGCGTCTCTGCCTATAATATCTAACAATGAATCAACGGTAGTTGCGGCGGTGTCGGCAGGCGTTTCAACCTCCGGAGTTTCGGCGACAGGGTTGTTGGCGGCGTTTATCTCTCTCAACAAATCATTTGCCTGCCACAGATAGCCGATTATTTCGCTGTTCTCATAAGTTTCCCAAAATTCGAGGTTTGCGGTTCCTCTAAGAAGTTCGCGAACTCTTTGCGGGTCGTTCTGTCCCGGAAGCTCGACAAGAATCCTGCCTTTCGTGGCAAGTTGCGTAATATTTGGTTGAACAACCCCAAACCGGTCAATCCTTGTGCGAAGAATATTGAAAGCATTATTAATTGCTACTGTAACTTCTTCGTCAATAGCTCTCAATACATCAGCGTTTGAAGAGTTAAAGTTAATGTTTTCCCTCATTTGCGCTGTTCCGAAAATGGCGGCAAGACGGGCGTTAGGATCTATTTCGCTGAAAGCCTGTCCGAACAGGGTAAGGAAGTCTGCCTGACTTTGCGCCTGCATCTCCTTAGCTCTTTCAATAGCATCGTTGAATGTTCTGTCGGAGCTGTAATTGGAAAGCGCTCGTAAAATGTCTTCAACCGACACTTCAAGAATAACGTTCATTCCACCTTTAAGGTCAAGTCCAAGGTTAAGCTCTCTTTTTTGACACTCTTTAAACGTGTAGCCGAGAAAACTCCATTCCGACTTTGACAATGAAGCTATCGAATCGATATACTCGGATTCTTTCACAAGGTCGCCCTGCGCATACGCTCTTGCATCTCTTTTTACTTTGTAAGTAGCTGCGGTAAAGGATAACTGGTAAACTGAAGCCAGACACAACGACACCGCCAAAACTATAATTGCTGATCTAATTTGCATTTTTCTTTTGTATTAAAAATTTATATTTTCATTATTGAGGCGCAAAGATATAAATTTTATCAATAGTTGCTTTATTGACAACAAAAAAATATTTTTTGTGATTTCTATTCGACACTGTCAGATTAATATAATAAATGTTAATTTTTTCATTATTATATTTTTTATATATCTTTGCGGCAAACACAGGATTTTGGTTATGGACAACAGATATGTAATTATTATGGCAGGGGGAATCGGCAGCCGTTTCTGGCCCCTGAGCCGTCAGCGTAAACCCAAGCAGTATCTCGATATTCTGGGAACCGGCGAAACACTTATTCAGCAAACCTACAGACGATTTAAGGATATATGTCCCGAAGAAAACATTTTCATTGTTACCGGCGCAGATCAGAGGGAGCTTGTGCTTGAGCAGCTTAAAAACGACCCCGAAAAAGTATTGGGCGAGCCTTTTCGCCGCAACACTGCTCCATGTCTGGCTTATGGCGCATTTCGCATTTTGAAGGAAAACCCGAATGCGGTTATAGCGGTTACGCCTGCCGACCACCTTATTGTTCAGGAAGATAAATTCAAAGAGGAAATAGTAAAATGCTTTGACTTCGCGGAAAATAATAACGCTCTTCTTACAATAGGCATTACGCCCAACCGACCCGAAACAGGCTACGGATATATTCAGGCAAACAATAAAAAAACCGTAAGAGGGAGTGATGGAATTGTTAAAGTTAAGACTTTTACGGAAAAGCCGAATCTTGAACTTGCCAAAACGTTTATTCAAAGCGGCGACTTTTTTTGGAACTCGGGTATTTTCATCTGGCATGTTAATTCTGTTTTGGCGGCTTTTGAAAAATACATGCCTGAAACCTATTCGATTTTTGACGAAGGACGAGAATTGTTCGGAACGCCGCAGGAGAACGATTTTATTATTAAAGCCTATACCGTCAGTAAAAGCGAATCGATAGATTACGGCATTATGGAAAAGGCAGACAACGTGTATGTTATGTGTACCGACTTTGGCTGGTCGGATCTTGGAACATGGAGTTCGCTTTATGAACATAGCTCGCATGATAAAAATGGCAACGCGCTTGTTTCCGGCGATATATTTTCGTATGATAATAATAGAAACATTATTAATGTTTCTTCCGGTAAGGTCGCTGTAATACAGGGACTTTCAGATTACATTATTGTTGATTCCGAAGATGTCCTGCTAATCGTAAAGAAAGAGGAAGAACAGAATATTAAACAGTTTCTTGACGAAGTTTCAAGAATCTCTAAGGATAAATATTTGTAAAAATAAGCTGCCCCGCCGCGGGCAGTTGAGGATAGTTCCTCAACTTTTTTAGGACGTTACATAAAATACGGCTTAATAATCAAAAGGTGTTGATTTTTCAATGAGGATTAATTCCGTGTGAAAAATTTACAGGTATCATAAAATGTCAAAAACTTTTCGTAACTTGCGCTGCATCATTTAAAAGGTGTGCGACAGATAAGATATTGTAAATTAAATGTAATTGGGTTATGAAAATAAAATTTACCGGAGCTGCAAGAGAAGTAACCGGAAGTAAGCATCTATTGACAACAAACTCCGGAAAAAATATTTTATTTGATTGCGGAATGTTTCAGGGAAAAGGACTTGAAACCGATGCCATGAACAGAGAACTTATGTTTGATCCCTGGCGGATTGACCATATCATTCTTACTCATGCGCATATCGATCATGCCGGACTAATTCCGTATATGTACAAAATGGGTTTCAGGGGGTCGGTAATCTGCTCAAACGCCACCCGCGACCTGTGCGCTATTATGCTTGTCGATTCGGCTTTCATTCAAGAACAGGATACCTACACCTTTAACAAACGCAGAGCAAAAAAAGGGTTGCCTCTCGTAAGACCGCTTTATACTCAGGAAGATGCGCATGAATGTATGAGTATTTTTATTGGCGTTCCGAATAATATGAAATTCAGGATTGATGAGAACCTGAAAGTAAAATTCACAAACAGCGGACACATGCTTGGCAGCGGAGTGGCTAATTTACAGGTAATTGAAAATGGAGAGATGAAACGGATTTCTTACACGGGCGACATCGGACGTCCTAAAAATCGCATTATTGCATCTCCCGAGCCGTTTCCGCAGGCTGACATTGTGATTGCCGAATCGACTTACGGCGACAGGCTTCATTCCGATGATATTGCCACTGAAGAAGAGCTGCTTAAAACAATAATTCATACATGCGTCAATAAAAAAGGCAAATTGATAATTCCGGCGTTTAGCGTTGGACGAACGCAGGAAGTGGTGTATGTGTTGAATAATTTCTTTAATTCGGGCAGGCTTCCCAAGGTTAAAGTTTTTGTAGACAGTCCTCTGGCAATCAATGCGACAACCGTTTTCAGGGCGCACCCCGAATATTGCAACAGCGATTTTCACAAGGTTATGAAAATCGACCCCGATCCGTTTGGGTTTGACAATCTCCATTACGTTACCCGTCAGGAGGATTCAAAGAGGCTCAACGAGCATAAAAAGCCGTGCATCATTATTTCGGCGGCGGGCATGATGGAAGCGGGAAGGATAAAACACCATCTTGCAAATAATATTTCAAATCCTAAAAACACCGTTCTTGCCGTAGGCTATTGTTCGCCCGTTACGCTCGGAGCCAGAATATTAAGAGGCGACAAAGAGGTTTCGATTCATGGCACGGTTCACAAAGTGAGAGCCGAAATACGCCGGCTCGATTCTTTTAGCGGACATGCCGATTGTAACGAGATGATAAAATTCCTTGATTGTCAGGACAAAACGGCTGTTGAAAAACTGTTTCTTGTGCATGGCGAGTATGAAACACAGAAAAATTTCAAGAAATCGCTTCGACAAGCCGGATTCAAAAAAATTGAAATACCATCGAAAGGCGAGGAGTTTGAGATATAAAAAGTTTTAATATGACATTGAAATAATATTATAAATTGTAACTTTACAGCGAAGTTTTTGCTTACTGTTATGAGATTGTTATTAAGTATTGTATTCGGTTTATTATGCGTGGGGATTTCTTATTCTCAGCAGCAAGCCTTTCAAGGCGTTCCCAAAGTGTATTTGCAATTACCGGAGGGTATGGGAATAGGAGCTATAACCAAAGAAGAAAAAATGTTTGCAATAATGCGCATTGAAAACGCTAATGGTTCACAATTTGCCTCCGAAAATCTTTACAACGGCTTGACTCGGATTTACGGTAGAGGCAATTCGTCATGGAATCACCCGGGAATTTCCGGTAAAAGATCATATTCTATTGATTTGGTCAACTCTTCGGATAAAAAAATCGACATTCCTTTGTTGGAAATGCCTAACAGCGCTGACTGGATATTATATGCCTCCTATTTTGACAAAACGTTTTTGAGAAATTACTTTTCTTACCATTTGGCAAATCTTATGGGGCATTGGGCGTCACGCAGCAGATTCGTAGAACTTTATGTTAATGGCGAATACAGAGGACTATACGTGCTTTGCGAAAACATCAGAAACGAGCCTGAACGTGCGTATGTGAAAGAGGGCGGATATATTATCGAACAGGATTATCCGCAAAGATTGCAGCGTGAAGGCGCTGGCTACATCACTTCATCAAGGCAATATGCCGACAGGTATTACATAGACGACCCTGAAACTGATTACCTGTATTTCGGATTTAAATATCCCATTGATGAAGAACGGACTGCGGCGCAAACAAGTTATATCGAAAATTATATTGCCGATTTTGAAGAGGCTTTATATGGAACTAACTTTAAAGACCCCGAAGAAGGTTATCGTAAATATGTTGACGTCAATTCGTTTGTCGATTGGTATATAATATCTGAATTGGGCAACGACTGGGATCACAGATACTTTTTGTCAAGCTCTTGGTTGAGCAAACCACAAGACGAAAAAATGAAAATGATGCCTGTATGGGATTTTGACGTTGCTTATAAAACTTCTCACAATAATGTGCAGGTACGCGATAATGCCCCATGGATCAATCGTATGTGGGAAGATGAAACATTCAGACAACTGGTTTTCGTCCGGTATGCCGAAATAGTACCTCTTATTGATGAGGCTATTTCACATGTAGAAGATGTAGCGGAGCGTTTGAATCATTATGGGGCAATTGATAGAAATTTTGAAAAATGGCAGTTTCTTGGTGTGGCAAATAGTTTTAGTGATAGAGGAGAACCTTTTATTCCAGCAACTTACGATGGCGAAGTACGTCA
>Ga0099364_10013714_pt1 | contig 10850 bp, 10 predicted proteins | sample TergutTh196P3_FD_73070 | JGI IMG/M metagenome (GOLD analysis project Ga0099364, IMG submission 73070) | Microcerotermes parvus P3 segment gut microbial communities from Pointe-Noire, Republic of the Congo - Th196 P3 | ecosystem: Host-associated > Arthropoda: Insects > Digestive system > Gut ... | reverse complement strand
ATTTCTTATTATTTTATTTTTTTGCATATATTTTTTATAATTAATATCTATTCTAAACTTCAAAAATACGTTTTTTTTAGCAATTTGTTTCATTTTTTAAAATTTTTATTCAACCCTTATTTTTAGCAGAGTTTCAGTTTTTTTACTATGGTATACCAAATCAGCAAATACAAAAATAACTTTTTTATTTCAATTTTCCAAATTTTTTATTGCTTTTTTAAAGATAAATATTTTTTATCTTTATAAAAAGAAATAACTACAACCACTATCAAGCGTTGGCAATTTTATTGTTTGCATACCTGACGTAGTTATCGGATAAGTTGTATAGCCCGTATTTTTAAACACGCTGTCTCGGAAATAATCTTTTAATGCAGTTTTTTCTTTTGGATATTTTATGTTAAAGTATATGGTATCTGTGCCGCTAATTAACCTTATTCTAATAGTGTCAGTATTTTTTGGTATACTATCTAACATATTGGCAGTAAGAAATTTAGAACCCGAGCCAACAGAATCCCAACTGTCACCTTTTTTAAATTCCCAGCGAGCAGAAGTAGTATCTATTCCTTCCAAAGCAAATATCTTTAGTTCATTAAATTTATTGTGGCAGAGAACTTGGTCGTAGGTTATAGGATTATTGGGAGTGGTGCCAATATCGTTACCTGGAAAAGTTATTATACCACACGCTGTTTCTACTGTGTCGCTTCCACCTAAATATAAGGTGTCAGACGGAATTCCCTCGCCTTCGATTACAATGGTTTTAGGTGAAAAGATGTTACAATTCACAATATTTACTAACTCTATATCGTGGGTATTTGTTCTACTTCCGCAGCCGGCAGTTAGTCCCCACCACACGCTATCAGTGGCACCAGTAACTAAATCAGAAATAGTAGCAAATGCTCGTTGCATTTTTAGAGTGCCATCAAAATAAGTTATCATACTATAATCGCCCGAATTTGTTTTTTCCCATACAATTTTTACGCAATGCCAAATGCCGTCTTTTACTGTGGCATTCGAAGTTATAGGCGTTGAATTCCTTATCGTTGATGTTACGTTAGAATTCATTAAATATGATATATGGTCAGAATAAATATAGTTTACACTATCATATGGGTCGGCAGTACCAACATAAGTATCAAACTCTATAGCAAATGATGGATTAATACTTCTTGGAAAAATAATATTACCAGGATTAGGATATGCACCAGGAGTATAAGAAGAAACTCCATATCCTAAGTAGCCGCCATTATCTCCTATTAACACGTGATGTGACGCAGACGAATTATGTAGGACAAAAGTCATTCCATCCGCTCCGCCTAAAAATTCACCGAACCTAACCTTAAAAACAAACTCAAAGTTTTGTTGTAAAGATATTTTCTTTTTGTGCCATATTGCAGTTGCAGAGTTTACATAATCCAGTCCCTGCTCCGTAAGACGATACTGATGTTCGCCATTTGAACCTACTGAACCTAAATCTGAAAATCCACCTTTTGAATTAGTATCAACAATAGTGAAGTTGTCTGGTCCAAATAAAAATTGTGCTTCTGATACATTAGAAAAACACAATAATAAAACAGCACATCCTATTATTGAATAGATGTTTAACGCTGTATTTTGAATGTGCCTTGCACATTCTATAAAATTTTTAATAAATGAATTATTATTCATAAAAAAAACTCCAAAATATTTTATATTTTAATATTTAATTAATATCTAATAACTTTCTTTGCTATATAATTCCCGTCAATAAAAAATTTCAAGAAATATACACCTTTATTTAAATGTTCTATGTTTATTGTTTTAATAAATAGTCCTTCATCAGCAAATTCGTTACCAATCTCTGAAATTTCTTTCCCTGAAATATCGCATATTGTTATTCTAACATTACAACTATTTTCTAACTCTAACCTTACTGTAACAAAATCCTTTGCTGGAATCGGATAAACATCTATAGAATAATTTTTTATTTCTTCTTTAATACCTTTCTCCAATGTTATGCTTTTCCATTCATAAAGAATAATACCAACGTGATAAGGATCTGTTGTAGATTGCCAAGTATTATTCTCTAAATTAGGAGCAGGAATAACATAATTACTAAGAACCAAATCTGCATTAGGAGTGTATTCATAATAGAATACGGCTTGCCCGAATTTAATATTAGTTGGTTCGTTAAGTCCCAAGCCGAAACTCGCAAATCGTATATTAGACAAGCGAAAAACATTATGTTGTATTTCTGTCACTTTAAGTAAAATTATAGAATCTAAATTATAGCAATAAAGAAACGCATTAGGATAAATAATTCTTACTTCTGGCAGATAAATTTTAGTTAAAGCATAACAGTGTATAAAGGCATTCCTACTAATTATTTCAACTTTAGGGAAGTAAATAGAATCTAAAATTTCGCAAAAAGCAAAAGCCATAGGTTCTATTTCAGTTACATTTGGTCCATTTACCTTTACTAAGTATTTGTTTATAGGGTTGCCATAGACATCGTCATCAAGACCACAAAAAGATTCTCCCGCTATTACCATTATTTCAGGGCTAATTTCAGCAACAAAGTCGCTACCGTCCCATTCGGCTCCTAAAATAGCATCTACATCTGCTTTAGTCAGAATATGATATGGCTCTTCTAAAGCATAGAAATTTATTACCTGCTGTGCATTTAGCACATTTCCTGCCGTTAAAATTAGCACGGCAATTATTAATTTTGTTAATATTTTAGTTTTTTGCATATATTTTTTATAATTAATATCTATTCTAAACTTCAAAAATACGTTTTTTTTAGCAATTTGTTTCATTTTTAAAAGTTTTTCTTCAACCCTTATTTTTAGCAGAGTTTAAGTTTTTTATTATGGTATACCAAATCAGCAAATACAAAAATAACTTTTTTATTTCTATTTTCCAAATTTTTTATTTCTTTTTTAAAGATAAATCTTTTTTATCTTTAAAAAAGAAATAACTACAACCACTATCAAGCGTTGGCAGTTTTATTGATAGAGTATCAGAAATCATAGGATAATCTGTGTAGCCCGTATTTTTAAATACGCTGTCTCGAAAATAATCTTTTAATGCAGTTTTTTCTTTTGGATATTTTATGTTAAAGTATATGGTATCGGTGCCGCTAACTAATCTAATTAGTAGAGAATCAGTGTTATTCGGGATGCTATCAATTATATCTTTAATTGGGAAAGTTGCACCCGAACCAACAGAATCCCAACTACTACCTTTTTTATATTCCCAATACGCAGATGTATCCATACCCACGGGAACAGAAATTAAAATATCCTTTAATCTATTGTGGCAAATAACTCTATCGTATTTAATGGTATCTTTGGGGTTTATATAGTCGGTACCGAAACGTGATATTTTTCCGCAATCGGTGTTTGCAATTCCACCTACATAAAAAGTATCAGGCGGATGTAAAGGCTCCATAAATCCGATTGTTACTATATAAGATGGAGTAATAACACTATCACCATTGGTAAGTTCTAAAAACTCAACCATATAGCGATTAGATGCAGGACACGAAAATGCAGAAACACCCCAGTATTCCCAAGCATTTCCATTAGAATCAACACTTGCACCCGGCAACAAATCTTCTAAACTATAAAAACGTTTAGAACTTCGAAGACGCAATGGACCGCCGGGAACTTCCGATATATAAACTAAAAGTTCATAGGAAGTGTTACCATTATTGTTGTCAACTACGCACAAAATAGATGTGCAAAGCCAATCATCAAATGCTACGCCCTGCCAATTATCTCTTATGGAGTTATAAGTTCCTTCTAACGCCACCATAGATCCATTCTGTAATATAGCAACGTGTGCACCAGTGTTAGGAATATCTGGATAATTTTGGCTGCCAATGTTTACTTCTGTGTCATATTCTACGGCTAAACTATTTGTAATCCCACCATATCCTATGCTGTCATTAGTTTGTTGGCTGATAAGAGAATATAAATTATTAATGTTTCTTCCTGAAACTGCTATAAAACATATCCCATCGCCTATGTCACGCTCTGGGTCCCCAGTCGGCATATTTTGATTTTGACCACCTATGCCATCAATACCATTACCAATGAAAATTTTCATTGTTAGCATCCAACTTTTAGTAAAATTAATACGATTTGTGTTCCATATAGCACACTTCATATTCAGCACGGAATCTACAAGTTGGTATACAAATTTACCCGAACTATTGTAAGATGCAGTATCAAACTTATATCCTATAAGCCCATTAGGATTTAATGGAGCAGGAATATAAAAATGTGTAGTTTGATCCACTACCACAAAATCAGATTCAGGGAAGTTTCTAATAGTGAATCCGTTCATATATGGTGTGTAGATACACACTGCTACAATGAACGTTAAAGTGCAACTAAAAAGTTGCTTCAAGTTAAATAAACTGTTTATTGCCATTTTATTTTCCTAAATTTATTATAAAAAAATGTTTTCTTAATTAACTACTATTTTTTTTGTTTTAATTTTGTTATAATCAGTTAAATATTTTAAAATATAAATTCCTGAAATGATATTATTTAAATCTATTATTTTTTCGTTTTTCAACATCATTAATTGCCTGCCCAATAAATCAAATAACTCTATTTGTTTTACATTTTCTAATCCATAGCAATTATTTCCTAAATAATATATATTTTCACCTATTTTTTCTTTTTTAATCCCAAGCACATTGATTGATTTCCAAGTATGAAAAGATAAAGTATCATACTTACCAAATGGTTGGCTAGTTACCCATACAATTTTATAATTCCACGTGTTTTCTATTAAATCTGGTTCTTGTCTAACGAACGGACCAAGTGTCAATTCAATGTCTTCTGTTGACATTTCATCTGTTGTTATTTTATAAAAGACATAATCTTCGAATTTAATTTCTGTTTCTTCAACAAATCCCGTGCCTAACGAAATAGATTGTAAACTATAACAATCCATAAAGGCACCATATTGGATTTTAACTACTTTTGGAAGATTTACATAAACCAAAGAAGTACAACCAGAAAACGCAACATCTTCAATAGTTTTCACTTCGCTAAAATAAATATCAGTTAAAACAGAAGAGAAAAGAAAACATTGCTCACCTATATATTCTACACTTGGGAAGTTTACAGAAACAAGACCAGAACCAGAAAACATACACCAACTCAATATTTTTAGAGATGCAAAATCTTCGTCTTTTATGTGCTTTAGATTTAAGCAACTAGAGAAACAATATATACCTGCTTCTACCAAAGAAGGAAAATATACTGATTCTACATAGGATCCTATAAATGCAAAATCACCTATACGCAGAACATTAGGTGCTGAAAAATGCTTAATCCACAATGCATCATTAAATAGGTTTCTATAAGTAGCAAAATTGGGACCAGGAATGTCTTGGTCTGTCAATATTTCTATAGATTCTATATTAGGGAATGTTTTGTCAAGGTCAAAAAACCTGCTCCATTCCGATGAATCACTATAATCTGAACCTGCGATATCGCCCCAAATAATTAGTTTTTTTACTTCGTGCTTATTCACATAAACATCTTCCAGTGCTTCGGTAATTGTTTCGAAGGTGGCTTCTTCTTGAGCATTTAGCACATTTCCTGCCGTTAAAATTAGCACGGCAATTATTAATTTTGTTAATATTTTAGTTTTTTGCATATATTTTATATAATTAATATCAATTCTAAACTTCAAAAATAAACTTTTTTTTCTAATTCTAAATATAATTCTAAATCATTTTTTTTAATTATTTTCTAATTAATTTTATAATTTTTGTTTGATTGTTTTCTATATATTGTAATAAATATATTCCTATTGGCAGAAAATTTAAATCCAGTATTGCATCTTTGCATTGCATAACTTCTTGCCCTGGCATATTAAATAACTTTGCGTTTTTCATTTCATCATTTATCAAATAGACATTATTTACTAATTCATAAAGAGGTAATATATTACTATAATTATCTTTTATTCCTACAACTATATCTGTTTCATACATAATGTTATTAAAATGCGGATATCCACTTGATAGATAATTAGAATAATAAGTGTTATTCATTTTACATCGTAATTTTTTATCTATATGTGACTCTGTAAAACTAAAAACTCCGAAATTATTTGTTGGTTGCGATATTTCTTTTTCTGTTCCACTCAGTTATATCAAACCACTCGAAATTAGTGATATATCCTCTTACGTCATATTCAGTACTTAAATCAACTACGTCTGCATATCCTATTATTCCACCATTTATTGTATCTTGCGGAAAAAATAGATAATGATCAGTTCTTAGAAGAATTGGGAATGTAGAAAGTTTTAATGAGTTATTCTCACAACAAAAATACATTAATCCCGTCCACCAAGTTGTGTCCGCACTTGTTTTTAGAGTTGTTAATTTGTTGTTATCACAAAAAATATGTGTTAATCCAAAATTATTGCTTACATCTAATGATGTTAAACTATTGTAACTACAGGAAAACGCTATTAGTTGTGTATTACTACTTACATCTAACTCTGTTAAATTATTATTACAACCAAAACCAATTAATTCGGGGCTTCTAAATTTGAACTTACCATCTAAATCAAGATAATTCCACCAAAATTCTTCTATTCTTAAATAGAAATTATATGTCTCAATCCAAGTTACGCCTTCTACTTTTGGCACCCATTCTTCGTCGGCGTACCAAGAATTTGTATCGGTTTCGGACAAACCTAACTTTTCGTAGTTCGTGCCTTGTCTCATAAATTCGCGAAGATCCTCTTTGCATTCTTCGTGATAAATTTGTGCATTTAGCACATTTCCTGCCGTTAGAAAAAACACGGCAATTATTAATTTTGTTAATATTTTAGTTTTTTGCATATATTTTATATTCATATTATATTAAAATACGTTTTTTTAAGCAATTTGTTTCATTTTTTAAAATTTTTCTTACCCCCTTATTTTTAGCAGAGTTTAAGTCTTTTTATTATGGTATACCAAATCAGCAAATACAAAAATAACTTTTTTATTTCTATTTTCCAAATTTTTTATTGCTTTTTTAAAGATAAATATTTTTTATCTTTAAAAAAGAAATAACATACTCACCACTATCAAGCGTTGGAAGTGCTATAGAATTATTATCAGAACTTATTGGATAATCTGTGTACTTTGGATTTTTAAATATGCTGTCGCGAAAATAATCATTTAATATGGTGGAATTTTTAAACTTAAAATTAAAATAAATTGTATCTCCATCTAATATTGCTCTTATTATCATACTATCGGGATGGTATAGCAAACTATCTTTATATAAATGAACTGGAAATACTTTTTGATTATTATATTGATTTTTAACATTATAACTACCATTAGTATTTTTTATTGCCCATTGAATATTAGCATAAATAGAATCCAATTCTATACGAACATAATCATTACAGAAAATTTTAGACGGACGGATAGTGTCGGGAAGTGTTTTTTCTACATATTTTATGCGGTTATTGATAATATCATAAGCGTGGCAACCAACAATAGTAATTTACTTTCCTTTCTATATGATGCTACATCATAACTTTCCCCTATAACATTTCCTTCCCAAACAATGTTTACCTGATTAGTATCTATATGGACTGTGAATATGTTTCCATACCATAACTTTCCAAATTCTATTTCATGTTGGTTCGGTTGGTCACAGGTAGCACTTGTTATACCCCAGAGGACCGGTGCTCGACCATTATTATCCTTTGTTAGCCCCGAAATGGCATCAGACAATGTTGCAAACCACATATTATTTTTTTCTACTCCATTGATGAAAGTTATTAAATTATAACCATCAGAGCCATCTAATTTGCCATTTTCTAATTGCCAAACTATAGTGACGCATATACTTTTGCCTGCAACACTTTGATAAAAATCACCCAATATTGGCTTAAATGTGCTATTACCATTGTGGTCAGGAATTGCATTTATGGTTGCGTTTTTTAAGTAAGCAGTATGCGAAATATGTTGCTCATTGTAGAAATTTTGGTCACTACCTTCAATTGTAGAATCTGAATTAAATTCTGTATCAAATTCTACTGCTATACTTGGACTTATCCTACCATAGCCCGCATAACCTATAGCCGCTTCGGGTTCTCCAATTAATGGATATTTATTTGAAGTGGTCATAACATACACGATACCGTCAGCAAGTGCAGGGGATACTTTACCATTCCCATTACCAAAATGTAACCAAAAAGTGAAGATAAACTCTTTAGCCAAATCTATACTTTGGTAATGCCAGATGGCAGTTGCTTGCCCTGGTATTTTTTGGGTTAACCTATGACGGTTAGTATTGCCATTAAAAGGCGATTCATAACCATTACTCCCAAGCCAATGCATACTAAAACTGCTTGCAGGAAAGTTAATAATACTATCAACTTGAGATTTTGCCAATGCAAAACTCATAACTATTATAACAGCAACTCCGATTATTTGTAGCGTATTTAGTGCTGTATTTTTAAACTTATTCGCAAATTGCGAAATTTTGGAAATTGTTTTTTCCATAAAAAATTCCTATATATAATAAATTAAATATTCTTAATAAATTATTATTTTTTTTGTTTTAATTTTGTTGTTTTTATAATATCTTAAAAAATATATTCCTGTAAATTCATTCAAATCAATAATATCTTGATTGTAGAAACTTTTTATTTTTCTACCTATAATATCATATAGTTCCAATTCCAAAGCATTATCTATAAAATATGTATTATTTCCTATATAAAATATATCGTCAACTTCTTCATTTTCTTTAATTCCTAATACATTTATGTTTTTCCACGGATAATTTAACCAAGTATTATTTGTTATATCTGGCTTTGGAGTAACATATTGACCAAGAATTAAATCCGCATTATTTGTAGGAACATTTTTAAAAATGCCAGATCCGAAACTAGTTACTGCTCCTTCTTCTAAATCAGTTGAAAAACTTACAGATGTTAATGACGTGCAACCTTCAAAAGCACCATATCCATTACCAATAATCTTTAAATTTGGAATATCAACGGAAGTCAAAGCATAACAACCACTAAATGCTCCATCAACAAAATATTCTTCTTCTATGCCGATTAATGTTACTTTAGGTAAATTTAATGAAACTATGGCACGGCAACTACTGAAAGATCCTCTACATATTATTGTTAATTCAGGGAAGTTCAAAGAAGTTAAACTAAAACAATCAGTAAAAGCATACTGACCAATTTTTATTGCAGATGCAAAAGATACACTAATTAAGTTTTCGCAGTAAGAAAATGAATAGTCATCAATTTCTATTGCCGATTCAGCAGACACACTAATTAAATTAGCACAATATCTAAATGCTATATCTCCTATGTTTTTTATATTAGGTGCTGAAAATTCTTTTAGCCATTTTGAACCGTAAGCCCAATAAATACTATCATTAAACATTCCCCCTGACAAATAACTATCAAAACAAAACATACTTCGTCTAGCGGTTAAAAAATCAGGCATATTGGGAAACAAATCAGGTCTATATACAGAATATGCAGGAGGCATATTCTGTCCAGTCCATATTTCTACGGCTTCTATGTTAGGGAACGTTTTGTCAAGGTCAAGAAACTTACTCCATTCCGATGAGTCACTGTAATCAGAACCAGCGATGCTATCAGTTATTATTAACTTTTTTACAGCACTTTTGTCGCCCGTGTAGTTAAGTGCTTCGGTAATCGTTTTTCTTTCTAACTCTGTTAGCTGTCCATATAAATTTGCCGACAGCAGCAGTAAAATTAGGTATTTAGTTATCTCTTTCATATATTTCATTTTTTTAGTTTTACAAAAATAGTAAAAATATTTTAATAAATTATTATTTTTTTTGTTTTAATTTTGTTGTTTTTATAATATCTTAAAAAATATACTCCCACAAAAATATCATTTAAGTCAATTATTCTTTCATTAATAAATTCTATTATCCGTTTTCCACTCATATCATACAAACCTGATAATAAAATATCATCTCCATATATGCAATAAAGATTCTTGCCAACACAATATACATTGTCGTCTGTTTTGTCTTCTTTTATTCCTACTACATTGATACTATTCCAAGTATAAGGAATACTATCGTCATACCATTGCGAACTATATAACCAAGTATTATTTGTTAGATTTGGTGGTGGATCCATATAAGGTCCAAGAATCAAATTAATATATGATGTCATAGCAAAATCAAATTGGTTTGTATTATGAAAATAAGTTTCAGTTCCTTCTTTTAGTTCTGTTCCTAATTTTACAATTTTCAATGAATAACAATATGAAAACGCAAGAAAACCAATTTGGACTATATTTGGAAAGTTTATAGAAGTTAATGACCAACATTGATAGAATGACATCCACAAAATCCTGCTTATATTTTTACCCTCTGCTTCTACTAGATGATTATAACAAGTAGCAGAATTAAAAGCATAATCACCAATAATTGTTAATTCATTATTAAAATTAGCAACAAATTCGCCGCCTTCCCATTCTTCTTCGAGAATAGCATCTACATCTGCTTTAGTCAGAACGTTATATGGCTCTTCTAAAGCATAGAAATTTATTACCTGCTGTGCATTTAGCACATTTCCTGCCGTTAAAATTAGCACGGCAATTATTAATTTTGTTAATATTTTATTTTTTTGCATATATTTTATATTCATCTTTTAAAATACGTTTTTTTCAGTAAAAAGTTTCATTTTTTAAAATTTTTCTTCAACCCTTATTTTTAGCAGAGTTTCAGTCTTTTTATTATGGTATACCAAATCAGCAAATACAAAAATAACTTTTTTATTTCAATTTTCCAAATATGTTTTTAAAAATATTAAGCATCTTTTCTGT
>Ga0099364_10013713_pt1 | contig 10850 bp, 12 predicted proteins | sample TergutTh196P3_FD_73070 | JGI IMG/M metagenome (GOLD analysis project Ga0099364, IMG submission 73070) | Microcerotermes parvus P3 segment gut microbial communities from Pointe-Noire, Republic of the Congo - Th196 P3 | ecosystem: Host-associated > Arthropoda: Insects > Digestive system > Gut ... | reverse complement strand
TTGATCGTGTCAATGCGGGTAGGCTTAAAGTAGCCGGTAAAATCGGTCTCGCGGTAGGTAGAAAGATAAACAGGTATAAAATGAGCAAGCACTTTATCCTGGAAATAGATACGGGGCATTTTGCGTTTAGGCGTGATGAACAAAGTATCAGGAGAGAAGGTGCTCTGGATGGTGTTTATGTCATCCGTACCTCCTTGCCCGGCGAAGAGTGTGATGCCCCATCCTGCGTACGGTCTTACAAGAATCTGTCAGAAATTGAGAAGGCATTTGAAGTGATGAAGGGAATGACCCTGAAGGTTCGTCCGATTTATCACTACGTTGAGAATCGCGTTCGGGCACATTTCTTTTTGTGCCTGCTGTCGTATTACGTTGAATGGCACATGCGCCAGGTCTGGGGTGAGCTGACTTTTTACGATACGGACAAGGGCTTTCGTACAGACCCTGTACCTCCAGCCGAGCGCTCAGATTCAGCGAAAAAGAAAGATTCGAAAAAGCGCAACGAAGACGGATTACGGGTGCGCAAGTTCAGTGAAGTTCTGAGTACCCTGGCGATTTTACAAAAGGCAACTTACCGCGTGGGGTCCGGGGAAACAACAAGAGAGTTCGAGATCCCAGAAGAAATGACGCCTCTGCAAAAGCGAGCGTTGGAATTGATCGAAACAATAGCTGTGCCCAACAAATAAAAACCCATTATTCAAGCAACTGATTGAATAATAAGGAAAATTTAACGATCCTATACTGGAAGTTCGGTTTAAAAAAATGTGAATGCATCAGGTGCAGGAGCTTTCTGGAATGTACAATTGATGATAGATTTGCATGCGCAGTCCAAAAGGCATTAAAATCTGTGGGAAACTCTGATAAAGGACTCCAGCCTGAATCAGCGACGGAACGGCTGGCACGATACACGAAGGCTGCTCGCGGTTGCAGCTGCTCCTGGGCATGCTGCCAGGTACTGACCATGGCAAAAGCGAAAAGCTTTACGGCGACTTCAGTTCGCCGGATCTGTTGATTTTTTTTTTATTTTACCGCAACTGCTCCCCGGCCTGAAGGACGGGGTCTCCTTGCGAGGGTCTGATGAAATTCTCTAAATGTAAATTTTGCAAACAGGATATTCTGGATACGGTGCGCCGATGTCCCCACTGTGATTCACAGGGTCCCAGACGAACCCGGATCATTAACAGGTCCATGCTCGGACTCGTCATCTTCATAACTGTCGCCATGATCGGGATCGTATACAGCCGGACGCAGGAAAGGGTGTATACGCGTGAAGAAATTGAAGAGGCAAGACGTATCGAAAAAATCTACAGCCGCCTTCTGTCAGCCAATTTTTTTCTGAGAACCAGTGTGGCGGATCCATCAACCGTCATAATCGATCACGTCACATCCAACAGCGACGCCAGCATTTTGTGCTATCACTTCTCTTTGAGGCAGCCTGATCGTTCCCTCATAGAAAGAAGGACGGTTTTTACCGAAGGCGACTTCCATTTCGCGCCTGGCAGCCTGAGAATTTATTGTGATGAAAGAGCAATGCAGGAAATACCTGATAGATCAAATTTGTTCAGGTAATATATTAGCGGCTTTTTCGCGTACAATACAGGGGCGTTTTATCAAAAAGCGGTTCCATTCACCGGCAGTCCGGTTTTTTTGCAGCAAACAGCTTATCGGCCTTTTTTCGCCTGATCCTGCGGAAAATGGCACAGACACCTTTCACAGGTGCATTTCACATTTTCTAAACACTTTTTTATGACGGGGTAACAAAATGACGCAAGGTAGTTTTGAAAGTATTATGGAGGGTGTCAAACGACGTGATCCTGGGCAGCCCGAGTACCATCAGGCAGTAGCAGAAGTCGTTGAAAGTATCTGGCCATTCATCAAGCAGAACCCGCAGTATGGCAGGCTGGGTCTTGTGGAGCGGCTGATCGAGCCGGAGCGGGTCATCCAGTTTCGCGTTGCGTGGGTTGATGACGCAGGCCAGGTCCACGTCAATCGTGGTTATCGCATCCAGCACAATTCCGCGATTGGTCCCTACAAGGGAGGAACGCGTTTTCATCCGACAGTCAATTTATCCATCCTGAAATTCCTGGCCTTCGAGCAGACATTCAAAAATGCCCTGACCACCCTGCCCATGGGGGGCGGTAAAGGCGGTGCCGATTTTGATCCAAGAGGAAAAAGCGAGCAGGAAGTCATGCGATTCTGCCAGGCATACATGACCGAACTGTTTCGCCATCTTGGTGCTGACACGGATGTACCAGGTGGAGATATTGGTGTTGGTGCACGGGAAATCGGTTTTATGGTGGGTATGACAAAAAAAATGACCAACCGTTCGGACTGTATCTTTACCGGCAAAGGCGTGAGCTTTGGTGGCTCCCTGATTCGTCCGCAGGCAACCGGCTACGGTATGGTGTATTTTGTCGATGAAATGCTCAGGCGGAATAACCGCTCGATGGAAGGCATGCGTGTGTCCGTTTCCGGTTCCGGTAATGTTGCACAATACGCCATCGAAAAATGCATGGAGCTTGGCGCAAAAGTGGTTACCTGTTCCGATTCAGGTGGGCTGGTTGTGGACGAAGAAGGCTTTACTCCAGAAAAACTGGCCATTCTGATGGACATTAAAAATGTCAAATACGGGCGTTGCAGCGAATATGCAGCACTGGTAGGCGCACAATATGTCCCCAACGCAAAACCCTGGAATGTTCCTGTTGACATTGCACTCCCGTCGGCAACCGAGAATGAACTGGATGAAGCGGATGCGAGGGCGCTGGTAAAAAATGGGGTCATCAGCGTTGCAGAGGGAGCCAATATGCCGTCCACTGCAGAAGCTGTCAGGGTATTTGAAGATGCCCGCATTCTGTATGGACCCGGCAAGGCCAGTAATGCTGGTGGAGTATCCACATCGGGCCTTGAGATGACGCAGAACTCCCTGCGCCTGTCCTGGTCGCGTGAAGAGGTCGATCGCAATCTGCAGAGCATCATGAAAGGTATTCATCAGGCCTGTGTTGACTATGGAACACGTCCGGACGGCACAATCAGTTATGTCAACGGTGCCAATATCGCCGGCTTTGTCAAGGTTGCACATGCCATGCTCGGACAGGGCGTAATCTGAGTTGAGGCTGCTTTGAAAAAGGGGAAGGTGCCTCAGAAAGATGAAGCACCTTCTTTTTATTTCCGGGCGTCCTTGTCCAGTTTTTCAAGCCACGCCAGTTTTTCTCCGATTTTCCCTTCCAGCCCGTAGGTTGTAGGACGATACCAGCGCTGCTTTGGCATACCCTCAGGCAGATAGCTTTCCCCGGCTGCAAACGCTTCAGGCTCGTCGTGAGCGTAGCGATAGTGTTTTGAATAACCCAGTTCCTTCATGAGTGCTGTCGGCGCATTTCGCAGATGATTCGGAACATCACGCGTTCTGTCATTTCTGACAAAAGCGCGTGCCTCGCTATAGGCTACATAGACTGCATTGGATTTGGCAGTGCATGCAAGGTAGATCACCGCTTCTGCAAGTGCGAGCTCTCCTTCGGGAGAACCCAGCCGTTCATAGGTTTCAGCTGCATCCAGCGCAAGCCTGAGCGCCCTCGGGTCTGCAAGCCCGATGTCTTCAGTTGCCATCCGGATGATGCGTCGCGCCAGATAACGCGGGTCGACTCCACCATCGAGCATTCTCACGAACCAGTACAGGGAAGCGTCCGGGTCCGAGCCGCGCACGGATTTGTGGAGGGCCGAAATCTGGTCATAAAAGTAGTCCCCTCCCTGATCAAAGCGCCTTGTTCCTTCTCCCAGGACTTCACCCAGAAGGGAAGTGTCAATTTCGCCCAGCATTTTGATGTCGGCTGCTTTTGCTGCTATTTCCAGTGCATTGAACAGGCGTCTTGCATCGCCGTCAGCGCTTGCGACCAGAATATCTCTGGCAGCGGGCGTGATCGTCAGGTGGGCGAGTTCTTCGGCCAGTGCTTTTTCCAGCAGTATGTGCAGATCACCTGACTCCAGGGGATAGAGAACATAGACGGTTGCTCTTGAGAGCAGCGCGTTATTGACTTCAAAGGAAGGGTTTTCGGTTGTTGCACCGACAAAGGTGACGAGTCCGCTTTCAACATGTGGTAAAAAGGCATCCTGCTGGCTTTTGTTGAAGCGGTGGACTTCGTCAACAAACAGAATGGTTCTTCTCTGATAAAGATCCAGCATCGACCTGGCATGGGCTATGGCTTCACGAATGTCTTTCACACCGGACAGAACTGCAGACAGCGCGATAAATTCGGCATGGAATCCGTCGGCCATCAGGCGGGCAAATGTTGTTTTTCCGACACCGGGAGGCCCCCATAGAATCATGGAATGGGGCTCCCTGGAACTGAAGGCCACATTCAGGGGTCTGCCGGGATCCAGCAGATGCTTTTGTCCGACCATTTCCGCAATGGTTCCTGGTCGCAGGCGCTCGGCCAGAGGAGCCAGTTTCATCAAAAATCCTTGTCAAAGCAACCTCTTCCTTTTCCGGAAAGAGGAAAGTGGTGTCCGTTCGCAAAGGCGCTCCCTGATCAGAGTCCGCACCTGTTCTTCTGGTGAACCGGGGTGGGAGCTCCTCGGGTTTTTGCAGAAAATCTTCCCGAAAGTATACCCGTTTTCTCTTTCTTTCCTGAAATGACATTTTCCGATGCGGTTTTTTTTTGCGCGAAGTTGCACAAAAGATTTCTGTTTGAGAGCGTATTTGGTGATAATGACAAGCTGTCGTGTTTCATTTTGTCTGGAGGAGAAAATGACTGCAGAAGAAAAAGACGCGTTCGCGGATGCGCATCTGATCGAGGAAAAGCTTGCAGGCAGACTGGTGCATAAAGGTATTTTTTTTGATGTGCACCAGGACAGGATCCGTCTTCCGGACGGAAGAGAGTCCACACGAGAGTACATCCGGCATCCGGGGGCAGCAGTCATTCTGCCCTTGCATGACGATGGCAGAGTTGTGCTCGTGCGGCAGTTCCGCTATACCATTGACAGGGTCGTTCTGGAATTTCCTGCGGGAAAGCTCGAGGACAATGAAGGCCCGCTTGTCTGTGCGCAGCGTGAACTGCAGGAAGAAACCGGATATACGGCTTCTGACTGGCGTTATATCGGTACTATTCATAATGCCCTGGGCTATTCTGATGAAGCACTCTATTTTTATCTGGCAAGAGGTCTGAAACATGCAGCCCCGCATCCGGATGCAGAAGAGTTTATTGAAACTTTTTCTGTTTCGCTGGTTGAATTGTCTGACTGGGTCAGGATGGGGAGGGTGACGGATGTAAAGACGGTTGTAGGCACTTTCTGGCTCGAAAAAATCCTCGGACAGGGCTTTTGAGTGGAAAAAATACATCAAAAGAAAATAATGCCCTTTGATAGAGGAAAATAGACGAAAATGAGAGTAGAAATTTGGTTTTTTATGCTACAATTATTTTTTTGACAATGCAGTAAAAAAATTGCGCGCCCCGAGATGTACTTAGCGCAAAGGTATATTTTGAAGCTTTGGTTTATCGGGAGTTAATTGGAAAATGAAAACTGGTACAGTGAAGTGGTTTAATGATGCGAAGGGTTTTGGATTTATATTGCCTGATGAAGGTGGAGAAGATGTGTTTGCACATTTTTCTGCCATCAAATCGGACGGTTTCAAATCGCTCAAGGAAAACCAGCGTGTTACTTTTGAAATAAGTGATGGCCCCAAAGGCAAGCAAGCATTAAATATTGAAGTGGTTTGAGAGAACGTACCTGAAAGTCCCTTTAGGCGGGATGCGGGCTAGTGCCGTTTTTCTGGCCTGCATCTGAGAGGATTAAGCGCTGTACTTGATTTTAATCTTTTAAGTTCCATGCTTGTTTCACATGGCAGTCATTTCCCTGCGTCACCCGGCTCAGGGATGGATTGCGACTTTTGAAGTAAATGTTGTATGAATGCAGTCAATTCACGGAATTACGGGCACCATGTCAAAAACACACGACTCTGTTCGTGTGCGGGTGCGAAACAAAGGCGCTGGTTTTCCAGCGCCTTTGTTTTTGTGTGCCCGGCATGGGCGATAACTTGGTGGTGAAAGTCCACTACAGGCTTGGCAGTAGGAGGCACTTCGCTATTTTGAATAGGTTTATGCAAAATCAAACTTAAGCCCGCCTGCTTCCAGATAGATCATTGCGATAAAATTATTGATGTTGCGAAAGCCCTTTGCGCGCCTTTTTATTTCTTGGATTCTGCTGTTCATTCCTTCAACTAAACCCGTTGTTAAGCGCGTATCAAAGTATCGCAAAACCCCTTGCATGTGCTTCTTGAGCATTTTTGCAAATTTTTTGACTGGTTCCAATCTGGAGCGTACAGCCCAGGACAGCCATTGCTTTACGAGAACTGCCGCTTCCACGGCGTTTTTTGCAGTTGCATAGATATCTTGAAACACCAGTTTCTTTTGGTAGACTCTGGCAGTCTTGAGTTTTTCAAAGCGCAAGGTTTCAAATGTTTTTTGCTGTTTTTCTGTGAGATTGCCCGGATTTTTCAACCAGAGATATCTGGATTTTTTCAGCAAGGGATTTTTCGGCTGTTCAGCACGGCGCACTTCGTCCAGCGCCGTGTTCAAGGCCTTCATAACGTGAAAACGATTGAACGTAATACTGGCGTTTGGCAGGTAATTTTCAACGCCTGAAATATAGGCCTTGGACATGTCCGAAACCGACTCCACTATATTCGTAGCACATCCTCCATGCAAAGCAAGGTCCTTTGCAAATAAATGGATGGTATCTGCAGATCTTCCCTCAGTAGCAAACACTACTTCCCGCGAGTCCATGCACACAACGCTGGTCAGGTACTTGTGACCCTTGCGAGTAGATGTTTCATCAACGCCGATTTTCCTGACTTGAGCAAAACATTTCAGTTCACGGGCTCGTTCAACATATCCTTTAATAATTCGCCAGATGCGCGTGTCGTGTTCACTCACAATTTCGGCTATCTTCGCCACGGGCATCTCCTTGGCCAGCTTCATCACATTCAGTTCAAACAGCAAGGTAAAACTACTTGAACCCCGAGTCCATGGCGGTACCCATAAACGCACTCCACATTGAGCACACTTTGTTCGAGGTGTACGCATGTGTATAGTGCATTTGTACTGAAAAAAACTGATGTGACGCCATTTTTTTTGGGCTGTACTGAAAACGGGTAGCCCTTGTGCTGAACATTCTGAACAAGCAAACTTTGCACCACGTTGAAAATCAATATAAATGTCCAGTTCAGATTCATCATTGGACAACTCATACTTGCTGATGTACAAAGGTGCCTCTATTTGTAACGCCAGCTTAAACAACATATCGGATGTCACCTCCAACGTATCGGATGTCACTTCCATAAAACCTCCACTCACCTGGATAACAACTTTCAAAACTTGTCATGCACCATGTTGTGGACAATTTTGCATGCGCAAAACCGTGTGGATAACCCATTGACAAGCTGATGGACAGCAAGCTGCCCACGAGCTTGACAACAGGTTACCCACACTTTGACCACAAAAATCCTATTCTCATCATCCATTTAATATAAAAAAAAGGGGGGGAAATACAAACTCACCGTTTTGAATTTTTACTCCGGATATTGGCATTTAGAATAGTTGACGTTATATTAACCTACCTATCCAAAATAGCGAAGACCCAGTTTTCCGCCTTTTCGACTATTTCCTCTACATCAGCTGGATTGAAGAAAGAGACTTTATAGTCAGCTTCTATCCGATCTTCCTGCGTGATGTTCAATATGCGTCCCATAGCTGATAACTCAGGGTTGTTCCTGGTCACATACAGTCCGAAAGCCCCTATCAGGCCGCTATGTGTACGGATAACACTCGGATCAACTGGTGCGCCGGTCTTTAGCAGTGCTGCGCGGGCAGCATTGAACATGGCATAATAGGCACGATTGATTGCGCCATCAGCGTCACCATGATTGAGCGCGAGTCGGGCAGTCGAGCAGGCCGTCTCCGCTTTCGTTATCAGGTACGCAATTGTCAGTTGACTGCTCAAAGCCGAATTCCCTCCCGGTTGATGTTGTGCAGCAGTGCCGGATTTGAGTACTCCTCCGGGTTATCCCATTCATCAGGCCAGATGGGAAGTGCCGAGACAAGGATGTTGGTTTCGAGCATGACGTCAAAGGCGGTTCCAGCCATATCTCTTTTAACTGTCCTGTAGCTTTGCTCTCCTCGTAGGAGCACGGCAACATCGGCATCGCTGTCAGGGCGATGTGTGCCACGCGCACGACTGCCGTAAAGGATGGCAGCCTCCACTTCGTAGCGGGCAGAAATCAGATCCAGAAAGCGACGGATGGCGACCTCGGTTTCATGGTCTATGCGGTTCATTTCAACACTCCTTTTGATTGAGCAGCTTAGATCATAGCACATAAAAATTACTTGGATGTTTTTCTGTATTACTTCACATGACAACTTTCTTGCCAAAGCGGTCGGAGGGAGAGTAACGGTGGAACTCACGGGATGGTCGGCTTTTTCAACGCAAGCAGTTGTTGATCGGGATAGGTTGTCGCGAACGGGTCGGGCGGAACGCCCGACCCGCGTGGTCGATTTGTGAGAGGAGTCTGTGGAAACTCGGGTGCGCCTGGAGCACCACAGGAAGACGCGATACGGAATATTACTGGTAGCGTAAGCTTTTGTTCAGAGTGGGGATTTACAGGGGCAACACAAAGCGGTGCACTAGCTCGCCAAGCTGGTAGCGGTAGAAGAACCGCTGGTCAAGAATATGGTGATCATACTGTAATAAGCTTTGATGCATTCCGTGCTGTACCAACTGCGAATGAGAACCAACCTGTAAACGTTGCTTTGCTGGCTTGCATCAAATCATGAAATCGACAGTATCAATGATGTCAGAATGGATCAAATGAAGAGCCTGATGGCTCCTGCTTCGTCGGTTCGGGTTGCTTGTCAAGCAGAAGGGATTTTATGGTTGCAACGAAGTGTTCCGCCTGTTCGACTATTACTTTTGCAGCTGCAGGTTTGATGGCAGTGTCTTTGTAGTCAGCCATCAGTCGGGTTTCGTGCGCTCGACTCAAGGCCTCTCCGAACTCACTCGCCAACGTTCCATTTTCAATCAGATGCAAACCGAACATTCTGATCAGACCACTGTGAGTGCGGGTATTCGAAACTCCAGACAATAAAAGGGCAGCGCGAGCAGCATGGAACATAGCATAGTAGGCGCGATTAACGGCACTATCAGTGTCGCCATGGTCGAGTACAAGTCGGGCAGTCGAGCAAAGTGAATAAGCTTTCGCCATCAAGGTGTCAGGCGTAAGTCTATTGCTCACAGTCGAATTCCTTCCCGGTTGATGTTGTGTAGCAAGTCCGGATTTGAGTAGTTCTCCGGACGTTCCCATTCGCTTAACCAGATTGGCAGTGCCGAGATAAGAATGCCAGTTTTGAGCATGACTCTGAAAGCGATATTGGTCATATCCAACTTGACAGGCCAGAAATCCTGATCGCCTCGCAAGAGCACTGCGACATCGGCATCGCTTTCTTCGTGATGTGTGCCACGCGCCCGACTGCCGTAGAGGATGGCACCTTCTACTTCATAGCGGGTTGCAATTTCGTCGAGAAATCTGCGGACTGCTACCTCGGTGTCATGGTCTATGCGATTCATTTCTTCGCTCCTTTTGAACAACTTGCATCATAGCATATAAAAATCACCTGGCTGTTTTTTATGTGGCTACAGTTGATACAAATTTGCCAAGGCTGTCGGTGGGAGAGTAGCGGTGGAACTCGCGGGATGGTAGGATTTTTCAACGCTTCCAGCTGTCCTTCCGGATGGTTAGTTGCCAATGGCTCGAACGGGACTCCGGACCCGTGCGGTCGGTTTGTGCGGGGCGTCGGAGGGAACTCTGGAGCACCTGGAGCCGTGCAGGAAAACGCGATACGGAATATAACGGGTTTGTTCAATCCAGGAGCGGACATCATACAAAAGGCGCTTATGCAACAGGGGCGTTCTATGTTGCTGGCGGTGGTCAGACAGGTTCTTCTCATTCTGATATGGATAACCCAATGTGCGGCTTTGATACCTCCCTCGTTGTCCCGACCGCGAACGAGAACCGTCCGGTAAATATCGCTCTCCTTGCATGCATCAAGTCGTGAACGATCATTTTGCCAGGCAGCAGATGGCGCTGTTGATGTCTGGAAAGGCAGCTCCGGGGAGTCCAGGATGGTCGTGCTCTACCCTGGAGGATCAACTGGGTCGTAACTGATGTATGATTCCGCTTCCCGTTATAATCAACTGTTGGTAGACAGGTTAAAAAAAGAATGTTGAAGAAAAATCACAAATTGAAAATATTCAATTATGCTGTCTGCGGTACGGGAGAATACGGGTTGGCCATGATTAAATTGCGCTCTATAATTCATGCGTGAAGGGAGGTGTGATGCAAAATTTAATCAAAAAGGTGCAAACCGAGTTTCCAAGAGGCGCTCCGTTTGATCTTGAAATGCTCGCTGCTTTTGGAGTATCTCCAAAGGCAGCGGCACGATATGCGGATGCTGGGTGGCTTGTGCGTTTGGGGCGGGGTGTCTATGCCTTCCCTAATGACCACTTTGATGTGTACAGCGCAATAATATTTCTGCAGAAAAAAGTGCCCGGTCTGCATCTTGCAGGTAAAAGTGCCCTTGACATGCATGGAATACGGCACAACCTTTACGTTCGTAAAACCCATGTGCTCTGGGGTGATGGCCGTTTTGTTTTGCCCGAATGGTTCACCGTTACGGAAGGTCTACAAAAAGCTACAAATACTGTAGCTATTCAGCTTCCTTCCTCCTTCGTTACTACACTTTTCGCGTCCGGTTTCGCCGAGGCTACCGCCGTTTGGTTTAACGCTCCAGAGGCTTAAATTCCCGTAT
>Ga0099364_10013712_pt1 | contig 10850 bp, 11 predicted proteins | sample TergutTh196P3_FD_73070 | JGI IMG/M metagenome (GOLD analysis project Ga0099364, IMG submission 73070) | Microcerotermes parvus P3 segment gut microbial communities from Pointe-Noire, Republic of the Congo - Th196 P3 | ecosystem: Host-associated > Arthropoda: Insects > Digestive system > Gut ... | reverse complement strand
CAGTGTCCGTCCATCTCAGCGTTCTCCTCTCTGACGCATGCGGTGATAGTAGGCGTCCCTTACCTACTGGGTATTGTATCAGAAAGAGCCTGATCCTGAGGGGGAACTGCAGTTCATGGTAAGGGACGCCTACTATCACCGCATGCGTCAGAGAGGAGAACGCTGAGATGGACGGACACTGGCTATGCAGGAAGTGTGGTCAGCCGCTCAAATTGCAGAAAGCTGTTTTCGAATACCTGGGACACAGCTTCTCCCATGAACTTCCCACCTGTCCCACATGCGGAAAATCCATGATATCCAGCGAGCTGGCGGAAAACAAAATGGCGGAAGTGGAAGCCACGCTCGAGGATAAATAGCGATGAATGAAGAGGAGGTAGTATTATGCAGGAAGTTGTCGATTTTTTGAAGAAATGCGGAACCTATTATCTCGCTACAGCAGATGGCGAGCAGCCTAGGGTCCGGCCTTTCGGTACAGCGCATATCTTTGATGGGAAGCTGTATATCCAGACAGGCAAGGTCAAAGACGTCTCCAAACAGATGGAGGCAAACCCCAAAGTGGAAATCTGCTGTTTTGACGGCGAAAAATGGCTTCGCCTCGCGGCGACCGCTGTTCGCGACGACCGGCTGGAAGCGAAGGAGAGCATGCTGGACGCTTATCCGAACCTGAAGAATATGTATAAAGCGGATGACGACAATACGAACGTATTGTACTTGAAAGACGCCGTCGCGACATTTTTGTCCTTTGGCGGAGAGCCGAAAGTGATCAAATTCTAAAGCGGGCTGCCGCCTGTAGAACGAATCTTCACGCAATCGAGCAGCGTCAGCGTATAGCGTGATGATTCGTTCAAGGGCGCAGCATGATTTTCAGTTTTGTACCGTCTGTATTTTCCTCTAGGGCCCGGAAGGCTTCGACGCCGTCTTCCAAACGATACCGATCCGTGATCAGCGGCGATACATTCAGCGTGCCGTCCGTCAGTAAGGCAAGGCAGCGCCGGAACTCGTCAAAGGTGTAGATATGGGTACCCTGGATCCGAAGCTCCGTCACCACGATCCTCTGCATATCCACTTCGATCATTTTTTGCGCGTTGCCCACCCATGTGGCCAGTCCCCCCGGCCGGAGCGCTTCAAGAGAAGACTGCGCCGTGGCGGAAAATCCGACGGCTTCAAAAGCCAGATTACACATCTTGCCCTTCGTATACTGTTTGACCGCTTCGTTGAAATTTTCTTTCAGCGGATTGATGGTGGCGTCCGCTCCCAGTTTTTTTGCTAAATCCAGCCTGAAATCAAAGGTATCGCTCATGATCACGTATCCGGCTTTTCTTTGTCTGAGCATCATCAGCACAAGCAAGCCAATCGTTCCGCCGCCAACGATGATCGTATATTCCGAACGGTTGATTTCATCTCCGGAGACCTTGCAGACCGCGTCCATAGCGACAGCCAGCGGTTCGACCATCGCAGCTTCTTCCAATGAGAGAGAATCGGCAAAGGGTATCAGGAATTTTTCCGGAACCGTTACATACTGCGTCATGCAGCCGTTGTAGGTCAGGATCCCGAGAAAGCTTCCGTTCACGCAATTATTCGTCATGCCGCTCTGGCATATATCGCAATCGCCGCAGAAGAAATTGGGGAAAACCACTACGTTTGTTCCGAGAGGATACCGCCCGCCCGCGGGCGCCCAAGCTACGACGCCTGCCGCTTCATGCCCCATGATCATGGGCGCGATGCGCCGGTTGGTTTTGCCAAGGTAGCCCTCGTAATCGGATCCGCAGATTCCGCAAGCTTCGATCTTGATCAGGTATTCGTTTTCCCGGGGCGTGGGATCCGGAACCTCCCGCAGTTCCAGCGTCTTGTTTCCCAGATAGTACAATGCTTTCATCGTTTCCCCCTCCATTTATAATTCGATAGTCTGATTATACCATATTTTTTAATAAGAATGGTTTCAAGGAAGGACGGATTTCATATGGGTATTCTGGAAGCCTTTTCATTGGAAGGAAAAAACGCAATCCTGACAGGGGCGTCAAACGACGCCGGATTATGCTACGGCATGGCGATCGCTTTACACGAAGCCGGGGCAAAAATCGTACTGTTGGATATCTCGCCGGATGTACATACACTGGCGGAAACGCTGGGCGGTGCAGAGAAGGGATACTTCGCCATCCAATGCGATCTTTGTGACGCAGATTCGCTGGCTTCCGCCTTCGAACAGGCGCTTGCGCTTTTTGACGGGCAGCTTGACATCTTGCTGAACGGCGCCGGGCTCCAGTTCAGAAACGAAGCCCTAAGCTTTCCCGCCGACAAGTGGCGCGGCATCATCGACGTCAATCTGAGCGCCATGTTTTTCGCCTGTCAGGCGGCGGCGAAAGCGATGATCCCCAAAGGAAAAGGCAAGATCATCAACATCGCTTCTCTCACTTCCTACTTCGGAAGTAGAAATATCCCCGCCTATGCAGCCAGCAAGGGCGGCGTAATGCAGCTTACTAAGGCTCTCTCCAATGAGTGGTGCGCCCTCGGCATTAATGTGAACGCCATTGCGCCGGGGTATATGAAAACCAAACTCACGGAGAATCTGATCGATACCGACTTGGGCAGAATCCATACCGGACGAATTCCCGCCGGGCGATGGGGAGAGAGTAAAGACTTAATGGGGGTGACCGTATTTCTGGCAAGCAGCGCCTCGGACTATGTCAGCGGCGCGATCATCCCTGTAGACGGCGGCTACCTCGGGTTTTAATCCTTTATTTTACTATAGAAATGGAAGGTGTATAGGTTTTGACGACAGATTTAACTGTAGATATTGAGAAAATGCGCAGACTCAGCGCCGATATACGGATCGAAACCATCCGTATGCTGGCAGAAGCCGGCTTCGGCCACATTGGCGGCTCGGCTTCCATAGCCGATGTGCTGGGCGTGTTGTATGGCGGCGTCATGCAAGTGGATCCGGCTAATCCGGGCTGGGAAGAGCGGGACTGGCTGGTCTTGTCGAAAGGGCACTGCGGGCCGGCTTTATATGCGGCGCTCGCCCTCAGAGGCTTTTTCCCGATGGAATGGCTAAAGACCGTAAATAAGGGAGGTACCCGTCTGCCGAGTCACGCCGACAGAAGGCGCACCCCCGGAGTGGATATGACCACCGGTTCCCTCGGGCAGGGAATCTCGGCGGCAATCGGCATTGCGCTGGGCAATAAGCTGAAAGCTTTGCCGAATTATACCTATTGTATCGTGGGAGACGGAGAAATCAACGAAGGACAGGTATGGGAAGCGGCGCAGACGGCCAACAGCTTCTGTCTGGACCACTTTATCCTGTTTGTGGACTGGAATAAGAAACAACTGGACGGCGAACTGGATTTCGTGAACCCTCCCCTGGAAATGTCCGGGAAATTTGAAGCCTTCGGTTTCCAGGCGCAGACGGTCAAAGGCTATGACGCCGGCGCCATTTATGCCGCCATCCTCTCGGCGAAAGCATGCACAGACAAGCCTTCCGTGATCATTCTAGACACGATCAAAGGCTTAGGCGTCAGCTTCGCTGAGCGGGAAGCCTTCAACCACTATCTCAATATTGATCAAGAAATGGCAAGAGAAGGCATTGAAGAAATAGAAAGGCGTTATGCCGCGAACACGTATCCGGGAGGTACTCTGGTATGAACGATTTGATCAAGATCCTTGACCATCACCCTCTTGGGCAGGAAGAGATGCGCTTTGTGTATAGCAGTGCGTTGGTCCGCGCCGCCCGCGAGAACGACCGTGTCGTGTCCGTGAACTGTGACCTTAGCAGCTCGACGGGGACTGTTCCCTTTACGAACGAGTTTCCTGACCGGTCCTTTAATGTCGGGATACAGGAGGCGAACGGCTGCGGCGTGGCAGCCGGGCTGTCGGCAACGGGCTTTATCCCCTTTTACCACTCCTTCGCCGTATTCTCCTCCCGCAGAATATGCGATCAGGTTTTTCAGTCCTGCGCCTATGCCGGCTTGAATGTGAAGATTATCGGCTGTGACGCCGGTGTGAGCGCCACCTATAACGGCGGCACGCATATGGCCTTTGAGGATATCGGCGTCCTGCGCTCCATTCCGGAAATCACCATTGTCGAACCTTCGGATTCCGCCATGATGTCCGCCCTCGTACCCCTGATCAGGGATATCTACGGCGTCGTCTATATGCGAACGCCAAGAAAACAGGTGGCGGATATCTATCCGGCTGGAACGGCTTTTGAACTGGGCAAGGCCGCCCTGCTCCGCGAGGGGAGCGATGTGACGCTGATCGCCTCCGGTATGCTCGTCGTCGAGGCGCTCGGTGCAGCCGATACGCTTGCCAAGGAAGGGATTCAGGCCCGGGTCGTCGATATGTTTACCATCAAACCTCTCGATCAGGCCTGTGTGCTTGACTGCGCGCAACGTACAGGCGCCATTGTTACCGCGGAGAACCATAATATCATCGGTGGTCTTGGCTCCGCCGTGGCGGAACTGCTGTCGGAAGAGTGTCCCGTTCCCTTGGCGCGTGTCGGCGTAGGGGATCAATTCGGCGAAGTGGGTACGCAGGAGTATCTGATGGAGCGTTTCGGTCTGACTGCGGAGCAAATCGTCCGCAAAGCCAAACAGGTTATGGCGCGAAAGAAAGGATAGGGAGGTTCAGGTAAGGTGAAAGGCAATTGTTTAGTCGCACAATCCGGTGGACCCTCGTCCGCGATCAACGCATCCCTTTGCGGCGTCTATCAGGAGATGGTAAAAAGCGCTGATGTGGGTACGGTCTATGGCGGGATCAATGGGATTCAGGGCATCATGGAAGAAAAGCTGCTGGAACTCCCTCCGATCCTGAATCAAGGCGAACATATCCGGATCCTGGCGCAGACGCCTGCGTCGTCTTTAGGCTCCTGCCGATTTAAGCTCAAATCCCCGGAGGAGAAACCGGAGGAATACGCCAGGATTTTTGAAGTATTTGACAAATACCAAATACGATATTTTATCTATATCGGCGGAAACGATTCTATGGATACCGTGTACAGGCTTAACGAGTACGCGAAATCCACCGGGCGCCCTATGCAGATTATGGGCGTTCCCAAAACCATTGATAATGATTTGGTCGGCACCGACCATACGCCGGGCTTTGGAAGCTGTGCGAAATATATTGCCACCACGGTGCAGGAAGCCGCCCAGGATAATATGGTTTACGATATGGACAGCGTATTTGTCGTCGAAGCTATGGGCAGAGACGCTGGATGGATCGCGTTGTCCACCGCGCTGGCAAGAGACCGGGAAGGCAACCCCCAGTGCGATTTGATTTATACCCCGGAAACGCCCTTCAGCACGGAGAAGTTCCTTGCCGACTTATCCGCTATCCGCGAAAAGAAACGTTTTCAAGTCGTCGTCGTTTCCGAAGGCGTGAAAGACGCAAACGGCGTCTACCTCTCCGATACTGGGGAAACCGATGCGTTCGGGCATAAGATGCTGCGGGGCGCGGGCGCGGTCGTTGCGGAAATGATAAGGAAAAATCTGGGTATCAAGGTGCGTGATTCTGAATTGAGCATTTTGCAGAGATGCGCCGTCCATTGCAGTTCCGCGACGGATCTTCTGGAAAGCGAGGAGCTTGGCAAGCAAGCCGCAAGAGGCGCTTTGGAAGGCGTCTCCGGCAGAATGTCGTCGATCACCCGACTTTCTGACGAGCCCTATCGTATAGAATATGGTTTTGTGGATGTATGCGATGTGGCAAACGCCGTCAAAACCGTTCCCGACGATTACTTCAACGAAGCCCGAAATCACGCGTCAGAAAAAGGCCTCCGCTATCTGCGCCCGCTGATTACCGGCACAAAGGACAGGATCGAAGAAAATGGCTTGCCTGTCTTTTTAAACCTGGCAGCCATCTATCACAGATCCAACTCGTTCTAGAAAAACAGCGCGCCTGCCGCTCTAAGCGACAGGCGCGTTGCATTGCCATTGCGTTGCTGATCAAGTATGGGAAGCGTCGAAGTTCAGATACGCCGCTTTATGGACTGCGGGGATGGTCATGATTTTCTGAAGCACTTCTCCGCTGACCACCGTATCCACATTGATAATCATTAGCGCGTCGCCCCCCTGTTCCCGGCGTCCAAGCTGCATACCGGCGATGTTGATATCGTTTTCGCCTAAGATCATGCCAACAGGGCCGACTACCTTTGGCTGATCGACGTGCGGCACAAAGACGATGTGTCCGCTTGGGCGGATATCCAGAATGTATTCGTCGATTTCCACGATATGCGCTTCTCCATTTTGAAATACGGTACCCGCCAGATGATGACGCCAATTCTTTCCACTTAACGTAGCCACCACTTTATTCGCATAATCGCTGGCGCCGCTGCTTTGCACATGGGTAAAACGTATCCCCCGCTCCCTGGCCATGACAGGCGCGTTAACATAATTCACTTCATCGTCGATAATCGGCCGGAGCAGGCCCTTGAGATACGAATTGTCCATAGGCTTCAAATCCAGATCCCGGAAATCCCCGACAAAAGTAATGTCCGTCTCTTGGATCGTACCGTCAGCCAGATACGCCGCCATTTTGCCAAGCCTTTCCACCAGATCCATGAAAGGTTTCGCCTTCTCCATGATTTCCGGCGGAATGAAGGGGATATTGACGGCGTTATGCACCGGAAGGCCATGCAGTACCCTGGTGATCTCCTCCGCGACTTCCAGGGCCACGTTGATTTGCGCTTCTTCGGTGGAGGCGCCCAGGTGGGGCGTTACAACCATTTGGGGCAGTTCAAACAGGGGATGCTCCGTCATCGGTTCCGCTGACCACACGTCTACCGCGCCGCCGGCAATGACCCCGTCCTTGATCGCCTGGTACAGGTCGTTTTCATTGATGATCCCGCCCCTGGCAACATTGATCACCCGGGCGTTCGGTTTCATCATGGCGAACTGCTCTTTAGCGATCATATTTTTTGTTTCTTCCGTCAGAGGCATATGGACCGTGATGAAATCCGCTTCCCGGTAAATACGCTCCCTGTCCGTCATCTCCACGCCAAAAAGCTGCGCCCTTTCCTTGCTGGTATACGGGTCATAGGCGAGTACTTTCATGCCGAACGCTTTACAGCGAACGGCAATTCCCGATCCGATCTTGCCAAAGCCAAGGATACCGATGGTTTTGCCCCTTAACTCGATGCCGGTGTACATCTTCCTGTCCCAGGCATGCCGGCGCAGGGACTGATCCGCCTGCGGTATATGCCTGGCCAGCGCCAAAATCATTGCCATGGTGTGCTCGCAGGCAGAAATCGTATTTCCGTCAGGGGCGTTAATCACCAATATGCCTTTTTTTGTAGCAAATTCTACATCGATATTGTCCGTGCCCACACCTGCGCGGCCGATGACTTTCAGCTGGCCTGCGGCTTCCATAATTCCTTTGGTAATCTTCGTTTCACTGCGGACGATTATAGCCTGATACTCGCCGGCTATAGCGATAATTTCCTCTTCGCTTTGATTCAGCTTGACGTCCACTAGGATTTTGTCGTCCTTTTTTAGTATGTCGACGCCTAACTCGGAAATGGGGTCGCAAACCAAAATTTTCATTCTATATCAACCTTTCAACATGATTTCCTGAACAGCCGCTACGCCTTTTCCCAGCGCGCAGGGATATCCCAATTCCGTAAGCGTCATCTCCAGACTGGCAACGGTGGCCAGAATATCCGACTTCGTCACATAGCCTAAATGGCCGATGCGGAAAATATCTTCCGAGGATTTTCCCTGTCCGCCCACAATGACGATGTTGTATTTATCCTTCATCGTATTGACAATCTTCTTGACTTGCAGGCCTTCGGGTTTGACAACCGCCGTGACGGCCGTGGAAGCGTATGCGTCGTCGGCGAGGGGCGTTAAGCCAAGCGCCTTAACTGCCGCCCTGATCATCGACCGGTAGCTACGATGCCTGGCCTGTACATTTTCCAGGCCTTCCTCCTCCAGCATCAGCAGGCTTTCCTGGAGGCCGGAGATGAGATTGGCTGCCGGCGTATAGGGTGTGCTTGATTTATCGTCGTACTCCTTTTTCGCCGCCGACAAACTGAAGTAGAAGGAAGGGGACTTGCATTCCTTATGCAGCGCCCAGGCTTTGGGGCTGACGCTGATGAAGGACAAGCCGGGCGGCAGCATGAATGCTTTCTGGGAACCGCTGACCACCACGTCCAGCTTCCAGGCGTCCGTTTCCAAAGGTACGACGCCCATACCACTGATAGCGTCTACGACAAAGATCGCGGGATGATCGCCGCAGGCGTTCCGGAGAGCAGGGATATCATGGGTCACGCCGGTTGAGGTTTCATTCAGCGTGACGAATACTGCCTTGACCCGCTTGTCTTTATCCGCTGCGATTACGTCCGCCAGCGCCTTGGGATCCGCCGGTACGCCCCAGGCCCCTTCGATCACCTGTACCTCCGCGCCAAAGACTCTGTTGATATTGGCCCAGCGGTTGGAGAAATATCCATTCTCCATGACGACTACTTTATCTCCGGGGCTGACAAAATTGCACACCGCAGCCTCCATGGAACCTGTACCAGATGCGCTGAGCAGCAGCAGGTCATTCTCTGTGCGATAGATCTTTTTTAGCTTCTCGGTTACATCCTTGATGATCGCAGAGAACTCATCGGTTCTGTGCCCCATCGCGGGATTGCCCAAGACGTTCATCACCCTCTGGGGGATTGAAGTAGGACCGGGGATCATAAGAATTTGCTTTTCGTTCATCAGGTATACCTCCACTTCCTCTTGTCAGCGCCCTAAGAAAAACGCCTGAATAAAAAACGTCTTCATCCCGGACGATTCTCCTGGGACGAGACGTTTGCTCGCGATGCCACCCAAGTTGCCAATTTAGAAAACCTGCCCTTTCATGCCAGCAAACGGCTGCACATGTTTTCGCGGACAGGCCTCATCGAAAGGCCAGCTTCATGCATGCGCGTAACGGGCGCTACCGGTACGGCTCATCGCCGTCTGCTCCGGGGCGGAATCAACCGCGGATCTGCCGGCTTACACCAAGCGCCGGCTCTCTGGAGGATCCATCCGGACCGCAAATAAGAACTGCGGTCGGCACTACGGTTTACGTTCCCCTTCCAAGCATTTCGCTTTTAAATTACCGCTATTATAATTCCGGCTGTCAAAAAAAGCAAGAAATAATTGAAGTATACATAGCCGACGCTGCACTGCACTGGTCCCGCTTCGTGACCCATGAGATGCAATTTGCCAGAGAAGTTGCGCATCATTGATTCCTATAAGCCTCACGTTTCAAAACAACTTTAAATTGATTGCTATCTCTGTCGTCGAGAAAATCTATGTTTGGATATTTCTCTAAAGCTCTTAAAATACCCGAGCCATATCCATAATAGGGAATCAACTGATAGGCAAATGACGTCAACAGTGGATTCCTAGCATTGGAAATCCCAAGCTTGATATTGTCGACAGTTAAATTATTGGGCAAATGTCCCGGACTTATTATTTCTACACGGTCTCTGAATACAAACACTCTCACCGGCGAGGAAACGTAGTAATCACGGTGAACAAGCGCATTCGCAACTAATTCTTCCAATACTTCCCGTGGTATTTCGGGTTTGCCGGCACTGTTGATCCCTTGCTTTCCTTGTACATGATGCAGATTGGTGATGACAAAATTCACAGTCTGCCGGAACATCTCCTCCAGTTTTCCGCTTATGTTCCGATTATCAAGGTATTCATCCGTGACGATTGTCGTACCGTTGAATGCAGCCGCTTTAACAATGAAGGCGGGAAGCGCAAACTCGGTGTTATTACAAAAAAGCAGCGCCCCGGAAACAGTCATATATCCATCATGGGCAAGATTCAGATTTTGCAAAAGCTGAGGCAGTGGCAGGGGTTGATCCGCAACGGTTTTGCCGTAGCGTTTGGTATAGAAACTCTCAAAATAGGGCAAGTCCAATTCCGAAACACCCATTTGGGGAACAGCAGCCTCATCTGCATGGATAAGCCCGGAAGACTGAAATAAACGTTGCAGAACCTCACGCGAAGTCTCCGCCCGTTTATCTGAACCGACCTTCACCCAGAAACGGCCGCGGTTATCCTGGTATGGACGGTTGTTGCCGGGCAGAACGGTAATCACAAGAACAACGCCCTTTTCCGTCACAATATTGTTCGTTATGGGGTTAATGGGCGGCTTCACATTATTACTGGCAACACTCGATATCAACTGATTCAGGCGTTTTATGGCTGTATCGTCAAGGCCGGTGATCAATCCCCTATCGTTCACACCGACGAAAATCTGCCCACCCTTGCCATTGCTGAAGGCAATAAGCTCAGCAGCAAGCTGATCAGGGCTGTCGAAGTCTCCTTTGAACTGGTGTGTGGAATCTTCTCCGGCAGAGAGTATTCCCGCAAGTTCTACGAGATCCATGCTTGATATATCTCCTTCCGCTTTTCAAAGGCTTCCCAACCGCCTTCCATGATGCTTACAATTGTTTCCTGCTGCGCCAGTTCTTCCTAATCCTAGAGCTTCTCCGGCTCCGCGAAGGTTTCGCCAAAGGTCTCCGCCCTGACCGACTCCATGATCATATCCCTCTGCGGCTTGTCGTTCCTGCCTCTGGGCGCCGCAACGATGGCGTCTACTGTCTCCATGCCGGACGTAACCTTGCCAAAAGCCGCATACTGGCCGTCCAGATGGCCTGCCTCCTCTACCATAATGAAGAACTGGCTCCCTGCGGAATCCGGGAAACCGGTCCTGGCCATAGATATCACGCCTCTGTCATGCTTCAGCGGATTTTTATGCCCGTTGCTGTCAAATTCTCCCCGGATGCTGTAGCCCGGCCCGCCGACGCCGCTTCCCTCCGGACATCCACCCTGCACCATAAAGCCGGGGATGACCCGGTGAAAGCAAAGGCCGTC
>Ga0099364_10013711_pt1 | contig 10850 bp, 5 predicted proteins | sample TergutTh196P3_FD_73070 | JGI IMG/M metagenome (GOLD analysis project Ga0099364, IMG submission 73070) | Microcerotermes parvus P3 segment gut microbial communities from Pointe-Noire, Republic of the Congo - Th196 P3 | ecosystem: Host-associated > Arthropoda: Insects > Digestive system > Gut ... | reverse complement strand
CAGGAATCATATGCGCTATCAGATATGACCACAGCGGTAAAAGCGGGGGAAACGCTGCATTTTCAGCTGAAAAGCCTTGAGATAGGCGCGGGTTACGGCGCGACGATAGACCCGGTTGTAACATACACAAGCGACACATATGACGCGGGTCAGGATTTAGGGCTCGCGCGCATAGACTTACCCGGAGCAGACCGTATGCAGAACAACTACCCGGTAAACACATATCAAAATCCCGTGGGAAACTGGAGTTACCAGTACGCGGCGACAGGTACTAACAATTATATAAATTTCGATGCGTTTTACGATACAACCCCGGCATGGGGGGATTTGCCATGGAGCTTCATAAAAGACGGGGACATAACAGAGCTTCCGGGCGGGGGAATCGAATCAAGCTGGCAGCATCCAATCATATCTAACAGACGCGCGTGGCTTATAAATGCGTTTGACGCGGTCTACACATACACCGCGCCGAGGGACGGAACAATAACTGTCACAAATACAATCACAGTCTTCGGCGACCCAAATTGGGTTAATCCGCCCGGAGTGGAGCTTACGGTCTATAAAAAAACCGGCGGTCAATATGTCGCGGTAGGACCGGGTCAGACGGGCTCGGAGATATACGCTCTAAAAGGCTCCGACCATGAATCATATACTCCGGAAGCCATGACCACAGCCATAAAAGCGGGGGAAACGCTGCATTTTCAGCTGAAAAACGCTAACAGAGGTCCTTGGCACAATGCAGCAATAGACCCGCGTATTGTATACCTGACCGGTATATATAACGAAAATGACGACCTTGGTATTACGACTTTATCCCCGCGCATCGACCGTCCCGCGGGAAGTGATCTTGACACTTCGGCATATCCCGTAACAGCCGGAGGCGAATTTGTATATTCGGGTGAAATTGAAGCGGACGAAATATTAGACGGCGTTATAAACGGAACTTTGCCAAGCGGCGCGTATACGGTAAAAAACAACAGAACGCTTGTAATGGATTTAAGTGACATAACAATAGATTTCAGCGGGCTTAAGTTTATTGTTGAACCCGACGGAGAGTCTCACGGCGAGGAAGGAGAAAAACGTTTCGCTTTATATCTTGCGGAAAACCAAAATTTATTTATAAAAAATTTAACCCTTGAAGTAAAGGGAACTCCCGCAGCGGTTATAGCGGGTGATGGTTTTAACAATGTAACATTTACCGGCATTGAAATAATCGACAGCAACAACCTGCCGGGCGGCGCAGAAATTAATTTATTATCCGTGCAGGGCGGCGCGGGACAGAGCGATTTTGTATTTGACGCGCTTCGTTTTGAATCAAAGGATAATAAAATAAACAAAATGGCGATAGGTGTTCAGGCAAGTACCGCCGTAATAAAAAATTCATATATAGACGGAGTTTTTATTGACGATAATTCTTATGCCGGCGCGCGCATCGAAAATAATATTCTTAAAAACACCGGCGACGTTTTAAATCTTAACTCCAATTCCACAGCCATTTACAATACAATCGAATCGGCGGACGGGGCGGGTGTAACCTCATCGGGAAAAATTAATATACTCGCGGCGCTGAACATTATAGAATCTTCTTCCGGCGGCGTTTCGGTACGGCTGGAAAATGTGACAAACGGCGTTCTGCTGCTTAACCGGCTCAAACAAATAAGCGCCCAAAACAGCACAAATATCACCGTTGCGGAAAATACGTTTGCCGGCGGCGGGGTGAATTTTGAAAATGTAAATTATGCGCTGGGAACCGGAAATGCCGGAATGACGGCTGTTACAGGCAGCAATAATGCAAACCTTTCCGGCAGTGATTTTGTAACCGGAACGCTTCCCGCCGCCGGAGTAAACGAAGATTTGCTCCCGAAACTGAACAAAGAACTATTTGTGCCGATGGAACGCAAAACAACGGTCGGCGCGGGTATTTTGCTTGATGTCAGCGAATATATCAGCTTAAATTATAAAACGAGCAAATATGTCATTATCCCGCCGGGAGCATATTCGAGCCTGCCTGTGACATTATATGACCGCAAGGATTATACAATTTACGCATACGGCGTATTGTGCGAGTTCGAAAATACGTCTGCCACACCGCTTTTGATGTACGACTGTGAAAATATCGCCGTTAAGGGTCTGTATATTGACTATGCGACTCCCCCGAACGGACAGGCGACCGTGGTTTCTGTTTCGGGCGGCGCGGGCGGCAGGATTCATTTTAAAATGGACGACGGTTACTATCAGGATTTGCTGGACAGAGAGAAATTTTCTTATAAAACAATCGAATTAGCCGGTACTTTATGGTTTGAAGAAGGTTCTGATATTGTAAAAAATATGATAGAAAAAGTACCGGTAAGCGAACCCGGCGAAGGTATGTTCTCAATTCCCAACAGCAGCGACACTCCCGGTATTAAAGCGGGCGATAAATTGGCGTTCAGAGGTGTTGGAACAAATGTTACTCATTTTGAAGGCTGCAGCGGAATAATGCTCGAAGACTGTACCGTTTACGGCGGAAGCGGGTTTGCTTTCAGCGAATTTCTCGGCAATAACCCGACAATATTAAATCGTTTTGCGGTTGTACCGGGTCCCGCTCCTAAACTTCCGGGCGGCGGAAGAGGACCGGAACGCCTGCTCTCCACCTGCGATTCAACACATTCGACCGATATGCGCTACGGACCGCAGATCACAAATTGTGTGTTTGAAAGCGCGACTGACGACGGTACGAATATCAACGCTCAGTTCGGCGGCGTTACAGGCTTCGACGCCGCGACCCGAACGATAATATACGGACGGGGACAGACCGCGTATAACGGTATTTGCGCCGCTTTTAAAGAAGGCGACCGTGTGCTGATATATACTGTGAACGGCGAGCTGCTGTGTGATACGGTTGCAACGGGCAATACCGTCGCGCTCGGCGGCGGCGTTTATTCCGTTACCGTGGAGGCTTCCGATATTACGCTTAAAGAAGGCGTGACAATAAACATACAAAACGCCTCAGCTTCAGGTAACAACTTTCTAATCGAAAATACGCGGCAGTACGGGAACTGGACAAGGGGTTTCCTGATCAAGGCGATAGGCGGGCGCATATCAAACTGCACCATAGACAGCGTGGGCTGCGCGGCGATATATATATGCCCGGAGGTGACCGACGGTTACTGGCCTGAATGCGGTTTTTCCGAGGATATAATAATCGAAAAAAACCTGATTAAAAATACCGGGTATATGTACAGCGGCGGACTGTACAGCACCCCCATCAATATAACGGGGCAGGTGGCGAATACAAAAGACCCGAATTATATGATGATACAGCGCATCACGGTAAGAAATAACGTTATTGAAAACCGCCGCACCATGTATGCGCTGCATATTAACGGCGCTCAAAACATCAAAATAGAAAACAACGACTGGGGTTTTATGTACGGCAGAAACAGTAATACCGACACGCAGACAGGAGTGCTTATTTCCACCGCTATGGACATAGAGCTGAACGGGAACATTTATCCGCCGCTGGCTGTGCCTAAAATACTGACCGACGCCGCTTCTACCGTAAACATTTTCGGTACGGATATAGGTACGCCGGCTTCTGAATTTGTCATTGGCGGAATAAAATCCGTGTATAACGGGAACGGATGGGATATTGTTTTAGAGCTTGAAAATATTTCAAATACCGCGCAAAACGGGACAGTTAATATTGTTTATATTACTCCGGGCATAATCGAAGACGCGGGAAGCAAAACATATAATCTTACCGCGGGCGAAACGGCTGAGCTTGTATATCCGGTTGCCGGTCTGCCTGTAAATTTAAAATCGGCTTTGTTTTCTGTAACTTATACGGTTGACGGAGAAGATGAAATAATAGGATATCTGAGTGAAAACTTATATTTTAACGCTGCCGTGAAAACAAATAAAATCCCTGTATTCGGCGAAGAGCCGGATAAAATCTGGAATAACGCAGCGCCTGCCGCCGCAGCCGCCAAAGAAACGGACCCTGATATTTATAATACAAGCGTCCGTTTCTTATGGGACGACGAATATTTGTATATGCTGGCGGAAATAACTGACCCTTACCATCATCAGCCGTCTGCCGGCGAGTATATTTGGAACGACGGGGACAGCATACAGTTCGCAATTGAACCCGGACGTTCAAGCGGAACTGCGGGACAGCTTGAAATAGGGTTCGCACTGACAAACACGGGCGAAATATCGCAATGGTGCTGGGAAAGCAGCATAAGCGAACACATAGGCGACCTGACCGGTAAAGGTTTTAATACGGTAATAAACAGGGACGATGAAAATAAAAAGACCGTATATCAAATAGCCATGCCCTGGCTGTTTATAGGACTGAACGGCAGTCCGCCGCAAAACGGCGATATTATCGCGTTCAATTTATGCGTAAACAACAAGGACAACGCTTCAGACGTTAGGACATTTTATGAGTTTTACGGCGGTATCGCAAACAATAAAAACCCGTCCGAGTTCGGACTTATAACCGTTTTGGATCAGGTTAACGAGATCGATTACAAAAATGTGATAGAAGAAGCGCTCGGCGAACTGCTGCCGGAAGTCAGCTTGAATATAACCATTTCGGGCGGTATGGTAAGAGGCATACCGTCAAGAGTAGCCGTCGGCGTTATCGGCATCCTGCCGGAAGTCAGGGAAATCCGCGGTGCGGCGGATTTTATCGGCACGGGAACGGTAATAGAGTTTTTAGACGGCGCCGAAATAACGGTTATCATATACGGTGACCTGACAGGGAGCGGCTATGTGGGCATGGACAGCGTTGTGGCGCTTGCGCGGCACATAGCGGCAATCAAGCGCCTTGATGAAGTATTCCTTGAAGCGGCGGACACAAATGGGGACAACCGGGTAAACATCGCCGACCTTATCAGACTCGCGCGGCATCACGCAGGGGTTGACACCTCCCCGCTTGGATAAACCCTTATGTCAACCTATCTTTGAACCCTGCCGCTGCCGTCGCCGCCGGCGAGCGTTTCTGTTTCGCCCACGCTCAAAAGGTTAAAGTCCCCCTCGATTGTATGTTTAAGGCAGCTCGCAGCAACCGCGAACTCAAGCGCGTCTTTGGGGCTTTTGCCCATAAGCTCCGAGTAAATCAGTCCCGCTCCGAAACTGTCGCCTCCGCCCACTCTGTCGACTATATGAACGTCATAATTTTTAGAGAAATAATACTCCGAACCATCATACAGCATACCCGCCCAGTTGTTGTCGCTTGCGGAAATTGAACTGCGCAGCGTTACCGCTACTTTTTTAAACCCGAATTTATCTTTCAGCTGCGCGGCGACGCTTTTATAACCCTCATGACCCAGTTTACCCCCGGTTATATCGGCGCCTTCGGCTTTAATCCCGAACACGTCCCCCGCATCCTCTTCATTTGCGATACAAACGTCAACATACTGCATAAGTCCGCTCATAACCCCGCGCGCCGCTTCGCGTGTCCACAGGTTTTTGCGGTAGTTTAAATCACAGCTCACCGTTATGCCTTTCTGTTTGGCGGTCTTGCAGGCCAGCTCGCAGATTTCCGGCAGATTCCCGCCCAGCGCCGGGGTTATGCCTGTAAAATGGAACCAGTCCGCCCCGGCGAATATATCCTCCCAGTCAAAATCGTCCGGGGAAGCCGCCGCAATCGCCGAGCCCGCCCTGTCGTATATGACTTTTGAAGCGCGCTGGCTCGCGCCTTTTTCAAGGTAATATATACCCACGCGCGGTCCCCCGCGCTTTATTTTTTTTGTGTCAACTCCGAAGCGGCGCAGATAGTTCACCGCCGCCTGTCCTATATCGTTTTCCGGCAGTTTTGTTACAAAAGCCGCCTCAATCCCGAAATGCGCTAAAGATACCGCCACATTTGCCTCCCCGCCCCCGTATGACGCCCCGAATTTTTCCGCCTGCGTGAACCGAAGATACCCCTCCGGCGCGAGCCGCAGCATAATTTCACCGAATGTTACCGCTTTCGGCATAAATTTTTTCACCCTTTCAAGTTATATTTTTTTATGTTAATATTTTTCATTTTTGAACCAAATGCACGGCGAACCCGCCGATTTCCATATCGAGGTACACCGCAGTAAGTCTGCCTTTATCGTTATATTTTTCTGTGCCGTCTTTAAAAGCCGTTCCGTTTGCGCTTAAAAAATTAACCGCGCGCTCGATATAATTTGTGCGTATTGCGATATGTCCGTGTACGCCGAGATACGGCTTCTTCATAACTTCGACATAACTCCCTGCAAACACGGAGCTGTTTCCGGGCTTATACGCGAACCCGAATATATCGCAGAAGGTTTTCGCCGCGGTTTCGGCACCGGTTTCGCTTTCTTCGTTTATGCCGATATGCGCGAGCTCAAAGTTGAGCATTGTGTGAACGGCTTCACGGGTCAGTTTTTCTATCGTATCAAAATCCCCGGAGTCAATAAGCGCAGGGTCGACCATCCACGATCCCCCGCAGGCGATCACGCGCTCAAAAGACAGGTAATCGTTAAGATTTTTGGCGTTTATCCCGCCTGTGGGCAGAAACATAACGTTATACGGCGCTGCCATAGCCCTGATTGCAGCAATACCTCCGGACTGCTCCGCGGGGAAAAATTTAACGCACCCAAGCCCCAGCTCCAGCGCCTGCTCTATATCCGAAGGGGTGGAACACCCGGGGAACACCGGGATATTGTTTTCCGTGCAATGTTTCACCACTTTGGGGTTAAACCCCGGACTGACGACAAAAGCTGCGCCGGCAGCGGCCGCTGTGTCCGCCTGTTTGCAGCTGAGCACGGTTCCCGCTCCAACAAGCATACCGGGCAGTTCCCCGGAAATACGGCGTATCGATTCCTCCGCCGCGTCTGTTCTGAATGTGATCTCGGCAGCCGGCAGCCCTCCGCGGCAGAGCGCCTTTGCCAAAGGCACCGCTTTATCCGGGTCGTCTATTTTAACAACCGGCACAATTCCGAGCAGTTTTATTTTTTCAAGCATAAAAAGCCCCCCTGATATTAATTTTTAAACATTATACCATATATTTATTAGCAAACTCTTAACATCTTGTGAGGTATGACAAATTTTTTTTCGCGGCAGAATTTACAAAAAATTAACGGGTTTGTAACTTGATTTTTGTTTAAATATTCCGATAAATCATTTACAATATAGTGGCGGTGATATTATATTTACAAAAAAAGGATTGTATTTAAAACATGAGCGGATTTATTTCCATAGCAGTAGACGGGCCGGCAGCCGCCGGAAAAAGTTCTCTTGCGGAAAATATCGCAAAAAAACTGGGGTTCATATATCTTAAAACAGGCTGGCTTTACCGCGCCGTCGGATATTTTGCATATAAAAACAATATAGAGAGCATAAATACAGCCGCAATCGAAGAACTTATTGAACGCGTAAATGCAGGTCTCGAAGAGTTGAAACCCGAGCTGATATATTATAACGGTATGCAAAAAATACACCTGAACGGGCACGATATTTCTGCCGAAATCAACACGGAAAAAATCGGCAGATATGCATCCGATATATCAAAAATAAAAAAAGTGCGGGACTTTCTGCTCACCCCCCAAAGAGAAGCGGCGCAAAAATATAATACGGTGCTTGAAGGACGCGATATAGGCACGGTGATACTGCCGGATGCAAACGTTAAAATTTTTCTGACAGCCTCGCCTGAAGCCCGCGCGCTGCGGCGCTCCAAAGACGAAAACAGGGATTATAAACAAATACTAAAGGAAATAACCGAGCGGGACAGGCAGGACACAGACCGTGAAATCGCGCCGCTTAAACCCGCAGAAGACGCCGTTATCCTCGATAATTCAAATTTAGAAGCGCACCAAACCCTTGAGGCGGCGTTAAAAATCATAAAGGAAAAATTACCCAATGTCGATATTCGCTAAAGCTCAAAACTCTTTTATCGCGGCATTCATAAGGAAACTTTTCAAGGTAACAATAATAAATCCGGAAAACGAACCGGACTTCGGGGCTTATGTAGTGTGCGCAAACCATTCCTCAAACTGGGATCCCGTTATACTCGGGGCATGTATGCACAAACCCTTAAGATATATGGCAAAATCAGAGCTTTTTCGGGTTCCGGTATTAAAAAATATAGTGAAATGGTTCGGCGCATACCCGGTTTCACGCAACAAAGCCGACGTATCCTCAATAAAAACAACGATAAACATACTTAACGGCGGCGAAGTTGTGGGGATGTATCCTCAGGGAAGCCGCGCCGCGGGCATACACCCAAGAGAAATAACGCCGAAACACGGCGTTGCCATGATCGCTCTCAAAGCCAAAACCGGCGTTCTTCCGGTGACAATCATATCAAAAAAATACAGGCCGCGCCCGTTTTTTAAGACAGTGCTGGTTTTCGGAAAATATATGCCTCACAGCGAACTCGCCGGGCAAAGCGCGGAAGAAACAGAAAGAACGGGGGAATCCGGAGAAATTAAAATAGCCGAAAACATGAGTTTATATAAAAAAGCGACAGAAAAAATTTACGGAGAAATGCTGTTAAACTATGAAAAACACGATACAATCAATAAAAAAATTATAAATAAAAAAAATAACAGAGGAGCATATTAAAAATAATGTTAAAACAAATTACAGCGATCACATTGATTTTTTTCGCATTGTTTGCGTTTCTTGCGTGCGGCGAAGCCGAGACCGGCGGCGCTGCCGCCGATACGGCGTTTGAAGACGACAGCGGCAGTCAAGCGGATTCAAACGAAAACGCGGCGGAAGAAAACACGGAAGACAAAAGCGAGCGCCCCGCTTCGGTGCTGCCCGCGGAGATGGATTTCGGAAACAGGGAGTTCAGGATTGTGATGAGGACGGTTGAGCAGCTCTATCACCAATTTATAACCGAAGAGGTGAACGGTGAGCCGATCAACGATTCCCTTATGGACAGAAACTCCCGTATCGAAGAAAAATATAATGTAAAATTCATTCAATCGGAGGTCTCCGATCCATCCTCCGTTATCAGCAGAAATGTCAGAGCAGGTGATTATTCATATGACCTCATGATAGACACGATAAGAAACGGTGCAAATCTCGGAGCGCAGAGTATGCTGCTGGATCTGCATCAGGTTCCTTATATAAGCGAGGCGATGTCTTTATCCCGCCCCTGGTGGGACAGCTCTCTTGAGAGGGATCTCGCTATAAACAACACCCTGTTTTTTCAGGCGGGTGATTTGATTATGCACGATAAACTCAGGCTTGCCGTGATATATTTTAACAAGGATATGTTCCAGACGCTGGGGCTGGATTTCCCGTATGAATATGTGTATAACGGCACATGGACGATGGACAAGCTCCAGGAACTCACACGCGGGGTGAACCAGGATTTAAACGGGGACGGCGTTATGAATCAGCATGACCAATGGGGATTTATGTCACAGCACGAGGCGAGTTTCCATTTTTACGCGGCGGCAGGGCTGCGCACGGTGACACTTGACTCCGAAGGCGTGCCCGAGATCACGATGAATACGGCGCCGCGCGCGCTCGAAGTGATACAGCGGGCACTCGAGATAACCACCGACGGGGTGACCATGTTCCATGCGGACAAAATAACCGGTGCGGATAATGTATGGCTGCAGGCGAGCGCCTATTTCCAGGAGAACAGATTTGCGCTCCGATCAAGCGTTTTTGAGCCTGTTGTGCGTGATTTGCGCGCTATGCCCACGGATTTCGGACTTCTGCCGTATGTGAAATTCGACGAACGGCAGGAAGATTATTACAGCTGGGTTGAGATGAGCGGCTGGGTTGTCGGTATTCCGAACAACGCCGATCCGGATTTTACCGGATTTATAACCGAAGCGCTCGCTTATGAATCGGGCGACACGCTGATGCCCGCGTTTTATGATTTATGTTTATATTCGAGGATTTTACGCGATAACGATTCCGAAGATATGCTCGATATAATTTTTAACGGCAGGGTGTATGACATCGGGTACATTTTCGGAATAGGGGAATTATCCTCCGTACTCGCAAGCCTCACATCTGCCGGAAACACAGATTTTGTTTCACGGTTTGAAAGGATCGAACCGGCGGCGCAGAGCGCTTTGGAAAAATTTATAGAAACATATAACGTCGATTAAAACGGCGGTATTATATAAGGAGGTACAGGTATTAATGGCTGAAAGCACCAAATTCAACGGAATGGTTCCGGAAAACGAGCATAACGGCAGTGAGCAGAGCTTTGAAGATATGCTGAATGAATCGTTTGTAAGTTTAAATAGAGGGAGAGGAGAAAGAGTAAAAGGTATCATAAGACATATATCCGGCAGCGAAATATATGTCGATTTGAACGGGAAATACACCGGTATACTTTCTTTTGATGAAATTACCGATGATTTAACGGCTGATGTAAAAGAGATGTTCAAAGTGGGCGACGAGATCGAAACGCAGATAATAAAGACCAACGACCAGGAAGGGACGGCTCTGCTGTCACGCAAGAGAATAGACTCAAATGACAACTGGGATAAAATCGTACAGTTTGCAGAAGAAGGAACGACCGCCGAAGGCAAAGTTGTACAGGCGGTAAACGGCGGGATTATAATTCTTGTCGAATCGGTAAAAGTGTTTGTACCGGCGTCGCACGCAAATGTGGCGAGGGATACGGATTTACAGACGCTGATGAACAAACAGGTAAAAGTAAAAATCATCGATGTAAACCAGCAGAAACGCCGGGTTATAGCATCGATAAGACATGCGGAAAACGAAGAACGCAGAGCGCTGGGAGAAAAAGTCTGGGCGGAACTCGAGATCGGCAGAAAATACGAAGGGATTGTCAAATCCATCGCCAATTACGGAGCATTCGTTGATATCGGCGGGGTTGACGGTATGGTTCATATAACGGAATTATCATGGAC
>Ga0099364_10013710_pt1 | contig 10851 bp, 1 predicted proteins | sample TergutTh196P3_FD_73070 | JGI IMG/M metagenome (GOLD analysis project Ga0099364, IMG submission 73070) | Microcerotermes parvus P3 segment gut microbial communities from Pointe-Noire, Republic of the Congo - Th196 P3 | ecosystem: Host-associated > Arthropoda: Insects > Digestive system > Gut ... | reverse complement strand
TGTGTAAGGAGCGCCGTTTTCTTCGGTAAGGGCGGGGGGTGCGTTTAATTTGTGGAGGTTTGCGCCGAAACCGCTGAACATTCCCGCTCTTTCGCCTGTATAATAGGCTGTAGCGTTTGTGCCGACTCTGTAAATTGCGCCATTGGTCGGCAATATTTCAACGTTTTGTAAAAATACAATGCTTGTTTCTCCCATCGAAACTACCATATTATTAGTTCCGCCTTTTGAAAGTGTTCCGCCATATAAGCCAAGGGCAGATGAGCCGTGCATATATATTGCTGCATCGTTGCTCTGCGATGATATTTCGCCTCCGCTGACAATCACGGTGGCATCACGTCCCGCTTCAATTGCACTGCCGGTTAGTGCGCGTACTTTGGCGGTGTTGCCGCTGATTTCAACAGTAGAACTATTTAGGGCTTGTATGCCAATATTTCCTTCAATTTCGCCGCCCGTTACTATCAGCGTGGCGGGGTTATCCAAATATATTGCAGCAACGTCGCCGTTTGCTGTTCCTTTCACTGCTGCGCCGTCTTTTATGGTTATTACAGGGGCGGCGTCGTCACCCGCCGTATAAATGGCATAACTGTTGGCGGTGGAAGCGGCGTTTGTTACGGCGCCTTCTATATCAATCGTTTTTCCGCCAAACGCATATATTGCGCTACCGCCTGTGCTTTCTATTTTTGCGCCATTGGCTACTTTAAGCGAAACGTCGTCGTGCAATAATATTCCAGACCTGTTGCTTACCAGCGCTGCGCCTGCGCGGAGTTCAAAGGAGCCTGCGCCGGTGAGACTTATCAGGCTTTCGCCGTAGGGTATCGCGTCCGAAGAATAAACGGCTTCCCACAAAATAGTTTTATCTGTTGTGTTGAGCGTTATTTGCGCTTCGGCAGCGTCGAAAAAGCCTTCTACGGTAACGATGCTTGCGGTGGCGTTGTTTATTGCGGCTTCTATATTTGCTGCTGTAAGCGGATTAACAGGCACGGTGTTTACTATATATTTCACTTACTTTTATATTCACGCCAAAAATACGGGTCGAAAATGGTACGTCTATTTTGCCGCCTATTTTTGCCGTTCCCGAAAGATATATATCATCTGCTTCTAACGGCGGCAAAAAGATTACGCTGTTATTTGCAAGGTCGGGGGCGTAATTTTCGGTCGATATTGTTTCGGACAGTACATTTATTTCTTCTATCGACAGTTGCGTCATTGTGGGCAAAGTGGCGGTTACTGTTCCTCCAAAGGCGTTTGCAGGGTCGTAATTGTATGCGCCGTTTGCGTTTGTGAGCGACGCCGTTAAGTCGTCTAATCGGAAAAGGTTTGTGTTTACGGTGAAACTACTGCTTCTGTTAAACTTCGCCAAATTATTTTCTCCAATATAATATCCGAAGCCATTCCAGCGTCTGATACCGCCTGCTTCAATCGTGCCGCCGGTAACATAAACTGCGCCTGTGGAGTAAATCAAAACGACGTTTGTCGCCGCCGCGTCATTTTTTATTGTGCCGTCGTTAACCGCAAGCATGGAATTTCCCTGTAAATATACAGTAGGAAAATCTGTGTTGGCATTGCTGTTCTCTACCGTACCACCATTAACAGTCACAACTGCGTTTTGGTCGAGGTAAATAGCCGGTTGCGTTCGCGCAATAATTTCGCTGCCGTTGTTTACAGTGAGGCGCGCATCGTTGTTGCTCAAACCCTCAACGCTTATCCCGCCTTCTCCTTCCAAACGGCAGCCGTTTAATGTAACGTCTACGGTTCCTGTTAAGGCTGCTATTTCTACTGCCAGAGAGTATGTACTTGTGTTTTCATTAGTTACAGATGCGTTTTGGGTAAAGATAACTGTTCCCGGTCCGTAGGAAACGCCGAGAAGCGCGCCTTCAAGATCGCCCGAATAAACGGCGTCCCATGTAATCGTTCTGCCGTTAGACAACTGAAGGGAAAGTATATTGTCTGCGCCTGCGAAATTTCCTGTTACGGTAACATCAGGGGTTGTTAAAAATGCCGTTGAAATTGCGTAGAAAATTTCCGCTACCGATTTGAGCGGCGCGCCGCCATTCACAAACAATGCGTTAAGTTCTATGTTTATTGGAAACGCCGGCGTTGTAAACTCCTTAACTTCCAATCTGCCGTCGGCGAGCGTTCCCGCAACGGAGAGTGTTACGTCGTCATTGTAAGTACCATCAATAGATACGGTGTTACCACTGTACGATGTATATAACTCCGACGGGGTTGCGGTTGCCGCTGTGATGGTTAAGCCTTCGGGGAAGGTTGCCGTTAATGCGCCCGGATAGGCGTTGTTTTGGTGTTCGGCGTGATTGTATTCGGTTCCGTTTGCTTTTTTAAGAACGGGGGCAACGTCGAGACGCTGTACGTTAGCGGCTGGGAATTGATTGTAGCCGCTGCCTATGTTAAACTTATCCGCATTATCGCCTGTATAATAGGCTCTTACAGTTTGACGAGTGGCAAAATTATGAATACCAGGCTCTGCAATAATGCCGCCTGAATAATATACTACCGCGCTTTGAGTATCACTGCCACCTGTTCTAACAACGTTTGTATTAGTGCCTTCATTTTTGATAGTTCCGCCGCGAATTGCAAGGGCGGGAGTATCGCTTTGTCTGGTGTTAAACACTATTGTATAACTGCTACTGTTATTATGCACCAAACCATCAATAATTTCAATGGTTGCGTTATCGTTGGCAAATATTGCATTGCCGCGGTTTGCCTTCACTTCGCCGCCGCCTACAATTAAAGTAATGGTATTATAAACGTCTATGGTAGAAGAAAATGTATCTTCATGGCTATTATCTATGTAACCATTTTTGGAAATCACCATTTTGCCTGCGCCGCTAATTTGTATTAACGTAAAAGCCGAGCCTGAATAATGGGCGTCCCATGTCACAGTCTTATATTCGGGTATAGGTAAATACATAGTAGCATCTGCGCCTGTGAATTTTCCGGTAACGGTAACTTCGTCCTTGCTTGCAAACGCCGCTACTATTGCGTTTCGTATTTTCTCTACGGTAGGCTCTGCAACAATCACGCCATTAACAAAAATTTCGTTTACTTCCATAACCTGCGTTGGTTTGCCAGCCTTGAAATTATCGTTTTCAGCGGCGCGGGCAAAGATGTAACAGTTTCCCACGTTGGAAACGCCGTTAAATATCAATCCGCTTTGCCAATCTTTATCGTCAATATCGTTGGGGTCTGCGCTTTCGCTGATGGCGTATTCTATCACAGATTGTCCTGTTGTCGCCAAAATTTCAGGCGCAACGCCTGTCGTCAGGGTAATGCTGTTCTGCGTAACATTGACCACAGTAAGCGTACCCGTAGAAACGTTTGCGCCGTTAATCTTATTGTCGCCCGCGAGCGTACCGTTAATAACAACAGTAGAACCGTCGGCGGGAATAATCTCGCCGTTGTTTGCGAGGGTAACTCCTGCGGGAACGGTAAAGGTTGCGCCGCCCGGAACGGTTAAAGTTTGCGCGGGGGCAACTGTTAAATTAGCCGCAAGGGTAACGTTGCCGTATACTGCGCCGTTTGCGCCGTCGAATAGAACGCCGCGTACCACGCCGTTGGTATTCGGACTCACGTTGTAGTAACCATTTGCAAGGCTTGAAACGTATACAATGGCGTTGCCGTTCATAGCGAGTGAGCCTGCTGTTGCGCCATTAGCGCCTGCGCCTATTCCTGCCGCGGCGGCGCCGCCTGTTGCAGTAACCGTGCCGCCGTTGATGATAACCGCGCTGCCGTTGGGATAGTTCTGGCTGCCGCCTATACCTGCGCCTGATTGACCGCCTGTTACGTTAAGAGAACCCTCGCCATTAATGGTAAGCGTAGGCTCAACGGTAATAAAACGCATTTCAATACCCGCCTGATTTACGCCTGCCGTAAGGGTGTTGTCGCCCACGAGCGTAAGCGTTATGTTTGAACCGTTGCTTATCTGCAAGGGCGTTTGATTATTGCCAAGTCCGGTAATGCTTGCGTTGTCTAACGTAATCGACGCAGTAATTGCGATGTTGGCTAATCCTGTGATGATGGTTCTTTCGGTTGTTGCGCCTCTAACCGTTAAATCTGCGCCGGATAAAATCGTAAAAATATTGGAAGAATTTTGAAAACTCCAGTGCGTGCCATACGGGAAAGGGTCGGCGTCGCTCAAATCTATATCGTTTGGAACTTCGTCGATAGTTACGCCGACGGCGTTAATAGGGCTATCTACGTTGGTAATGGTTAAAAAGTTTTCTTGAAAATTATACCCTCGTCCTTTCCAGCCATAAAATACTTCGCCGCTCTGACTGGTAACCCCGCTAATTGTAAAAACAAGCGGTTTATTGTTATATCCCAAAACGACGGCGGGGCTTGTTATAGACGTTCCGCCGTACATTGCGGAAATTGTTCCGCCGCTTGTTGCGCCTTTGTATTCAAGCGAAAAGTTTACGGTATAATAAAACAACGCCCAATTGCTTGTGTTGGGGTTATCGCTTATATCTATTGTTTCGCCGGTATCGTCGTCGCCGTCGAAGATTTTCCATGTACCGCTTGGGGCATTTGCGGTATATACCGTTTTTGTGTTGTCGCTTGCTGCGGCGTCGAATACCATATCAACGGTAACGGTAGGGTCAGAACTTAATTTAATGGTGAAGGTTTTTCCGCTGTCGTTCCATGCTGCGTCGTCTTTGTAGACTGTGAGGGTGGCTTTTTCAAGGGCTATTTGGACGTTTACATCTTCTATTTGGATGAAACCGGTATTGGTATCGTTTTCATATTTTATTCCTCCCTCGTTTTGTTGCAACGCCCATACTGCGCTTGCGGCTGCGGGCAGGGCGTGCAGATGGTCTTGGCTGCCGACTGTGATTTGGGGTGTGGCGGTGGCTGCCGTAATGTCGTAGGCTATCACGACGGCAGGGTCGGAAATGGTAAGGGTTACATTATTATTAATCGAAATAACGTTTTCGTCGCCCTCGATTGCGTCGCCGTAGGCAAATACAAGCCCGCCGGTGATAGAAACGGTTCTAGCAGAAGTGGGGACTGCGCTAATGGCGGGTCCGTATTTAGCAAAAATTTGGGCGGCGCCCGAAATATTTACGCTTCCTCTTGTTCTGATAGCGCTGGTTTCGTGGTGGTTTCCTGTTACAATAATCTGTCCGCCGCTGATAGTGGGACTTGAATTTAAGCCCCATACGTACAATACGGAGTTTTCCGAAGCGCTGGTATTATCATCGGTTGTAATACCAGTCGCCGTAATCAATCCACCGGTAATTTGGAGTGTAGCGCTTGTGTTGGTCAGACGAACGGCGGGTCCGCCGTTGCTATTTGAGTTAATGATACCGCCATTTATAACGATGTTTACGGTTTCCAAAGAATATATAACTGCACTGTTGCCGCCAGCGGCGTTTTCTATCAGTCCGCCGGTAATGGTTAGCGTGGCGCCTGATTCGGGATAGACCGTATAGTTACTTCCCGACGTTATATGAGCGCCTTCTTTAATCTGTATGTTTACGTTTGCGCGGATAGCATATCCGCCGTCTGTTGCCTCAACTTTACCGCCGCTGACAGTAACGCTGTTTCCTGCGGGGTTTGGATTTGGATTATCGACCCGTATAGCAGCGTTTCCCTGTGTGGCAGCGGTTCGCACCAATCCGCCTGTTACGGTTACACTACCGTTGCCTCTTACTAATATTGCAATTCTACTATCAGAGATAACCGCGCCTCCGGTCACTTGTATGTTAGCGTTTTCGGTGTCAATGCCATTGCTACCAGTGACATTGGCTGTGTGCGAGTTCCTTATTTCGGCTCCGTCAGCCACTTGGAACGTACCATTCCCGTCGATTTTGATAAGCGGTAAGCCGGCGAGGTTGCCGGTATATATAGCCTGCCAGATGACCGTTTGGGAGGCGCCGATGGCGATGTCAAGGGAGTGAGAAACGTCACGCAATTCGCCCGTGACGGTGGCTATTCCTGTGGTTGACAATGCCGCGGCTATGGCTGTCTGTATAGCGGCAGGGGTAGCGAGGCGCGTGGTTTGAGAGGGGTCGTTCACATAAATACCCGGCAGTATGCCGACGGTTACATCGTCAACGGCTATGAAACCGGTGTTGACGCCGTTGGTATATGATATTCCGTGAACATCGTCGAGGGTTGCCCACACTGCTGTTGCACTTTCAGCGGTGGCGAGGTCTGTGGCTTTGCCCACGTGGTAGAGCAGGTCGGGAGGGGCGGCGGCGCGGTTGTAGGCTATAACTGCCGCAGGGTCGGAAATGGTAAGGGTTACATTATTATTAATCGAAATAACGTTTGCGTCGCCCTCGATTGCGGCGCCGTAGGCAAATACAAGCCCGTCGGTGATAGAAACGGTTTTTGCAGAAGTGGGGACTGCGCTAATGGCGGGTCCGTATTTAGCAAAAATTTGGGCGTCGCCTGATACTTCGAGGCTTCCTCTTGTTCTGAAAGTGCGCGTATCGGGGTCATTTCCTGTTACAATAATCTGTCCGTCGCTTATTTGGGTACTTGAGTTTGTTCCCCAGACGCGAACAACGGAATTTATTGTAGAAACTCCAGAAATGAAACCACCTCTTGCAGTTAACAATCCTCCGGTAATTTGAAGTTTAGCAGCGTAATCGCCGGACAAATCGACCGCCAAACCTGCATCGCCGGTTGATTTAACAGTTCCGCCATTTATAACGACGTTTACGATGCTATTAGAATAAATAATTGCTTGGCTGCCGTCGCTTTCCATCAGTCCGCCATTAATTGTCAGGGTAGCGCCTTCGTCGGGATACAGCGTCCGGTTAATAACCGATGTTATATGTGCGCCTTCTTCAATCTGTATTTTACCGTGTGCGCGGATAGCAAGGGCGGTTCCTATTGCCTCAATTTTACCGCCGCTGACGGTAACGCTGTTTCCGGCGTGGGATGGATTATTAACGCGTATAGCGGCGCTTGCAGATAATTCGGCTGTCGTTCCTCCAGTATGAGCGGCTCTTACTATACCGCCTGTAACGGTTACACTACCGTTGCCTGTTACCAATATTGCATTTCTTCTATCGGATGTAACCAAGCCTCCGGTCACTTGTATGTTAGCATCGGTTGTTTCAATGCCATCGCTGCCTGCGGTTATGGGCGTATTCCTTATTTCGGCTCCGTCAGTCACTTGGAACGTACCGTTTCCGACGATTTTGATAAGCGGAGAACCGACTACATCGCCTCTATACATTGCGTTCCAGAAAACCGTTTTGGTGGTGGTCAGGTCTATGATAAGGGTTTTTTCTGCGCCCGATAAAAATCCGGTTACGGTAACATTATTTCCTTGGATTAATGCCTGTTCTATAGCCTCATGTATAGCGTCGACTGTTGTCAGCGGCTGACCAATTCCTTCTTCGTCGTTCACAAAAATCCCCACAATTCCGTTTTCGGGCAAGGTGGTTATCATATTGCTAACGTTCGCCGTTCCTGCGTTGTAGTTGTCATTAGCCGCTGTACGGGCATACACGAAATATTCGGTAGCGGGCAGGAGGTCGGTAAAAGTTCTTTCATACTGCCATGTTTCTAAATTGTCAATTTGCGTGGCGTTTAATGTGCCTGATAAACTGATTGCATATTCTACCGTTTGCCCTGTCGTACCTGCGTTTGTAACGGGGTTTACGATTATACTGTTTGATGTGAGCATTGCGCCGTTAGCGGTAGGGGCGCCGCTAACGGCAGCGCCAACGCCTTTAGAAATTTCGCCCACATTACCAGATCCTGTAACGGTAATGTTTGGCAAAGAAGATGGCGCACCCATTCCTGTCATGGTGGAAATGGGAATACCGTTTGCTGCGGGCGATATTATCGTTGTGTTAGCGTTTGCGGCTGTGGGAGTTCCGATAATTGACCTTCTGATAATCATATTGTCGCCAATTCTTCGGGGCGCACCCAGCGACAGTCCCGGAGGCAGTCCCTCGACTGTGAAAACGTTTGTATTTGCGGCGTTGTCGTCCCACGCGCAACCGGAGGCTACATATTGTATATAGTTTGTGTCGCCTCCGTCAAGGGGTACGCCCACCTGATAACCGGTTAGCCCGACGGCTTGAAAGGCGACGTTCAATTCGGATGTGGTTCGAGAAACCAACGTTGGCGTACCCGCAAAATAATTGTCATTCTCTTTCGTGCGCGAGTAAATTCGATAATCAGTAAACGGGGTTAAATTGTCGAAAACCTTTGTGTTATCATCAAACCACGCTAAATCTTCGAGTCCATCGCCCGATGGATACGCGCTAATAGCCATCTGTACTGTTTGTCCGGTGCCGCTTGTGTTGCTTCCGGCAGTGGCAGTTATCGACACCGCATTGTAGTTCGAAATAGTGGCTGCGCTTACCGCTCCTCCAGCGCCTCGCGTCATATTTATGTTCAGCGTATTGTTTGCCGGCGTTACATTGTTGGGCGCATTTACCATATTGGCAGCGGCAACAGCGCCTGCGGTAATGGTATTGCGAAGCGCCGTAGGAGTACCCGTTATCTCAACTCTAACTTCCATGTCGCTTATCCTTGTGGGCTGCCCTGCTGTCATTCCCGGAGGAAGGTTGGTAATGGTAAAGTTTGACAAATCAGTAGCCCATGTCGTTCCGGTTAATATATATCGCACGGTGATAGTGGCGGAATTTCCTATAGGAATGGGATAAGGATCTTGAGAGTATATACTAACTGCAATAGTTGGATTAACATTAACACGCGCCACGTTTGAACGCGGGTAAACACCCCATGGTGGTTGTGAGCAACTTATTTGGCAAAAATAGTAATAACTACCTACCGGCAGTCCGGCAGGGGTATAGGTTTCGGTACTTGCGTAGGGTATTGACGTGCCGCCTTCGTTGCTGTTTGCGGTGTTGCTATACCATTGATATGTAATCGGTATACCGCTTGGAGTTATCGTTGCAGTAACTGATAACGGCGCGGGGTTTTGGTAACCGACGTTGTAGTTAGTAGTGGCTTGCGGGTGCTGCGTAAAACTCAAAACGGCGGGGGTAACAAATTGTATGATAACCTGTAGCGGCACGGTTAGCATGTTGCCGTTGAGGTTGACTAATATGTCTGCTGCCTCGTTGTTTTGCACCCATTGCACTGTGCCAGGCGTACCAAAGTTTAAGTTTTGTTCTATGGTTATGCCGAGTGTTGTGCCTATTGTCCCTTCGCCAACAAAAACGCCGTTGTAGTCTAAATGTGCAATCAAGCCATGGTAATATGTATTGCCATCCGACATTACAGTGCCGCGTAGTATTTTGGTTCCCGTAAATGTTGCTTGTGATGTGTAAACTGCTGCCGAATAGTAAGCAAGTTCTAACGCAACGTTTGACGCGGATGCTGCCTGTATTGTTCCTCCTGTTATAGCAATAGCCCCGCCTCGCACTGATACAACCCGCGAGTTACCGCCTGTATTGGTGTTGCTTATAGTTCCGCCGGATATACGGCCGTTGGAAACATCTAAACAAATTGTAGGGTAGTCCATGGAACTAACATTGTTTGTAATCGTACCGCCTGATATATGGACATCAACATCATTCGAAACATATAAGGCGCCGCCGATGCGGTTGTTGGTAATACTGCCTTCTTCCATAATAAAGGCAACATTTTCGGCGTCGACGTCATCACGTGACACATAAACCGAAAAAGAGGAAGTGGCTGCAGTAATATTCGCCCTCCAAATTATTGTGACATTGTTTAAAGAGTAGAACGCTAGGACGCCAGCAACACCGGTGCTGGTGCTGGTATTGGTCGATGTTCCGGTAATTGTTACGGTATTTCCGCTAACAGAAGCAGTGAGGTTGCCGGTGGTGGTGGAGAGGTTGTTCCATTGGGTTACCGCGGCTTGCACCCGCGCTACTGTCGCCTGTGCGTAATTGGTTGTCATCGCGAGCATCATCGTTATTGCTATTGCTGCTTTCATTGCATTTTTTAACATTTTAGCAAATTTGATGCTGTGGGTTGGAAAATTTTTAGGGTTTTGGATTGAATTCATGGTTCTTTATTTTTATTAATTATTATTTTTTATTTTTTATTTTTGATTTTTATTTTTGATTTTTTATTTTTGATTTTTATATTATATAATGTATAAATTTTCAATTTTCAATTTTCAATTTTTGATTTTTGATTTTCAACTATAACGTAAAACGCCGCTTCGGAGGTTTTCCGATACGGCGTTATATAGTATGCAAAAGCGTTGTTTGAAATAACGGCTTTTAAGGGCGTTTCTTGGGCGTTTACCCCCCCCCCGTTTTTTGTTGGTTGGGGCGAGATAGTGGCTTAAAAGCGATATTAGGTGGCATAGCGCAGGTGAAAAACATGGCTACGCAAGCGGCAAGACATGTGGGGAGGCTGACAGGGGTTTGAGGGCTGTCAGGTCGGCGTGATGCTATGCGGGGAAATTGGATTGGCATTTTAGTTGAGACCTGCGAGGCGTTTAAGTTCTTCGATTTGTTTTGCTTGGGCGTCAATGGTGCTTTGCATACCGACAATTGTATTACCTTGTTGGGTAATGGTGCTTTGCAGCGTTTCATTATTGATTTGCAGACCGACAATTTTTCTACCTTGTCTTGTAATGGTGCTGCCTTGTTCACTGACCGTTTGTTTCCACGATGCAACGTCCATTTCAGCGAGCCTCTGCTCTTGCATCAATCTTTTTGCTACCGGGTCGGTTGCTATGTATTCTAATGTGTTTCGCATGTTCAGTATGTATTGATTGGTTATTGGATAATTATGAAATTTCAAAAAATTTTCTTCTACAAAATTGGTTTGGGCAAATAAACTTAACATTTGCAAAAAATCACTGCATTTGTAGCCGGCGGTAAACAATTCGTCTACGATGCGCCCTACATGTACGAA
>Ga0099364_10013709_pt1 | contig 10852 bp, 2 predicted proteins | sample TergutTh196P3_FD_73070 | JGI IMG/M metagenome (GOLD analysis project Ga0099364, IMG submission 73070) | Microcerotermes parvus P3 segment gut microbial communities from Pointe-Noire, Republic of the Congo - Th196 P3 | ecosystem: Host-associated > Arthropoda: Insects > Digestive system > Gut ... | reverse complement strand
CCGTTGTTCAGCGGTACCGTGTTTAGGAGTTCCGCAGCGTTCAGCAGTTCACCCAGTTCAACAGTTCATCCATTCAACCCCAATCCCCATTCCCCCATTCACCCCCATTCAGCAGTTTGCCGCATGGCAAAATCCTTATTGCGGTTTTTTCTTGAATGTGTTATCATGTTAGGGAAAGGTCAGGTGAAGATATGGACAATAAAAAGCCGTTACTACCCGTTAAATCGGATTTCGTGTTCCGCCTAATTTTTGGCGACCAGCGCAACGTTGACATATTGGCGGCGTTTCTACGTTCCGTCTTGGACATTCCCAAAGATGAATACGACCATTTAACCATCGTAGATCCGTTTCTCAAAAAGGAATCCGAGGATGACAAGTACGCAATCCTTGATGTAAAGTTGCATACAGTCAGCGGGAGCATAATCCACATTGAGATTCAGCTTCGTGTGTTTTCAGACATGAAAGCCAGAACAATTTACAGTCAATCAAAGCTCGTGACTGAGCAGATATCATCCGGCGATAAATGGGCATACATCAAACGGGCAATAACCATTGTAATAACGGACGAAATATTTGTGCCGGAGGGCAAAAGGTACCATTACCAGTTCCGCTACCGAACAAATGACGGGATAGAGTTTACAGATCTTTCGGAAATCAACACGCTGGATTTAAAAAAACTCCCACCCGACGATGACAGCACCGAACTGTGGTACTGGATGAAATTCATAAAGTCAGACGACGAGGAGGCTATGGAAATGCTAGCAACTAAAAGTCCGCAAATGAGAAAAGCGGTCGGCGTTTTAAAAGAACTGTCGGCTGATGAAGCCACCCGTTTGCGTTACGAAGCCCGTGAAAAGGCTCGCAGAGATTTTGAATCCATGAAAGATGATGCAGTCGCTGAAGAACGTAAAATGTGGCAGGGTGTTGTTGCGAACAAGGACGCAGCGCTTGCGAACAAGGACGCAGCGCTTGCGAACAAGGACGCAGAGATAGAACGACTCCGCGCTCAACTTGAAAAGAAAAGCATTTGATGCTCAGAGCTGATCTATAATCCCTAGCATTATCAAGGGTTCAGGGGTTTTGGTTTAGTCTTTTTCCACTATTATACCTATTGAAATCGGGGCGGAAATCGAAGCCAAAATATGGCGATGTGTCATTAGAGCTAAAATTTCCGCTCCGAAAAGGAGGACAAAATGGGCAAAGTTATAGCCGTCACCAATAGAAAAGGTGGCACAGGAAAGACCATGACGAGCGTGAGTTTAGGAGCATCGCTGGCACGGCAAGGCAAAAAGGTTTTGATTGTCGATGCCGACAGTCAGCACTCCGCAACGGTCAGCCTCGGCGTGCCAGAGCCGGACAAGTTGGCGGTATCGTTAGCAACCGTCATGCAGAGAATCATTTTGGAACAGGAGATAGACCCGGTGGAAGGGATTATCTCACACGATGAGGGGTATCTCGCTCATGCCCTCGAACAACGGTCTTGCGGGCATGGAAATAGCCCTCGCCCCGATAAATTATTATTGTTTATATCGAAAAAAACGCATCAAGGCGGCTCCCCCCGTGGCAAAGGGAAACCGCCTTGATTTGTTTCAAATATATCAGGCGCATTACGCAATATCCGTTGGCCCCGGGCGGGCGCCCCGTCCAAGGAGATGCCGCCTCATGGGTTGTGGGCGGCATCTCGTATTGTGGCCGGCCACTTCGCACAGGGCTTAGCGCAGCGCGCGAATGCCATGCACAAAAACCTCGATAAAGCGTGCGAACACCGCCGCCACTTCGGCGCGCGTCGCCACGCCTTTCGGGTCATACAGATGGCCCGGCTTCCCGCCGACAATGCCCGCCGCCTGCACTTGTTTCACCGCGTCGAGCGCCCAGGGCGCGATATCCCCTTCGTCAAGGAACGCAGCCACAGGGTATGCAGGCAGCGCGTAGCCTTTGTACTTGACGTAATTGGTCAGCATCGCCGCCATTTGCTCACGGGTGATGCTCTCTTCCGGGGCGTAGTTGTGATCGCCGGCGCCGACGACGATCGCCATATCCGCCGCCCATTCCACGGCAGGGGCGTACCATGCGCCTGCCTCGATGTCGGCAAAACGTGATGTCGCATCATAGGCGGACAGGTCCGCCTGCTCAAGATTCGCCAGCACAGCGGCGAACATGGCGCGGGTCATCGTACCCTGCGGCATGAACTCGCCCTTTTCATTGCCCGAAAAGAGCCGTCGCGCCCCGGCAAAGAGGATGTTGCCCACCGCCCAGTGCCCGTCAATGTCCGGGAATGTCCTGGGGTTGTTGACCATGCCGTATGTGCCCGCCTCCGTGATCCGCATATGGATCGCGCCGTCTCTGTATATCGAGAAGGGGACGACAGCGCCATTGTGCGTGCCCACATAGGTATTGCCGCCATCCCCATATGGGATGGACAGGAGCACCGGCAGGGGCAAGCCTTCGAGGTCTTCCTTGGCAACGTGCACGCTTCCGTCCGCGTTGCGCGTAAGCCTTGCCGGCACACCGCCCAGGTAGATGCTGCCGCCCGTAGCCGCGGCCGGGCCGGCGGCGCCTGTCGATGGGGACGAGCTCGATCCGCCATCCCCTGACGGGCTTGTCGTGGTGTCGGCGATTCTCCAGTGTGCCGTGAGGCTTACGGCTTCCGCGGGCATGACGAACGTGGTCGTGCTGCTGCTTGCGTCGGCAAGGCTGACATTGCCAGAATCGACCGTCCAGCCGCCAAACACATAGCCGATTCTGCTGCCGGCCCTTATGGTCACGGTATCGCCTTGCGCATAGCTGTCCGAACCGCTTTCAGTGGCATGGCTGCCATTGACGACAACGGGATGCCGGGATGTCGTGTCGTCCGGTGTTACATACAGGACTTCCAAGGAAGTCTCGGCGGTGTTCCCCGATGGGCTTATGGCCATCAGGTGCAGGGTGGTTGTGATTGCGCCGTATACCTCTTCCCCTTCTTCGGTCATGCCCAGAAGCATCGTTGTGGTTTCGAGTTCGTCTTGATAGCTGAACAGTCCGCCATCTAGCGCGACTTCCCCACCGTTGACGAACAACGCGCTTGCGCCGCTGACAAAGCCCTTGACGTCTATTTGGCCGCCCTTGGCAAGACCGCTCGCGCTGTCAACAAAGATGACCGGGGCCGTCGTATCGACAAACACGCGCACAAGACCAGCATTTGTGTCGCCTGTCGCGCCTTCGACTTCAATCGGGATATTGTATATGCCGTCCTCGGTAAAGTTAATGCTATGGGTGTAGACGCCGCCTGAGCCTATCGCCGGGGTACCGTCTACCGTCACACCGGCCGCAGACGGGTCGGTGCTTACTGCAACAGTCACATCCCCGTTGCCCACGGCGTAAACGACGCCGCCATCGTTGTCCTCAACTACGCGCGCGCCTTCTACTTCAACCGCAAATTCGGGTATCTCCGGTTCGGACACGGAAAGACTGGTGCTTCCGGCTGGGCCAAGAAGCGGTGCGGTAAATCCCGCGTTGTCAGGATCCAAACCGACGATATTCTTGTACGCCCGCACATAGACCGTATAGCTCTCGCCAAACTGTATGCCAAAACGCAGCGTTTCGCCTGTTTCTACGTCGGTAACGGCAACCGACCCTCCTTGGAACACCTCAGAGCTCACATCGCCGCCTTCGACCAATTGGTCGTACAGGCCGTTTACCATCACGCCGTCATCGCCGACGATGTCCATGATGTAACCGTCCGCGCCGGCAACTGTGGTCCAGGAAACCCTAAACGCACCGTTCGGCAATTCGGCGACCGCAACGCCGGTTACTGCGCCGGGCGCGTTGGCGTTGGTATAGGTAAACGGGTCGGCGTCCATGATTTGATAGACGTCTTCGTCGTACTGTGTAATCCTTGTGGTCGTCCCGTCATCGTTGTGAAACTCGAATACCACCGGCATGAGCGAACGCTCATACAGCAGAGCGGAGACGAAATATTCGCCGCTGTCGAGATTGCCGGGCAGAATGGATGCGAAATCCTGGCTAAGCGCGGTTGCGGCGTAGTCCCCCAAGTCGGCGACGATATCACCGTTCATGCTGCGTAGGCTCAGGCGCACACGCAATCTGTCGCCAAGCTCGGTCGCTTTCGCAGTGGCGCTTGCGTCCAGCGTCCATGCCGCAGTCGTGCCGGAGACCGTGAACGAATCCAGTTTAGGCAACGCCTCAACTACATAGGCGTCGTAATACAAATCACCATCCGCTTCAAAGCGGTAATCGCCGTTTTCCTGTGCGACGTAGAACGCAACATATGCGCGTTCCTGTGTTTCATCCGTTTCCTGCCATACGCCGCCATCGACGGAAAGCAGGGTTTCGTGCAAATCGCCGTCAATATAGACGTCCACTTCCGTGTACTTCGTATCGGCATAAAGCGCGATCAAGTCGCCTTCTTCCACACCGTAAATGACGCCCGGCGACGATGTAGACCTCAACAGCGGGTTTAACACGCCGGAAGATGCGGATCCTCTTGCGCGGACATTGCCAAAAATCACTTTGTTGCCGTTTTCGTCAACGGCGACGACAAGGCCTTCATCCACGGGAATCATGCTTCTGCTAAATGAGAACTTATTGTCGGCGAAGGTATAAGTCACATATGCCTCAATGCCGACGCTGACGATATTCCAGACGTCCAGCGACGCGCCGACGCCGCCCGAAATCTTCACCTTGCTCACAAACAACTCGCCCCAGGCGGCGGCGGAGATGCCCAGCAAGCTGGCCTCCACCCTTGCCGACAGCATGCCTTCGAAGTAAAAGCCGTTTCTCAACGCTTCTGCTTCGGAACCGGTAGGCAGACGGAAATTGCCGCCGTCAATACTGCTGTAATACGCCTGCTCCGCCGCGCTCATGTTCGAGCGTATGGTCGCTAAATACAAAGACGCATGACCGGTGATCAGACCGCCGAGGACTTCCATATTGGCGCGAAGCTCTACGGTCGAGTCGATAAACCCGTTGCGTTCCATCAGTCTCATCTCAAATCCCGAGTCTTTGAGCTTTACAGCCTTGAATAGCTCCGCTTCTTCTACGATGAAGGAAAACTGCGTGGCCCCTACGGTGAGCGTCGCCTTCTCAACGGACAGTATCATGCCGGTGACGTCTTTGAAGGAGGCGGTCATCATGAGCTTCATCGGCGGCAAGCGGTCAAAATTACCGAAAGCCGTTTGCGCGAGTCCCGAAACTCCGCCGCCCAGACCGGTGATATACCCAAGCACAATCGGCGGAATCAGCGGGATCCCCGCCGGTTGGTCGAGCCCTGCGTAGACATACATGGTATCGGGCATAAACACAACCTTGTTTCCCAGCTTGCCCCAGGCGAACACAAACTCCCCTTCGATAGTAAATACTTCGGCTAAGCCAACTTTGCCTCTCATTTCCATATAGTGCGGGTTAACCTCCGGCAGGGTATTGATGCCAAAGGCAAAGTCGCCTTTCGCGCTGATAAAACTACCGAACAATTTGCCGGGGTCGAATTCCACGTCGGCGGTGGCGTGCAGCGGCGGCATACCCGTGAGCGATTCGCCGCTTAGTATCATATCGTGCATACCGAAATTGCCGTTTAAGCTGCTTTCCATGAAGTTTGGCAATCCTCCGGTTATACTGACAGAACCGCTCACAGAAAACTCAGTCTCATACACCTTTATTTTGCTGGCTTCGCCCGCCATAATAAAGAAGTCAAAGGATGAATTACCGCCGCTGTAGTTTTCCAGCAACACATCGGATAAACTCAAGTTGTTCATTTGAGACGCGGAACGCTCGTTGCGGTATGTTTTGTTGGCCTCGAGGTTGATTTTAAAACCGTTCATCACCCGGATCCCGTTCCAGTTGAGCCTGCCGTGCTGTGATTCGACTGTGACATTACCGCCCGCTTGTTTAATGACCAAAGCGTTTTGATGACCCGGCGCACGGAACTCCAAGACGTTGTTGATCAGCGCATCTCCAACGATTACCCATTCGTTCGGCGTGCTCATGTCGATTAGGCCTCGGACGGTGAGCAGTGTCCGCCCTGCGGTTTTGCCGCTCATGCTTTCGCCCGCAAAGGTCTCAACGGCGAAGGTACCGTTAGCTCTCTGCGTGACCGCCAGTATGCCGTAGATGTTTCTGATGTATGTTTCATCCTCCGAGAGCTCCACGGTTATGGTGTTTGATATAATTTGGTCGCGCCTGTGACCGTAGTTGTTGCTTGTTCTTGTGGAGGGGCTGTCATCCGTTGTCGTAAAGTAAATGTCATACAACCCCGAGCCGAAACTGTTCGGGAGCGTTATGGCTATATTATGCTGCAAGACCTGTGACGGAAGGGGTACTTGAAGGCCGGTCTCAACGTTAATCTCGTGGGGTGAAACGCTTGGGTCTTTTGGATGTATGTATATTCTGCTGAGCTCAAATATCCCATATTCACCGAAATAACCCGATAGATTAATCGTCCTGTTGGTTTCGCTGACGTGCATCACCGAAGGCGCGGCAATGTCTAAGCGCACCCTGTCGAAGTTCATGGTTTCGTATTCGAGGCTGTTATAAACGGTTACAGTCGTTTGCAGTCCCGTCGGGCTTGTGGTTGTAGTGTAGCCGGAGCCTAAGCTGTGATTGACCCTCAGAGTGAGGGTGTCGCCGTTTCTAACAAAACCCTGAAGGAAAAGATACCGGTCGCTGTCTGCCGCCCGCCTTATTTCAACATCGGCGGTCCATGTTCCGTCACCGTTCGACGTTCCCGTCGTCGTAGTGGAGGATACAAGCCGCCCCGTGTTTAGGATATCAAGGTTGAGGTTCAACGGCTCATTCCTCACCGCTCTCACGGAGGAGTATGTGACGCGGATATGCCGTGTGGCTTTCTGCTCGTCAATACCATCGAGCTGAACCGCGCTGATGAGGTTTATATCAGTGCGGGAGTCGCTGTACAGTTGCAACGTTTTCCCGTCGCCTCTGAGTTCGGCGCGGGGGTGCGTTATTTCGACAGTGGCACCGCCGGCTAAGCTAAGATCCGCCCGCTCGAGTTCCCAAGTACGGCTATTGACTTTTGTCACCTTGGTGATTTCAACCGGCGCGCCACCGCTCCGCATTGTAATGTTAAAATTGCTCGCGGTCAAAACCAAGTCACTCGGCGCGTCGTGGTTAAAGGATATGACAATCGGTCCGGGTGCCCCGTACAGCGGCGCGTCGGACGCTCTGCCGCCCATGCCGCGCTGTTCGGCAGAGAACACGGCGTGGTAGCGGGTGTCTTTATTGAGCGACACGGTTTTCGTCGCGGGGGCAACAACTATATAATGCGTATAATTTTCGGGGCGTTTGCCTAGTGTGTCGACCATGCCGGTAACCGTAACGGTTGCGATGTCGCCGTCCTTGAAATTGGATATTCCGTACCAAAATGTCACCGAACCGTCGCTGTTCCATGTCCGGCGAACCTCTCTTTGAACCGGGCTGCCGGTGGGCTTCCATGTATCAATGGGAACGCCTTCGATCGTAATGTTGGTTTGCTCGTTAAAGGAGCCGAAACCGTTGGTCGCGGTAAGGGGTCTGTCGTTACGGTCGCGGATGGTTACAACGATTCCGTTGGTGTCCGCCGTACCCGATGCTCCGCCCGCCCTTACGTCGAATTCAAGCATATACGCGTCGTTTACGCTGACCTGTACAGTGCGCTCCCGTACGGCAAGGATTCGCTCGTCAACCCCGGTTGCGTAGCTGCTCAGCTTACCCTCCGCGTCGCCGACGGTAACGCGGACGGTATGAAGCCCGCTGCCCATCATCGTGATGGTCGGCGCTATTGGAATCAGCCAACGCGTGCCCGTGGTGTCGCCCAAGTAGGGTGTGACCAAATTCGGATCCGTGGTATATCCGCTGGGAAGCGAGGCACCATTTCTCGTGAGCGAAATGTCAGCCGCCGTCAGCTCGACGCGCTGATTGAATATCAGCAGGATGCCCGTGCTGGATACCGTAGTCCCCGAGCCGCCAAGCTGCTGAACGGTGTAGCTTAGGCCCGTTGGCGTGAACATATCGACAAACTGCTCATTGCTTCCGATAATTTTATATTGCAGCTTAGGCTCAATCGAAACCATAGTGCCGCCGAGGGTTGAGGGGAAGTCGATTTTCTGCGTCCATATCCTGCCGTCCGCGTCCGCCTTTTCGGGCTCTCCAACCAAGGTAACAAAATTAACAGGATTATATTCAGGATTAGCATAAGGGAATACTACCGTTCCGGGAAATTCACTCATCGGCTCGGTGAACGTAAAGGTCAAAACGTCGCTTTTGCGCCCCGGGATGATCTCCGTGGTAACAGTGTAGCTAACACCGGTTTGGCTGTCCTTATAGACAGTAACCGATGGCTCGGAGCTCGTTTTCCACCAAGTTGACGTGCCTGCCCATGTGCCGGTGTTAAGGCTGACGGTAACGCTCGTGTTGTTGGCGAACGCCCCGCTGACGGTGAGATAATAAGTCGAGCCGCTGCCGCTCAGACTGCCCTTGACAACTGTCGGGTCAGAAAGCTCAATCATAGCCGCGGTCAGATGGTTTACGGACTGACTGAAGGTGAGAGTAATTTGCGTTGTGTCCGCCGTGAAGCTCGAGCCGTTGGCAGAGGCGGTAAAGGTTAGCTCTGTCTCGGTCGCGCGGCCAACGGTAACGGAGCGGGCTTGCGAAACCATTATGTAATCCGCGCCGTCTCTGATATTGATTGTAACGTTCTGCGAACCGGAGGATAAAGCCGAAGTGTTAACGGAAATCAGCCAGTCCGTGCCGGCTGCGCCCGAAGCGACAGGGTCGTCCCAATCCGCCGCGTTCAAGCCCGTGAGGGTTATCTGCGAGCGCGACAAAGACGATACCGGCTGGGTAAACTTGACGATAATCCCCGTCGTGTTATACAGACCCGGCGTTCCGCCCACGCGCTCGAGCGTAAAGTCAACCTCCGTACCCCGGCGGTAAACCGTTACCGGGATATAGTCGCCAGAGTCAACCGTGTATCCGGGGAAGCTTTGTATGCTGAGACTCAAGCTTTCATGGTCATTAAAACTGCGCGATCCAATCGCGATGCGCCAGGTGTCGCTCGGCGCGCCTCCAACCGCCGACAGCATAGAATCGCTGACGACGTATTGCTCGTTTATTCTTACCGAGCTGCTAGGCAGTGTAACCTCACGATTAAGGGTAAACTCAATATGGGTTGAGGTTACAATGCCCGACTCGCCGCCTATTTGTTTTGCGCTCCTAAGCTCGAGCCTTTGAGGTGCGGTGGGATCGAATTCTACTATCATCACGCCAACAGATTGATTCGGGCCGGTTCCCATTGTGGCTGTATATCGCCAATGCCCGTCTGTGATAACTTCGTGTGCTGTAATATCGGTGCTATGGAAAGATACCCGGTCAATCTCGTGGGTAGCGGGCGGAAAATAAATGTCAATGGTAAGCTCCGAACCCGCCCGGGCTCTAAGGCCGGCGGCATCGTTGTAAAAGTCGTCGTCCTCACCGGATATTTCCACGCGAATACCATCCGGCGTCGTTTCAAACAGATAGAACCAGTTGTCATAGTCATTGATATAAAGGTTTTGACCGATTTTATACATATCGTCGGGTTTTGCCGTCATTTCAACAACGACCTTCGCGGCTCTCTCCGGCGATGGCATCGTGAATTTATACCCTATGCTCCGCAAGCCGAGATTCGGGCCGTTGGGCGCCTCTGTGGCGGGGCGCTCTCCCCAGTACTCAAGGCTCAGCTCGGTTTCGGTAGAGTTACCGCTGTTGTCGGTCTCGAGCGCGGTCACGGTAACGATGTCGGGGATAACAGGGTTTGGAAAAAATTGCGTCTGGTTCGTTGTCATAAAATACACGACAATGTCGTGCCCCGGCGCAATCGCCCATGGGGAAACGGGAACTTCCATCCCCGGGTCAACCGAAAGGTCAACAAAATGTGCGCCGTTCAATACCTCCGCGCCTTGAACCTCGAGCACAAGATTCTGCCAACTCGCGCCGTCGTAGGGTACTATCGGTTCTGTTGAATCTATATCAAAGGTTACGTCAGACTCCGGCATGGTAAAGGTGAGCGTCCAAAATGTTTCTTTGTTAGAGGGGCGTGTTTCAAATCTCGCCGTAATATTATAATCGACAGAGCCGCCCGAAGAATCCTTCAGCGAAATGCTTTTTATGGCTTTGTTGACGTAGCCGGTACTAATGCCCATCACTTCTTGTCTAAACGTCAAGACCACCTCGCTGCCCGGAGCAAAGCGCGCCGCCCCCATGCCATTGCCAACGCCCCACGTAGCGCCTAACGCACTGTCCCAATGAACCTGATAAAACGGGAAGGACTTAACCGTGGGATAATCTCCCGGTACAACGATCCAACGATCGGGGTGCTGAAAGCCGTTGATGAACTCAGGTTCTTTCATCTGCGCTTCGGTGCGCTGGCCTTGAGTGCTATATTGGCTTCCCAACCAAAAGGCGCGGGTGACATCAGTATTTGTTTCCCCCGTTATCGGACCCGAGCTGCCGGGTATGTATTCGTCGAATTCAGTAGTATGACCGGGCGAGCTCACACTTCCGGTATTGTAAACATTGCTGATGGAACAGGCTGTCCCTGAGATGCCGCCCGCTGTGCTTATACCTATAACCGAACCCTTATTGTAGCTGTTTTCAATTTTACCTCCGCCTGCTCCTACGATACCGCCGGCGTTCCAACCGCTGACCGCGCCGGTGTTGTAGCATCCGATGATGTCCCCAAAGCTTTGCCCGGCGATTCCCCCGGTACGACTTCCAATTATCTCTCCCATATTAAAGCAGTTGAAGATATCGCCGCCGAACCCCGCTATGCCGCCGGCGCAAACGTTAGCGTAGTGGTATTGGTTGATATATACATACTCACTCT
>Ga0099364_10013708_pt1 | contig 10852 bp, 9 predicted proteins | sample TergutTh196P3_FD_73070 | JGI IMG/M metagenome (GOLD analysis project Ga0099364, IMG submission 73070) | Microcerotermes parvus P3 segment gut microbial communities from Pointe-Noire, Republic of the Congo - Th196 P3 | ecosystem: Host-associated > Arthropoda: Insects > Digestive system > Gut ... | reverse complement strand
AAATGAGGAACGAAGTAACCATAAATGAGACTCTGGATGATGTTGGTACAGTTGTACTGGCACGTGACGGGACCTTTACCATGACAGGCGGTACAATTAATGGCGGCGGCTCTGGCATTACTTTCTCTGGGAGCGGTAATGATGTAGCAAACGGAGCCACTGTCAATATTACTGGCGGTACCATTTTAAATGCTGAGAGATTCGGGATAGCATTAGGAGGCACAAACGCTACAGTTAACATTAGCGGAAATGCTGACATTAAAGATAATATTATAGCTGGTTTATTTTTTGGCGGCTCCGGGCATACTGTAAACATAAGCGGAAATGCCGTCATCCAGAATAATGTACAGCTTGGAATATTTTTCTGGGAAAACAGTTCCAATAACATATTAAACATCAGTGAGAATGCGCAAATAATAAATAATAATGCTGGTATTTACTTTGAAACTGCTGGAGTCATTAATAACACTGTTTCCATGACCGGCGGAACCATTAGAAACAGAGATACCAGCAATAATGCTGGGGTTTCAATAAGAGGCTCTGGCAATACATTTAACAAAACCGGAGGCACTGTTAACGGCAGAGAGCCTGATGTTAATACAGGTCCATGGGCAATAGATGTACGCGGCATTGATGGAAGCGGCAATACTTTTGGTCTTTTACGAAGAATCGAGCACCATACAGCAGGAGATGGAACCATTTTTGTAACTATCAATGCAGCCGGAGATGGAATAGCCAGCCGGTCAGAAGGCGGCTGGGAAGCTTATCAGTAATATTAGTTAAGTCTTACCAAAAGCGATTGCTCCCTGGCTGTCTGCTTCAGGCAGTCAGGGGTTTTTTTTTGGAGTTGGAGGTTTAAGCTGGTACTTTCTGTTTGATGTTTAGCTGAAAACCAAGATTGTCCATTACTTTTATTATTGTAAAAAAAGAGGGGTTACCTGTTGGAGAAAGTGATTTATACAAGCTGGCTCTGTCCAGGTTTAATTCACGCGCAAGTTGTGACATTCCTTTTGAACGTGCTATATCACCAATAGCCTTAAATAAAAATTCTGGATCGTTTTCTTGAATTGCAAGTTCTATTACTGCCTCTAGAGTTCCAGCGACATCATCTTTAGTTTTAATTTCATCAACAAAGTTCCAATCACTAAAATTAACTTTTTCCACAATTAGCTCGCTCATCCCTAAGACCTTCTATCCATTTTGTGTAAACACCTGATACACGTATCTTCATATGTTAAATGTAGCCTATAGGCAACATATTGTCAAGGTATAAACCATACAACCGGAACCATTTCTGCAACACTCAACGCTACAGGAGACGGGATAGCCAGCCAAAAGAGTTACCAAAAGCCCAAAAATTCATTACAATTAAAAAATGAAGTTCCCAATTACAAAATACGGCCTTCCTCAAGTAATAATTTTCCCGCTTGCCATAATAACAATAATGATTGTGCTATTTCTCGTTTTTACCCCGGCTCCCTGGCTAATCCCCGTCGAAGCATTTTTATTGATCATTCTAATCTGGCTCCTTTCTTTTTTCCGCGATCCCGCCCGAAAGATAATCAGCGATGAGTCCATTCTCTATTCCCCTGCCGATGCTCAAATCACAGAAATCAGCCTGGAAGAAACAGAAGGAAATAGGGAGACAGAAATCCTCGGTAAAAAAATTCTCAAAATAAGCATGTTTCTCTCTGTGTTCAATGTCCATGTGAACAGGCTCCCCTGTACCATAAAAATCCTGGACATAAAGTATAAAAAGGGGAAGTTTCTAAACGCAATGTCCCTTGATGCTTCCAAACTTAATGAATCCAATGATGTATTAATGGAAAGGGTTTCTGCTCCAAACGACAAAATTATTGTCCGGCAGATCACAGGAGCCATCGCCCGCCGCATAGTCTGCAAACTAATTCCCGGGACACAGTACTCCCAGGGCTATACCTACGGGATGATGAAATTTGGCTCCAGGAGTGATATATATTTAAACCCGGGGGAAGGAAGTATAGAGAACGGTTTTAGCAAACTGGAGATCTGCGTAAAAAAAGGCGATAAGGTTCGCGGCGGATTAACCCCTATTATCAGGTACAAAACTCCCTCATAAGGTATAAAAATGAAAATTAAAGCCAGGCTGGATGAAGCAATAAATAAAATTGACAGAAAAAGGCGCACAAGAAAGAGGCGGCGCTTAAAATATGTTGCCGTCCTCCCCGCCTTTATCACGATGATAAACGGGGTGGCAGGCTTTCTTTCAATTTACTTTTCCGGGAGCCGCCCCGACCTTCACTGGGAGCCGGGCATTTTCGGCTTTCAAAGCATAAGCCCCTTCACCCTTGCCGCATATTTAATTTTCATCGCCATGCTTGCCGACATGCTTGACGGACGCATAGCCCGCCTCACCAGAACCACTTCCAGCTTCGGCGGTCAATTGGATTCCCTCTGCGATGCGGTGAGCTTCGGCATAGCTCCCTCTTTTTTGATGTTAAAACTTGTGGAACACCATATCCCCTTCAGTGCATTGGGAGATCAGGGTTTTTTGGACATCCTTTTACGGGGTGTAATTTTTTCTGCGATACTATACACCATGTGTACAATACTAAGGCTGGCAAGGTTCAATGTAGAAAACCTGGAAGATGAATCCGCCCATATGTACTTTTCCGGAATCCCCTCACCCGGTGCTGCCGGAGTAATAGCAAGCCTAATAATATTTCATCAGAGAATATATCCAGTAACTGCCCTGGAAAGTATTGAATACAGCAGTTTAATAAATAATATTACTGTCATAGGCTTTCCCATTATTACCATCCTCACAGGCTTATTAATGGTAAGCCGGATTCGATTCCCCCATGCCGCAAACCTGCTCTTTGGAGGAAAAAAATCCCTGCCCGCCTTCATTGCCATTTTCGCCGCCATACTTTTTTCCATCTGGAATATCCAGCTAGTCCTTGTAGTCTCATTCTGCGGCTTTGCCCTCTTTGGATTTTTACGCTGGGTGATTAATGCAATATTTCCTGCAAGTTTTTCTCGCAAAGACGCAGAGAAAGCAAAGAACGCCAAGTAAGAATTCAAGCTATAAAAATTATTGGCGTTTTTGCGTTTTTTTATCAAAGATCCATTTTAGCTTGGGAACACTGTTCCCGCTTTTTGGGAGCACTGTTCCCATTTTCTGGGAACACTGTTCTCATTTAACATATTAGAGTTTTTTGACAGATGCCTCTTGCCTCCCTCCTCCAAATCTATCAACGAATTACACGAATAATCACGAATAACATTCCTACTTACTCTCTCTGTGAGCTCTATTCCTTAGTGAGCGCTGTGAGAAATTTATTCTTTGATCTATATTATTTACTATCTGTTATTTTTTATTTATTATTTGATCATGAACTACGATCCAGCTTTTGTACCATATCCCTCGACACGTTACCCTGTTTATGCAAGGGAGGGTATGGTTGCAAGTTCCTCTCCACAGGCTTCGGCGGCAGGACTGGAAGCGCTGAGGCAGGGAGGCAATGCCATTGATGCGGCGGTAGCGGCGGCTGCAACACTCACTGTGACGGAGCCCAGTGCCAATGGCATAGGAAGTGATGCCTTTGCCTTGGTCTGGTCGGAGGGGAAGCTCTACGGTCTTAATGCCTCCGGCAAGGCACCTTTAAATACATCCATAGAAAAAATAAAGGCCGATTACGGCAATACAGAAATAATGCCTATATATGGCTGGGCTCCGGTAATGGTTCCAGGTGCACCTAAGGCCTGGGCAAAACTTGCTGAACGCTTTGGGAAACTCCCTTTAAAAAAATCTATGGAAAAGGCTATTCATTATGCCAGGGAAGGATATCCCCTGACTGCGAATCTGCCGGGTTATTTTAAGAGAGCAGGGGAAATATATAAATCGCAGGGCAAAAGAATTTTTGATGAATGGTTCAAGACATTTTTACCCGGCAGTAATGCTCCCAGCCCCGGAGACATGCTTGTTTTGGAGAACCATGCAAGAACCCTGGAAGCAATAGCTGAAACAAAGAGCGATGATTTTTAATCCGGAGATCTTGCCCGCCGCATTGTGGAAGACAGCAGGGAACTGGGCGGCTATTTTTGCATGGAGGATTTTACCTCCTATGATGTTGAATGGGTTGAGCCTGTTTCAATAAATTACCGCGGCTTCGATGTCTGGGAAATTCCGCCTAACGGTCAGGGCATTGCGGCTCTTGCTGCCTTAAATATTTTAAGAGAGTTTGAATTTACTGCGGGTATAAACCCTAACATGGAAAATCCCAATAGGGAAAACCCCGAAACCTTTCACATACAATGGGAGGCAATGAAACTTGCCTTCAGCGATGTCCTTGCACATGTAACAGACCCCCTATATATGAAAGAAGATTACAGGGAGTGGTTAAGTCCTGAGTACGGTAAAAAGCGTGCCGGGGAAATCGGGAAAAGAGCAGCACTAAGGAGCCTTCTAAACCCGCCCGGGAGCGGTACAGTATACCTCGCAACAGCCGACGGGGAAGGAAATATGGTCTCTTATATCCAGAGTAACTACAAGGGTTTTGGGAGCGGCATAGTGATACGGGGTACCGGCATTGCCCTCCAGAACCGGGGTGCAGACTTTTCGTTAAACCCCAGCGCAGCCAATTCCCTGGCTCCCGGGAAAAAATCTTATCATACAATTATCCCCGGCTTCCTTACAAAGGATGGGAAGGCACTAGGCCCCTTTGGAGTAATGGGCGGCTATATGCAGCCCCAGGGTCATGTTCAGGTTATCACCAATATGATCGACTTTAACATGAACCCCCAGCAGGCATTGGACGCCCCGCGCTGGCTCTGGCAAAGCGGTCTTACAGTGGATGTAGAAACCGGCTTTAAACCGGAAATCGCCAAGGCTCTGATTAAAAAGGGGCACGATGTTAATGTTTCCCTTACTACCGGTAACTTTGGCAGGGGACAGATCATCCTACGGCAGGAGAACGGTGTCCTCATAGGTGCAACAGAAAGCCGCACCGACAGCCTCATAGCTTGCATGTAATGTAAACAAATTACTTAATAATCCTCACGCAAAGCCGCAGAGCCGCAAAGATCGCCAAGGGAAAATTTTAGCTAGGATTCTTCTTGGCGTTTTGGCGTTTTGGCGAGAGTTAAATGTCAATAATCAAAATTAAATTTTTTCCCGGAGAACTTTCATTCCTGTTTCAAAAACGCTGTCGGTGTTGTTTTTATAGTCGTCCAGGGAAAGGTCTGCAAAGACATGAGGCATAACGCCGGTATTGATAAACTCTTTGCCATCGGGGTACAGGCACCACCTGGTGCATATTCTAAACATGCCGCCACCAGGTAAGGCCAGCGATAAAGGCTGACCTGTGGAACCATAACTTGGAGTTCCCACAATTATAGCACGATTAATATTGTCAAGCATTATAAGAAAATCTTCTGCAGCAGAGGCAGTAGAGGTATTTTCAAGAAGAACGAGAGGTACATCAATGAATACAGGGCATTCTGATATTTCCGTAGAAAAAATTTCATCTTCCATAGTGCGGTATTCTACTCCCCAGGCCTTATGTATTCCCTTATGAACAGGTATTTTATGACGGCCGCTTTGAAACGAACCTTTAATGAAAGCCTGTGCCACTGCATCTGCATTGCTGGAATTGCCGCCGCCGTTCCACCTAAGATCGATTAGGAAGCCTTTACTGTCTTTTATTTTTGGTAAAATGCCGTAAAACTCATTTGGGAGATTATTATCGTTAAATGTTGGAATAATAATTACAGAGAGATTATCGGGAGTAGTATAAACTTCCAGTGTACTGGATTTATGGATCTCCATTAAACTTTCATTTTTCTTTAATACAGTTTTATTTACCCATTGCACTTTCTTTCTGACAGGTTTTACTTTAAAAATGCCCCTGTCTGTTTCGATGTTGATTTCACTGCCTGCTTCAATAACGGGGAGGAGATTAAAAATTTGCCAATATGCACTGTCGGGTTTTTCATGCCAGATATAGGGGAATATTTTTTCTTCTATGTATTTCTGAACCGGAAGCCCGTTAACTGAAATTATTTCATTAAATATTATATCTTTTAATTCCCTGGAAGCATTTGTGATAATAAATTTCTTTTCGAGATACATCACCTCTATGGGCAGAACTCCATACCCGACAAGCATTTCCTGGGGGAAATTTATCCCGGTATGCCCGTCACGCAAAAGTGAAATAAATTTGGATAATTCCAGGTAGTATTCCCTGTCATCCTTTGTTACCATGACATTCTTTAATGCTTCGCGGTAAGCTTTATCCCAATCCAGATCCTTTAAATTATCCCAGAAAGCAAAATTATACTCGGCTTCCTTCCATATCAGAGACAAACCGTATACTTTCTCTTCCAGTTTCATAACTCCTAACTCCTACTTCCTAACTCCTACCTCTTTAATATTTAAATTCTGACTCTCCTATGAATTCGCGGAGGATGCTGTTGCCCGGGACGTGCTGGGGGGGGATAGGAGCGAAGTTGGCGAGGAAGGAGAGGAGCCTGGAGGCTTCAGCGTATTCCTTCATGCCGGGCTTGACGGTACGGAGCAGGGGTTCGGCGTAGAATTTCAAGACAGCGAGTTCGTAATCCAGGGCGGAGTTAAAGGCAACATCGGCAGAGTTCTGGAAGGGGTAGATATGCTTCCTCTCTCCCCTGTTTACGCTGGGCCACATTTCAAAGGTGCGTAATGCCCCTGCGCCGCGGAACTGGTAATCGCGGACAAGGCGGCGGACGAGCCTGTTGTCTGTTGTAGGGATGCGGTTATGATCATCGAGGTTTAATTGGGTAAGGGCGGAGATGTACATTTTAAACTTGGTTTCCCTTTTTATCTGGGGGGTGAGGTTATCGTTTAGACCATGGATACCTTCCAGTATGAGGATGGATCTTCTGTCCAGGCGGATCTTCTTACCCCCCTCTTCCCTCCTCCGTCCGATGCGGAAATCAAAAACCGGAAGGGTAATCTCCTCCCCGGCAAAGAGGGAGAGGAGCTGGCTGTTGAGATAGGGGATGTCCAGGGCTTCAAGACATTCAAAGTCCGGCTGGCCATGCTCGTCGAGGGGGGTTTTATCGGTTCCCACATAGTAGTTATCCAGCCCCACATCAATGGGGTCGAAGCCCATGACTTTTAAGGTAATGGAAAGCCTTTTTGCAGTGGTGGTTTTTCCGGAGCTGGAGGGGCCGGCAATTAGCACCACTTTAACTTCATCCCTTCTCTGATAAATCCTGTCAGCGATTTCGATAAGCTTCTTTTCCTGAAAGGCCTCTGCGATGCGGACATAGTCCTTGATTGTTCTCTCGGAGACAAGGCGGTTAAGCCGTCCGACTGAATGAACTCCGATTATCCTTCCCCATTTTTTATATTCATCATATACTTCAAAGATCCTGGGACTGTCTTCAAAGGGCTCAATATAATTATTTGCACCTGATGCAGGAAAGCGAAGGAGGAAACCTTCCTTGTACTGCATTAGTTCGAAGCTCTTTAATAAACCGGTGCGGTTTACAAGGGGATAGATATACAGGTCAATAAATCCCCTGCACTCATTCACCCTGATCTTGGAATCGCTTTTTTCATTCAATAAAAGGGCTGTGTCTTCCTGGCGGTTATTGGAAAAAGTTTCCATGGCCTCTGCATACGCCATATAGTATGAATGAATGGGAAGGTCTTCATTAACAAGCTCCTTCATCCTCTCTTCAAGTTTTTCAACTTCGTCTTTTTCCGGTTTTTTTCCTTCCAGAAAGGTATAGTAAAAACCATGACCCAGGGAATGTCCTATGTATAGATTTCTTTCGGGGAAGAGATCCCGGGCGGCAACTGCCAAAAGAAAGGCGAGAGAGCAGCGGTATACACGCACCCCCTCTGTGCTGTCCAATAGAACGGGATCGAGGCGGGCATTCACTTCCAGGAGCGAGGAGAGGGGGAGTATCTCATCATTTGCCTTAACGGCAGCCAGGGGAGAACTTAGATGACCAAATCCGGAAATTAAATCTTCGATACTGGTTCCAATGGGACAGTTAATCGATTCATACTGTGCATCGCCGGAAGAATTCACAGCATCGGATTTTTTAATTTGGATAGTAATTTCATTTCTCATGTTTAGAGTTCTCCCAGGTAATTTTTTATGAGATCAAGTTTTAATGATCTTAGTTTTGTACTGATGGAAACTTTATAGATATGAGGGTTAAGGAACCTCTTATAACTTTGATCAAAGGAATCAAGACTGGTTTTTACCCTCTGCCTGATTTCTTCAAGGCCTGCTTCGGGTTTCAATGCTTCACCGTCTTTCATTTTAACATTGAGAAGGGGGATTACATTGCCGTTAACAGTATGATTAAAACGCCTGTAATCCGCCTGCGGATGCCAGAAGGAATAGCTCTTCCCCTTCTCAATCAAGTCAGGCTGCGCATTATCGTCCAGGGCAAGTACATCAGCAATACATAAACCATCTTCATCCAAAACACGCCAGACCTGCTTGATACCGGGATTGGTTGTTTTTTCCGGATTGTCGGAAAACTTTATCCTGGAATGAACCTGCCCGCTTTCATCTTCACTGGCGGCAAGTTTATAAACCCCGGTAAAGGCGGCTTCGTTACCCCCTGTCACCATCTTGGTTCCCACACCCCAGACATTGATCGGTGCCTTTGCATCGCTCAGGGTTTTTATAATGGACTCATCAAGGTCGTTTGAAACGGCAATGCTTGCATCGGGAAAGCCTGCTGCATCGAGCTTTTTTCTAACCTCTACTGAAAGGTAATGAATGTCCCCGGAATCCAGCCGCACCCCGAAACTCTTCCCCTTCTCCGCAAGTTCCTTCCCCACATTAATTGCGCTTATAATTCCGCTTTTTAATGTGTCATAGGTGTCTATTAGAAAGATGGTTCTGTCGGGGTAAAGTTCGGCATAGGCACGGAAGGCGTCTTCCTCTGTGGGAAATGCCATGATCCAGGAATGAGCCATGGTTCCCATTACGGGAATGCCGAACTTCTTACCGGCAAGCACATTGGATGTGCCGGATGCCCCGCCAATAAAGGCAGCCCTGGAAGCTGACATTGCTCCGTCCATGCCCTGAGCCCGCCTGAGCCCGAACTCCATCACCGTACTGCTGCCGGTATTATTGGCGGCTATTACAACCCGGGCTGTTTTGGTGGCAATGAGGCTCTGGAAGTTGATAGTGTTTAAAAGCATACCTTCGATTAACTGGCATTCAATGAGATCGCCTTCCACCCTGATTAAGGGCTCATTGGGGAAGACTATGGTACCTTCGTCCATTGCCCAAAGGGTGCCGGAAAACTTAAAGCTCCTTAAAAAATCCAGAAAATCATGATCAAAGCTTCCAAGATCTTCCAGATACGAAATATCTTCATCAGAGAAAGAGAGTTTCTGGAGTCTTTCCAGGAGGGTATCAAGTCCAGCAAAGACCGAAAATCCCCCGTCAAAGGGCTGTCTTCTAAAGAACATCTCAAAAACAGCACGGCTGTTCATTTTTTTCTTGAAAAAACCCTGAGCCATGGTAAGGGAGTAAAAATCTGTCAAAAGGGCGGAAAAACCGGAATCCTGTGAAAGCTGACTCATTCAATTTCCCCGGATTCAAGGAGTATGGCACCCTTGCTTTTTATTTTTTCAAGGGCCTCATCTGCAGAACCGGCAGGTAAATCCACTCCCCGGACGGTATCGACGGCAATTATAGTCTTATATGAAAGGTTCAATGCGTCCATTGCACTGTAAAAAACACAGAAATCTGTTGCCAGGCCGCCCATTATAATGGTATCGATGGATAATGACCTTAAAAAGCCGTCCAATCCTGTCGGAGTGGTCCTGTCGTTCTCAAAAAAAGCAGAGTAAGAGTCCAGTTCAGGACGGAAACCCTTGCGGATAATTAAATTTACCGGGTTTAGATCCAGCTCTTTGTGAAAATCTGCTCCGGAAGTCCCTTCTACACAATGATCCGGCCAGAGAACCTGAGCTTTGACCCCTGGAAGATCGATAGTACCATAGGGGTTTTTGCCATGTGTGGATGCGAAAGATGCATGGCCAGGGGGATGCCAGTCCTGGGTTGCAGCAACCCTTCCGGAGCGACTCTTGAATTTTGCTGATAAGAGGTTTAGGGGCTGGATAATTTTGTCCCCCTCATTGATTGCCAGGGCTCCGCCGGGACAAAAATCGTTCTGAATGTCGATTAAAAGTAAAAGTGAATGGGAAAAGTCTAATTTCATTCTAAAATTATAGCCGAAAAATGCCAATTATGCTACTATTCACATTATGTGGATAAACGAGGATTCTGAGAGCCTGAAGCGTTATAAAAGGGTTTTCGGCACTTTTACCCTCATCATGCTCACCATTACTTCATTGATGGAATGCCCGGAGAATGCAAGACATAGGTACAACAGGGAATACGACCCGTACTTAACTTCCCGGTTTTACTTTCCTCCTGAAACCTATCCGCGTTATAATACCATGTCATTTTCAACAGGCAGCGGCTATGAAATAAGGCATTTAAGTTCCAGAACATTGATAATTACCCTGGACGGCGGTCCCGGCTGGCGTTCCACCATGGGAAGTCCGGGGGAAATTATAATGGGACACAGGTTTATTGATCTAATCCTCCCCCTTTACGAGGAATTTCATATTTTTATTCCTGAAAAGTTTGACTGGGAGGTCGGCCCATATTATTTGCATGATATAAATGCCAGAGAGGGTTATACCATGCAGAACCTCCTCTTAAACTATTCCGGAGTGATAAACGAGTATCTTTCGCAGAGGAATTTTGAAAATGTGGTAATAATTGCATTTTCCGAGGGAGCAAAGCTCCTTCCGGAACTCTATCTTAGCCTGAATGAGAGGGAA